>WNFI01268116.1_pt2 | contig 32886 bp, 31 predicted proteins | sample 5400471 | NCBI WGS metagenome assembly WNFI01 (sample SAMN13153348, study PRJNA577476) | soil metagenome | isolation source: 100 cm saprolite on Douglas fir-dominated hillslope | place: USA:California | collected 2013-09-17 | reverse complement strand
ATGAGGCTCTCGTTCATCATCCCGCTCTACAACTGCCTGCCGCTCACGCAGGCCATGCTGGCGAGCCTGCGCGAAACGCTGCCGCCGAACCTTGAAGCCGAGATCATTTTGGTGGACGATGGCAGCACTGACGGCACACGCGCGTGGCTGGCGAACCTCCCCGCCCCCTACCGGATCATCCTCAACGAAAAAAACCTCGGATTCGCCGCCGCGTGCAACCGGGGCGCGGCCGCGACGACCGGCGAATTCCTGTTTTTCCTCAACAACGATCTCGTCCTGCGGCCGCGCTGGCTGGAACCCATGCTCGCCGCCTTTGCCCGCTTCCCCCTGGCCGGCCTCGTCGGCAACGTGCAGCTCAACGCCGCGACCGGCGCCGTGGACCACGCGGGAATTTTCTTCAACCACCAGGGCAAACCCGCCCATGACATTTCGATGCCTCTCCTCGCCCGCCTGCCGGGCCTGCCCGCGTATCGGCCGGTTGACGCGCTGACCGGCGCCTGCTTCGCCGTCCGTGCCTCCACGTGGCGGTTGCTCGGTGGTTTTGACGAGGGATTCATCAACGGCAGCGAGGACATCGACCTCTGCCTGCGCGCCCACGCCGCCGGGTTGCGCCACTACATCGCGTTGCGCAGCGTGGTGCGGCACCACATCAGCGCGTCCGCCGGACGCAAACTCCGCAATGAGCAAAACACCTTCCGCCTGGTGGAACGCTGGCGGGATAAAATCGCCCTGCTCGCCGCGCGCGACTGGAGCCGGCAGCAAATCATCACCCACGCCGACCAGTCCGGGGTGTTTGACTACCCGACAATCCAGGCCCCGCTGGCCTACCTGCTCGTGTTGCCCGCCCCGCCCTGGCCTGTGCGCGCGGGGGTGGCCGCCGCCATGGCCCGTGAACGGCAGCGCTGGGCCGAGTTGCTCGAGGGCGCGCCCACCGCGCCGGTTCCCGCGCACGGGCGGACCGACCAGATCTAGCCCGCGCGCTCGACCGACCGTACCACCGATTGCGGCCGGCGGTTTACGGTCAGGAACATCCGGCCGACGTATTCGCCGATCAGGCCGAGCATGACGAGCTGCGTGCCGGAGAAAACCAGCAAGGCGCCCATCAGGGAGCCCCAGCCATAGGCCGGACCCTGCCCCGTGCGCCACCAGTAAAAGACCACCACGAGTCCGCCGAGTCCCACCAAGGCCATGACGAGGCCGAGCAGGGTTGCCAGCCGCAGTGGCATCACGGAAAAATTCACGAAGGTGCTGGCCCACAGCCGCAGCAAGCGGCGGAAGTTGTAGCCGCTCTGCCCGGCAGTGCGCCCGGCATGACGCACCTCCACCGCTCCGATGCTCTGCGTCACCTGCAGGATGAGGCCGTCGATATAGGGATAAGGACCATCGTGCGCGGCCACCTCGTGCGCCACGAAAGCGCTCACGCAGCGGAAACTCGACAGATAAAATCCCTTCGGTTTGTCCAGCACCCAGTCAGTGATGCGGTTGGTCAGCCAGCTGCCAAAATTGCGCCAGATCGAATGTTCCTTGCGCGAGTAATGGCCGTAAACCACGTCGAGCCCCTCGCGCTTGGCGTGCTGCCAGAGCCGCACCGCCTCGGCCGGCGGATTCTGGCCGTCATCGTCGAGGTTGACGACGTAGGCGCCGTGGGCGTGGCGGTAACCGGTGAGCACCGCGTTGTGTTCGCCGTAATTGCGGGCGTGGTTGACGAAGGTAATGGGGATGCGCGCATCGCGCAGGAGCTCGCGGCAGAGGCCGGCCGTGGCGTCACGGCTCCCATCGTTGACCAGCACGAGTTCGTGCCCGCCCTCGATGGCGAGACCCTCGATCTCCTTCACCAGCGCGGTGATGGTTTCCGCGCTGTAGTAGAGCGGGATGACAAAGGTGAGGGCCGGGGTCATGGCGTCAGACTGTCATGACTTTCGGGCCACAGTCAGCACCGAATTGCCGAAGGGCAGCCGGCCGCCGAGGCCCAGCCAGCCATGCTCCAGCGCCATCAGGGCGTTGAAGCCGGCCTCCACCGGCGCGGGGAACAGGCCGACATCGCTCGCCGGCGCCACCGGGGGAATAATTTTCCGGCGCAGCACCGCCAGCGGAAACGGCAGCGTGTTCCAGTAGGTGCTGCTCACAATCGCAAAACCCGCGGTGCGCAGCAGGGCGTTCACCTCGCCCCGCGTGTAGCGCCGCAGGTTGCCCACCTCCCTGTCATGATACGAATACATCCATGGGTAGGCGGGCATGGTCAGCACGACCACGCCGCCGGGAGAGAGGCACCGGTGGAATTCCCGCACGGCCCGCGCGGGATCGGCCACCTGGCAGACCACATCGCACGAGGTCACGGCCTCGAAAGTTGTGTCGGCGAACGGCAGCCCGGCGATCGAGCCCTGCACCACCTCGCCGCCCGTGCGCTCCCGCGCCAGCTCGCAGGCCAGCGGGGAAAAATCCAAGCCAGTCAGCCGCCACGCCGGCCGGGCCGCGTGCAAATGTCGCAGCAGACCGCCCGTGCCGCAGCCCGCATCCAGCACCCGCGCCGTCGCGGACAGGTGGCGGGCCAGGCTGCGGCCGACGTGCCGGTGCAGCACGCGGTAATACCACATGGCGTCCTCCACCTCGGCCATTTTGCGATATTCGTCCGGTTGCATGGTTGCGCGACCAGTTATTTTTCCAGTGCCAGGGTGCGCAATTCAAAATCGTAGAGCGCAAACGCCAGGGTCCGGGCATCGCCGGCTCCTGGGCCGGCCGCGGGTGCCTCGCTGGTCAACGACAGCACCGTGACACCGGGCTGCAAAAGCATGTTCGCATACAGCACTTCCTGAAGGGACCCATTCAGCGGCTGCCGGCCGATGACGTGCTGCTCCAGGCGCAAGGTCAGCTCCCGCGGCGCAATGGCCCGCACGCGCAGCCGCAACTCCGCGCGCACCGGCGAGGCGGTGGGATTGGTCACCAAGATGCGCCCCTGCCCGCCGGACCAGCGCCAGCGGCTGGAACCGGATCTTTCCTCGGCATACCAGCCCTCGGCAAAGTTCGCCTGCAACAGTCCCGGGGCGGCGGCGCGCACCAGATGGTAGCGCTCGTTGATCCGCCGGAAATCCTCCGCCCGCAACGGCGCGAGATGCAGCACGCTGTCGCTCAGGTTCCACTCCCCCCTCAGCGCGGTGTTGAGCCGGCCCTCGTAGGTGTGGATGGCAAAGTATTGCGCCTTGCGCAGCAGGAAGGCATTGGCCCACAGCCGTGACCAATAATCCTCCACCACCATGTTCAAGGATGTGATCCGGTCATCCTGCTCCAGCCGGCCCAGTTCAACAAGGCTGCGATCCACCCGCAGTGGCGGAGCCGCCATCTGCCGGCGAAATTCCCCGGCGAGCAGCACATTCGCCGCCAGGATGATCGTGAGCACCACGCTGGCCGCCCGCTGCACGCTCCGGCTGCAATGCTGCGCCGCCGCGAGCCAGCAAGCCAGGCCGGCCAGCAGGCCGGGATAAAACACCGAGATGAGCTTGTAGGCATCGTAACTCGCGTTGGCTCGCACTCGCGCCTCCCACGCAAGCAGGCTCCAACCGAAAACCACCGGCAGCACTAGTGCCAGAGCCGCGAAGCCGCGTGGTTTCTGCCGCTGCCACAGCGCTGCCACACCAGCCAGCCACAAGCCGACCACGCCGAAGCTTAGCGCCACCCGCGCCGGCACCGACGCCGCGTTGAGTCCCGTGTCCTCCAACAGGCCCAGCCAGCCTTCGGGTGAGAACAACGGCACCGCCCAGCCTTCATTATATTGTTTGAACAGGCTGAACCGCTCGATCAGTCCGGCAAATCGCCCCCAGAACAATCCCGCGCACAACGCCAGGCCCGTCACCAACACGGCGAGCACGCGCAGGATCGCGGGCATATTGCGCCGGGACCAAAGCTGCGCCAGCAGCCAGGCGCCCGCCGGCGCGAGACAAACCAGCAAAATGAAATTGTAGCTGCCGGCCAGCAACCAGAACGCCGCGAGGACGAGCGGCAGAAATGGCCACGTGCTGCGGCCACTGTGGGCTGCCCGGCTAGCGCCGAAGGCGGCGAGCGTCAGCAGCGCGATGCCCTGCGCCGCATACAACTGCCCGAGCATCCCATGGTGCACCGCGTAGGCGTTGATGGGCGACAACACGTACAGCGCCACCAGCCCGATCAGCCAGCGGCCGCGCACGCCCACTGTCACTCGCGCGAGAAAAAGCACCAGCGGCAGGTTCAGCAACACCAGCACCGCCCCGGTGATACTGACCAGCCGGTAGGATTCCACGCCGAAGACCGCGGCGTTGTGCGCGAGGAGGGCCGAGGGCGTGAAATGATTCAACCGCAGCCAGAAATCGAAAAAATAATCCGCCGAGCGGACCTTCGTCACTTCCGGCAGGCCGAGAAAGCCGGTGCGGTCATCGCGCGAGAATTCCTGGAAAACCCGCGCGCCCGCCGCGTAGTCCGCGTGATCGCAGCTGCCGAGCGAGCTCGCGGTCAGTCCGCGGCCGGGCTTCGTCATCGGTGACACCAGCATCCAGCCGGCAACCAGCAGCACCGCCAGCACGCCCAGCCACCCCCGCGGGAGCGGGATGGCCCGCCGGCGGTGGGCCAGAATGATCAACGCCAGTGGCAACAGTTCACTCCAACGCGCATAGGCCTCCGTGCCCGCCACCGCCGTGTGCGCGCCACCCCAGACGACCGCCGATTGCAGCGCGAGGCCAAAGCCCGGGGCAAAAACCCACCACCAGCGCCGCCAGACCCGGGGCAAGGCCAGCGCGGCCAGGCCCAGGCCCCAAAAATACGTGTGCGCAATCAACCCGGCGGCGGTGAGGTAATACAGCATCGGCAGTGTGCAGCGCAACTATCGCGGCGCGCCTCCGGCTTGGGAAGCGAAAAGGCGGCGGACCAGTTCCAGATTTACAACGCCGCCCGCCTCGGCGATAAACCGCGCTCACGCTCCCGCCGCATGCCGCCCCGCCGCCGTCCCAAGTTTACCGGGCTTTTTCACGACGATGTCGTGACCGATTCCTACTGGATGCGGGAGGAGGGCGTGCTGGCCCTGCCGCCGCTCGGCGGGATCAAGCAGCTTTCGGTCGTGGGCGAACTGCTGCCGCCCTCACCCGCTGACCCCACCTCCGCGGGTGAAATCGGCCTGCGCGTGGCCCTCGACGGCCGCGAACTGGCCGCGCGCGCCGCTCTGGCCACGGGCCCGTTTCGTTTCGACCTCGCTTTGCCGGCCGGCGACACCACCAGCGGACACACGCTCGCGCTGCAAATCACCGGCGTCGGCTGGAGCAATCTGCTCGCGTGGCTGGGCCGCATTAGTGGCGCGGCAGCATGGCAGCCGTGGCGCGGGCAGGCCCGCAACCGCCGGTTGCGGATCGCGCGGGTCGAGGCCGACGGCGAGGTGCTCTTCGATTTCTCCAATCGCGCCGCGCCCTGGAACGCCGCCTTCACGCGCCGTTTCCTCAAGCTCGGGCTCAACGTCACCGGCTACTTCCGCGCCGACCTCGGTATTGGCGAATCCGCCCGCTGCATGGCCCGCGCTGCGGAGGCCGCCGGCCTGCCGCTGGCGCTCGTAAACTTCAAGCTGCCGTGCAAGAACCCGCAGTCCGACGACACCTTCGCGGCCCAGCTGCAGCCGGACAATCCGTATCCGGTGAATGTATTTCATATCGATCCGCCCGGCATGCGCGACATCGACCACCACCACGGTGCGGATTTTTGCCGCGGCAAATACAATATCGGCTACTGGGCCTGGGAACTGCCGGACTTCCCCGACGCCTGGATCCATTTCGCGGATTACTGCCACGAAGCCTGGGCCCCCTCGCGGTTCGCGGCCGAGGCCATTGCGCAAAAAGTGCCGGTGCCCGTGCTGGTCATGCCTCATGCGATTTCCTTTGCCCGGCCCGCAGGTGACTTCCGCCGGAAATTCGGCCTGCCCGCGGACAAGTATCTTTTTCTCTTTCTCTACGACCTCAACTCTTACTCGGAACGCAAAAATCCCGGGGCCGTGCTTGAGGCCTTCCGTCGCTCCGGCCTCGCCAACTCCGGCGCCGCGCTGGTCATCAAGGTGCACAATGTCACCGGCAACCCCGCCGATTTCGAGCGGCTCCGCACCGCCGCCGCGGAATTGCCCGGCACGACGCTCATCACCCGGACGCTGACGCGCACGGAAATCTACGAACTGGAATCGGCCTGCGACTGCTTTGTTTCCCTCCATCGCTCCGAAGGCTTCGGCCTCGCCGTGGCGGAGAGCATGTATCTCGGCAAGCCGGTCATTTCGACCGACTGGTCGGGCACCGCCGAGTATGTCCACCCCGGGAACGGCTGCCCGGTGCGCTGCACCCTTGTCACGCTCGAACGCAACCATGGCCCCTACGCCAGGGGCCAGACCTGGGCCGCGGCGGACATCGAACACGCGGCGTGGTGGATGCAGGAACTGGCGCGAGACCCGGCGCTGGGCCGGAAGCTCGGCGCCGCCGCCCGCGCCACCATCGAGGAAAATTTTTCCCCCCTGGTCATCGGCACCCGCTACCGCCGCCGGCTGGAGAGCATCGCGGGCTGGTAGCGCCTATTTCGCCGGCGTCACTGGCAGCAGCTGTTGCAGATCAATGCGCAGGTTTTGCACCCGGAAGGCGAGCGGGCGCGGATCAGTGCCGATGCGGCTGGGCGGGGTGTCCGTGGAAAATTCCATCGCGCTGTCGCCCGGTTGCAACACCACCTCGCCCAGCACCACATTGACCGCGCCGCTGCTGCCCAGCTCCGTGGCCCAGGCGTCGGCACCATTGATGCTCAGCCGCACACGGCGCCGCTCGTTCACATTGAGCGAGAAGCGCAGCCGGACTCGCAGGGGTGCCGGGTGCGGGTTGTGCAATGTGAGCACGGCCTCGCCTGCGGACCAGCACCAGTAATCGTTGTTGTGCCGCTCCACCGGATACCAGGTGTCGGAGAAATCGATGGTGACCTTTTGCCCGGCGCGGCCGTAGACCAGTTCGTCGCGCCCCTTGATCACGTAACCTTCGCCCGTCGGGGACTCAAGGGTGGCCGGGGCCGCCAGCAAGGTAAGGTTGCCCAGCACCAGCACCAGCCACCACGCGCGGCCGGCGGGCACCAGGATGTTGAAGGCCAGTTGCATGGGCAGCAGGACGCGCGAGGCGGCTCCGGGATAACCCTCCCAGACGGCATCACCGAGGAAAATCATGAGCAGGGCGAAACTGAGACCGATGCGCCACCAAGCCTTGTCCCATTGCGGCCGCAGCATGAGAAATAAAAACTGCACGGTGAGCGCGACCAGCATGAGCAGGCTCCAGAGCGGGCCGGCGTTGACCACGGAGACATCCGCCCAGCCATCGCCGATCTCCTGCCACTTGCGCAAATAGGCCACGAAGGGCAGATCAAAGTTGCGCGCCCCAAGGTCGTCCATCTTGCCGCCCACCGCGAGCGCGATGTACAGCATCCACAGCGCCAGCGGCAGCGCCGTCAGCAACCCGCGCGCCATCGCGAGCCCCCAGGCCCGCCCGCCGTCCGCCGTTTTGGGCAGCAGCGCCGCCGAGCCCAGCAGGTTCGTTTCCTTGCCGAGCCCGCTCAGCGCCAGCACGGCGGTCGCGCCCCACGGCCGGCCCTTTTCGAGCAGATAGACCCCCCAGGCGATCAGGAGCAGGCTGGGACCGTCGAAAAGAGCATTGCGACAACTCACGCAGACGCCGAACGAGAACACGATGCCCGTCCAGCGGAGAAAATTATCCCAGCTGCGCGGCGGAAACCAGTGCAGCAGCAGCCCGGCCAGCAGGAACCAGCAGAGGACATTCTGCAGCGCAAACGCCTGCAGGATCCACCCGGGCCGGCCGAAACCCAGCACATATGCGGTGGCGGAAAACAAAATGCGACGGGCCCGGTAGGGCAGACTGTCGACCGCCTGGCGCAACTCACGGTTTTGCAATGACGGATCCATCGCCACCTGCACGTAATACTGCGCATCATAGCCGTCCGACGCCCGGGCGACAAAGTAGTCGAGCTTGCGGACCTTGCTCAGACGCGCGTTCTCCTGCTTGGCACCGAAGGCGATCAGGTAGCTCAGCCCCTTGCCGGGAATGTAGAACTGGGCCAGCGTCCAGACGAACAGCACCACCAGAGCGGCATAGCCCAGCGCAACCCCGGGGTTGATGTTATGGCTCCGCAGGTAATCTTGAATCCGGCCCCTCATGCACCATGCTCCTTCATTTTCAGCCGGCCAAGGCCGCCGGCCGGCCGGGGTTTTTTAGTTTGAGCCACTTTTGCAAACAATGGCAGCCTTGCCTGCTCGACAACGCTAAATAATGGACACCCCCGCGCCATCGCCCGCCCACCCCGCTTCCGGCTGGCCGCGCCCTGTCCTCCTACTCGTGGCCGTGCTGGTCGCCGGCTATGGCGTGTTTCTCTTCCGGCACATCTCGCCGCATGCCGGCGGCTCCGATTCCTCGGGTTATTTCAACAGCGCCCGTCTCTTCAGCCGCGGTGAATTCCAAACCCGCCCGCGCATTCTGTCCGGCCACACCGCGACGGAGTTTGGCCGGATGGCCTATCAGCCCCTCGGCTTCATCATGCATGAGGACAACCGCATGGCGCCGACCTACCCCACCGGCTTGCCCTTGCTGATGTTGGTCGCCGTCGGTCTCACCGGCTGGGCGCATCCGGTTGAGGCCGTGAACCTGTTCACCGCTCTGGCGTGCGGCGGTCTGTTTTATGCCCTGGCCAGGCGACTGGGCTTGGGTGTGGCGCTGGCGTTCGCGGGTCTGGTGCTCATGTGGCTGTGCCCGTTGTTTCTTTTCGTCGCCTTCCAGCCGCTGAGCGATCTGCCGGCGCTGGGCTGCGCGCTCGCCGTGCTCTACAGCGCCTTGCGCATCACGGAAGGTCGCGGCTGGGCGCTGGCCTGCGGCGCCGTCATCAGTCTGGCTGTGCTCCTGCGTCCGACCAATGTCCTGCTCGTGCTGCCGGTGTTGGTGGCCGCGGGTTGGCGGCCCCGGGATCTTCTGTTGGTCGCGGTCGGCGGCCTGCCCGGGGCGTTGTTTTTCGGATATTACAACTGGCGCGTCTACGGCGGTCCGCTGACCACCGGCTATGGCGAGGTCTGGACCGAGTTCAGTCCCGAATTCCTGGCGCACAACCTGGCCCACTTCGCCTATTGGATTCCCGTGTTGCTCTCCCCGGTGGTTGTCCTGGCCCTGGCCGCTCCCTTCCTGCGCTCGCTGCGCCGGCGCGATACTTTGAGCCTCGCCCTCTGGTTTGTGCTGCTCGCCGGCCTTTATTCATTTTATTTCCACTCGGGGGAAAAGTGGTGGTATCTGCGCTTCATCCTGCCGGCTTTCCCCGTGCCCATCCTTGCCTCCCTCTTCGTCCTGCAGGCGCTCTGGTCGCGCCCCCGGCCGGCCTGGCTCTCCGCCGCGCTCATCGGCTTGCTGCTCGCGCTGACCGGCTGGTGGCAAATCCGGCAGACCCGGCAGCTGGATCTCCTGGACACCGAGGCTGGTGAGCGCACCTATCCCGACGCCGCCCGCTGGGCACAGCAAAACCTGCCGGGGAACTCCGCGGTGTTCAGCCTGCAGGTCAGCGGCGCCTTCTATTACTACACGGATTTTCTGCTGCTCCGCTGGGACCAGTTCCTGTTCGAGAAACGCGACGCTCTGCTGGCCGCGCTGGCCGATGAACAACGTCCGGTCTATGCGGCGTTGTTTCCGTTTGAAACACCGCAGGCTCTCGAGCGTATCGGCGGGCAATGGACCAAACTAGCCACCGTGGGCCAGGTGACCTTCTGGCGGCGGCAACCCTGATTCCCATGCTGCTACTCGACACCACCCACACCAGCCATTCCCACGCGCAGACCGGCATCCAGCGCGTCTGCCGCTCGCTTTTCGCCGAGCTCGTCCGCGCGGGCCAGGTCACAGGCATCTGCTACGATCCCTACCTGAAAGCCTGGCGACCGCTGGGAAATCGCGAACTCGACCACCTGCGCCCCGGTCGGCACGCTGCTGGTTCGCGCGGTGCCAGGTGGCCGCTGCAGCAACGCCTCGCCGGTCATGCCCGCCGGTTGCTCGGCGCCCGGATCGAGCTGCCCGCCGCCACCGGGCTGATCTGCCCGGAACTGTTCACCGCGCGGACTGGCGCCCATTGGCCGGAGATTCTCCCGCGGGTGCAGGGACCGCGCATCGCGCTGTTCTACGACGGCATCCCGCTGCAATTCCCCGAATTGACCCCGCCCGGCACCGTGGCTCGCTTCCCCGCCTACCTGCGCGAATTGCTCCTGTTTGACGGCGTGGCCGCCATCTCGGAAACCTCCGCGGCGTGCCTGCGCGATTACTGGCGATGGCTGGGCGTGTCCAACCCGCCCCCCGTCACGGCTGTTCCGCTGGCAATCGCACCCAATCATCCGGTGAACGGTGATCCGCACCCCGGCCCGCCGCGCGTGCTCTGCGTCAGTACCATCGAGGGCCGGAAAAACCACCTCGCCCTGCTCGAAGCCTGCGAAGCGCTGTGGCGGGACGGCCTGAGTTTTGAACTGCAGCTGATCGGCATGGCGCGCGCCGATACCGCCGGCCGGGCGCTGGCCAAAATAACGGAACTCCAGCGCGCGGGCCGGCCCGTGCTCCATCACGACACGGCCAATGATGCGGAACTGCATGCCGCCTTCGGGCAGGCTTCCTTCACGGTCTATCCGTCTTTGATCGAGGGCTTCGGCCTGCCGGTCATGGAAAGCCTGCAGCACGGCAAGCCGTGCATTTGCTCCAGCCGGGGTGCCTTGGGTGAGTTGGTCCTGGGTGGCGGTTGCGTGGGCCTGGCTTCGGTCGATGCCGCCAGCCTGGGCGCGGCGATCCGAAGGCTGCTGCAAAATCCCGGCGAACTCGCCGCCCTCTCCGCCGCCGCCCGCGCCCGCCGCTTCAAATCGTGGGCGGAATATGCGCGCGAGCTGACCGCGTGGATGCAGACGCTGCCGCGGCGGGCGTAGTCGGGCTTGACTCGTCGTAGCTCGAAGAGCGAAGCCGGCTTTGCGGTTGCTAACCCTCGCCTTCTGACCTCTAGTCGCCCCACCGGTTTTTATGGCCCTTTCCCTCTTCACCAAGACCCAGAAAGCCATCATTGAACGCGCGCAGGACGACTACGCGACGAAGATGCGGCTGAAATACAAGCCCTACTACCACGCCATGGAGGCGCAGCAGGGCACGCACATCCGGCTGCAGGGGCGCGACATGATCATGCTGTCGAGCAATGACTACCTCGGGCTGTCCTTCCACCCCAAGATCATCGAGGCCTGCGGCGCCGGCGCCAGGGCCTGGGGCAGCAGCACGACCGGTGCCCGCATTTCCAACGGCTCGCGCACCTACCACACCGCCTTGGAGGAAAAACTCGCTGCCTTTCTCGGTCGCGAGGCCTGCCACGTCACTCCTGCCTCCTCGACGGCATCCGGCTGTCGATGGCGACCGCCGAGCGTTTCAGTCACAACAACCCCGAGGATCTCCGCCAGGTCCTGAAGAACGTCCCCCACAACACGCCCAAGATGCTCGTGGTCGAAGGCGTCTACTCGATGGAGGGACACATCTGCCGGCTACCCGAGCTGGCCCAGATCAGCGAGGATGCCGGCTGCTTCATGGTGCTCGACGACGCGCACGGCTTCGGCGTGCTCGGCCGGCAGGGTCGCGGCACCGTCGACCATTTCAAGCTGAACGACAAGGTCGACATCCTCTGCGGCTCGATGTCGAAATCGCTCGCCAGCACCGGCGGGTTTGTCTCCGGCTCGCGCGCGCTCATCGAGTATCTCCGCACCAGTTCCAAGCAGCCCCTCTTCAGCGCCGCCCTCAGCTCCAGCCAGGCTGCGGCCGCCTCCGCCTCGCTCGATATCATGCAAAGCGAGCCGCAGCATCTCGAGCGTCTCTGGAAAAACACCCGGCGCTACCGCGAAATGCTCAAGGGCCTCGGGCTCGACACTTGGGAGAGCGAGACGCCCGCCGTGCCCATCGTGCTCGGCTCGAAGGAGCTCGTCTACCGTTTCTGGCAGGCCCTGCTCGAGAAGGGCGTGTTCACCGTCATGTCCATCGCCCCGGCCGTGCCGCCGGGCAAGGATCTCATCCGCACCGCCGTCTCCGCGCTGCACAGCGACGAGGACCTCGATAAAATCGGCGCGGCGATGGCCTACGCCGTCAAGCAAATGTAGGATTGGAGTATAGGGCCGGCGCCCGCCGCCGGGCCGGCTTGTCGTCTCTGCTCTTATTTGTAGGAGCCTGCTTGCAGGCGATTCAACACATGATCCGTCAGCGAGTATCCGGCATCGCCTGCAAGCAGGCTCCTACATCCCGATCACAAAGCTCAGCACAGCGCATTTCGCAGCGTTTGCGCCGTTTCCGCCCAGCGAGGCAGTGATCGAGCCATCGCCTCGGTTTGCAACCGCCGGCTTTCCGCGGCATCGGTCAGCACCGTTCGCAGTTTCGCCTGCCAGTCGGCGGCATCGTTGACCTTCGCTACCAAACAGCCGCCATCATCCGCATTTTCTCGCAGCACCGGCAGGTCGCTGCACACGCACGGCCCGCCGCGCCACAACGCCTCGAGCAGCGGCAGGCCGCATCCCTCGGCCAAGGTGGGAAAAGCCACCGCGCGGGCCGCGGCGTAGAGCCGGGCCAGTTCGCGGTCGCCCGCCGCCGCATGAAACCGGAAACGCGACTCGCGCTTTTGCAACGCTTGCATCCGCGTGGCGATGGGCGGGCCGAAATGCGGATTCACCCGGCCGACCACGTGCAGCTCAAAATCCACGCGCTCGCGCCACAGCGTCTCGGCCACGTCGAGCAGGAACACCTGGTTCTTCCGGGGTTCGATGATGCCCACGCACAGCAGGCTTGGGCGCTCCTTCGGGATCAGCGGATCGCGCCGCACCCGGTTGCCACCGTCGAAATCGGCACCAAGCGCGATGACCTCCACCTGCGACCTGGGCGTCACGCCCTGCCAGCGCCAGAACCCGGTGAAATCACGCTTGGTCGCCTCGGAGATGGCCCACGTCTTGTCGAAGCTCGCGAGCATCTTCATGTATTCCGGATGACGCTGCACGCTTTGCGGCCAGGTGATGTGCGGGAATTTCACCGGGATCGCGTCGTGAAAGATCGCCGCCAGCCGGCACGGGGGATTTTTGAGAAAATCCCAGAAGCCCGGCCGTTCCGCCTCGCTGAACATCTCGACCGTCAGCAACCAGTCGGCCGGGGCGAACTTCACCGGCGTGTGCTGCTTGCCCGCCACAAAGGCCCGGTGCCTCCCGTCCCACGTCACCTCCGTGACCGTGGAGCCCAGCTCCTCGCGGATGCGTGAAGTCAGCCGCATCAGACCCGAGCGATGCTTCGCCGCGCCCATTTTGGTGGTGTCGTAGTAAATCATGACCGAGTCATTGAACCACAACGACACCACGACACTACGAGGAAATATTCTATTTTGGATTTCACAGCATGAGTGTGCGTCGTGTCGTTGTGTCGTCGTGGTTAATCCTTCATGGCTTTCTGGAAGCACTCTACGAGCCGCGCGGTGTTCTTGTGCGCGTCGTAGTTCTCCTCCACCCAGCCGCGGGCGGCGGTGCGCAGCGTCTCGGCGAGCTTGTCGTCCTCCCCCAGGCGGCGCAGCGCGATCACCCACGCGGACGGAAAATCCACGTCTGCCACCAGCCCGGTGCGCTCCTGGCTGATCGCTTCGGTGGTCGCGGCGATGGGCGAGGTCACCACCAGCACGCCCGCGGCCATCGCCTCGGGGATGACATTGGGCAGGCCGTCGCGATCGCCGCTCGGCGCGACCACGCCCGTATGCAGCAACACGTCGGCCCATTTCAGATGTTTCCAGACCTCAGGCTGCGGCTGGTGGCCGATGAATTTCACTTCACTGTCGAGACCGAGCTTCAACGCCATGCCCTCAAGCTGCGCCCGCAACGGTCCGTTGCCGACAATCCGCGCCTCAAACGCGAGACCCGCTTCCTTCAGTGCGGCATAAATGCGGAGCTGGTGGTCGAGGCCTTTCTTCGGCACGAGCCGGGCGATGCAGAGCAGCCGCAGCGGCCGGCGGTTCGCGCGCAACGGCTTGAATGCCGGGAAGGCGTCGAGCCCGCGACGGATGCAGACGATTTTCTCCGGAGCCACGCCGCGCTCGATGAGTTCGCGCCGGCCCATCTCGGTCGAGGTGTGGATGAAGCGCGCGTGCTGGAGTTTTTCCCGCAGCCACCAGTCGCCGCCGTGCTCGTAGATGTCATAGGCGTGCGCCCCCGTGCTGTAGCGCCAGCCAAGCATCCGCCATAAGACCCAGCCGGCGGTTGCGGGCGCGCCGGCCCAGGCGCCGTGCACCAGGGCGGGCGGGTCCTGCTTCAGCTGCCACGCAAAGCTGCCGGCGAAACCGGCCCCGAGCATGTTCTCCCAGAAATTCATCCACGATGGCGCGCCGCGCGTCAGCACGCCCTCGAACAAATCACGGACCAGCCGCGACCGGCGCACGCAGTTCCACGGGATGATGAAGAGAAACAGCGGGATGAGCCACCACTTGGGGAAATTCTGCACCCGCAGCCCGCGGAACTCCCCGCCCCCGCCCCAGAGCGAGTAGAGTTTCAGGTTCAACCCATTCGCCTGCAGCGCCGCGACGTCGCGCTGGAGGAAGGTCTCCGAGTTTTTCGGAAACGTCGTGAACAGCAGGGCGATGTGGGGCGGACGGGACAAGATGAGGCCTCAGCCACTACCCAATGGACAATGTGGAACTCAGGAAAGAAGGAAATGCCCCCGCTCCTTAGTAGTCTATTAAGCTACAAACAGATTCAGCCATCTTTGTAGTTTAATAAACTACTAACCAGCCCGCCCAAAGTCCCTTGCTGCCGCGCTTCCGGAGCAATGGCCCCACCTGCCGGACCAACTCGTTCCACAATCGGGTATCCGCGCCCGGCAGCAGTGTCAGCCCGCGCTTGGGCGGACGGCGCTTGTATTTTCCCACGGTATTGCGGGCCGCCTGCTCGGCTGCCTCCAGCAGGATCAGGATCAAGCCAGCCGGCAAATCCAGCCGGCCCAGGGAGGAATGATACGAGTTCATTGGTTCATCGGGAGTTTGTAGTTTAATGGACTACTAGCGACCTGTGCTACTGATCCAACGGACTCCGCACCCCGAGACCCGGTTTCTTCATGACGTGGGTGTAGATCTGGGTCGTCTCGACGCTCGCATGCCCGAGCAGCTCCTGCACCATGCGGATGTCGGCGCCTCCTTCCAGCAAATGCGTGGCGAATGAGTGGCGCAACACATGCGGCGTCACGCGCTTGGTGAGTCCGGCTTTCTCCGAAGCCCGCTTGAGCACCTGTTGAAACCAAGCGTCACTGACGTGGTGGCGTCGGGTGATGCCTGTCGCCGGATCCAGCCCGGGCTTTTGCGCGGGAAACAGCCACTGCCATTCCCATCTCACCCCTGCCTTGGGATACTTCCGGATTGAATATCGGCGGAGAGGTTCTTGATGTCGAAGACTGTGCCCCCGATGAAAAAAGAGGCTAACCAGCCGCCACAGCCAACGCTCACCATCCGTCCTTTTTCGATCATGATAACCCCGCTCCAACCTCCGTCCGCCGCTCTCGGTGAGCGCGGCACATCTCTAACCTCTAGGCAGAAGATAAGAACCTGCTGGGGGCCAAAGGGACGGCGGCGCCTCACCTCAGCCCGAACACCTGCTCCAGCATGGTGGCGAGATCGGCGCCGGGCACCCAGCCCGAGCCGCGGGGCTTCACGAGGGACTTGCACCGGCAGGCGCGGACCAGCGCCGGTTCCACCGCGACGACCTGCGCGGTGTTGGGGCGCATCCCGGCCGCCTGCAGCGGGGTGAGCGGCGTCCATGCAAACGGCAGGCCGGTGGCGTTGCACTCCACCTCCCAGCCGGCGACCAGCCCGGCCGGCATCGGCCGGCGCAGAAGCGCCGGGTAGCGCGTGATGAAATCCGGCACGCGGCTGGTGGCCACGCGCACGCGCACGACCGGCCGCAGCCGGTCGAGGTATTGCTGGAAATTGTCCACCTTGCCGCTCCGCCACTCCCGGAGGAAATCCAGCGGGTCGAAGCCCATCAGGTTCATGCCGTTCCACGGGCCGTGCTCGTTGGAGCTGCCGAATTTTTTCCACACAAACCACGAGTCGAAGTTCTGCGTCATCATCAGCCCGATCTCGAAATGCAGGTGCGCCCGGTCCTTCGGGATGGCGGCGCTCCCCTCGCTGCGGCCCATCGTGGCGATGGTCTGCCCGCGCGTGACCGCTACGCCCGGCGCGATGCCGGGCGCGATCCGTGCCAGATGCGCATAGAGCGTGTAGACCGCCGGCGTGACGCCGCGGTGCTCGAGCACGATATAGCGGCCGTAGTTGCTGTTGCCCGGGGAATTGCTCGCGTGGCGCACGACCCCGTCCATCGCGGCAAAGACCGGGTCGGCCGGCTCGCCGCGGGCGTCGTGCGCCACCGGCCGGATATCGAGCCCCTCGTGGAACTGCGTGCCGTTGCTGCGCACGCAGCCGAACAAGCCCGACTCGGGCTCGCCCGAAACCGTCGGTTGCACCCAGGCCTCGTAACCTTTGCCCTGTTCCCAAGCGCGGTTGGGCGTCGGCCAGCTGAACTCGATGCGCTGGGCGGTCGCCAACGGAGCCGCTGACAGCGTCAACCAAAGCAAGGTGAAGAATTGTGGCCGCAAAAAATCACGAAAAGGGCCTCCTTGGCCGGCGCAGACGTCCGCCGCTGTCCAGGATTTTTGTGACTCCTTGTGGCTAACCCCGGCTTGGTGGTTGTGGCCGCTCATCTTCAATTTCAGGAAAGAGTGTAACGATATTCAGCGGGATTTCCTGGCGATCTCGGCCGTGGTGCGCTTCAGCTGCTCCGCGAGCGGCGGCAGATCCACATCCGACACCTCGACAAAAATCAGCAACGTTCCGTCCTCGATCGCCTGGTCGATGCGGCGGGCGCCGATCGGCGTGTCGTTGAACGTCAGCACCAGCCCCCGGTTGAGGTTGGTGGCGGTGAGCCGGTAGAGATCGCGCGCGGCGGCGGGCGTGAACTGGAATTGCAGGCACCAGCCCAGGTCCACCCGGGCCAGTCCGACACTGACGATGTCGTATTCGACGAGAACCGGCTTGGGATTGACCTGCAGGGTGATCTTGCTGACCGGCAGCTGCATGGCCACACCGGCGGTCCCCGGCCGGGCTTCGAGGAAAAAGCGCGCGACGAGCGGCTGGTCCAGCGGCGATGGCACCGTCGTCTGGCATGCTGGCAGCAATAGCAGCCCGAATAGGAGTGCAATCAGGTGGAGCGCCTTGAACTCAACACTCTGAGCCATGGCGGATCGGTTGTCGGAGCCTGCTTGCAGGCGATGGCAGTCGGCCAAGCGTGGAGAATCGCCTGCGAGCAGGCTCCTACACAAAGACAAGACCCTCAGGCGTGGATTGATCATGGGCCCACCTTTACCGGGGACTCGAAAGCCTCAAGGATTTCCGCACCGATGGCGTCGGCCACGAGCCGGCCGCGGGGAGTGAGCATGATGCGGCCCTCGGTGGTCGCGACCAGGAGCCCGCCGAACAGCAGTTTCGGCAGCAAATCCTCCAGCCCGGCCCAGTGCGGCGTGGGGAAACGCCGGCGCAGCCGCGGCATCGACACGCCGTCGTTCATCCGCAGGCCGAAGATGACCGAGTCGGCGGCGAGCAGATCGTTGGTCAGCGCCACCCGGTCGCCGGTGGCGCGGCGGCCGGCGGCCACGTCCTCGTGCCACCGTGCGAGGTCGGCCGGGTTGCTGCTGCGCCAGCCCGCGTGCTGCGAGGCGGCCGACGGGCCGAGCCCCACCCACTCGTGCATGTGCCAGGTGTTAAGATTGTGCCGGCAGACGTGGCCGGGACGCGCGAAGTTCGAGATCTCATACTGCGCGTAGCCGGCGGTAGCCAGATGGTCCCAAGTCTGCACGTAGAACAGCGCCTCCTTCGCCGCGTCGAGCTTCACTTTGGCCACTGCGTCTCGGTCTGGTTGGGCAGCGCGAACATCAAGTCGAGGCTCACGCTGGCGAAGCCGTGGGCGCGGATAAGGTCGTAGGCCCGGTAAACCTGCTCGGTGGTGTGCTGCCGGCCGAGCGCGTCGAGCAGGCCGGCGTCAAAGCTCTGCACGCCCATCGAGACGCGGGTGACACCCAGCTGCTTGAGCACCGCCAGCCGGTCCGCGGTCACCGTGGACGGCGCGAGCTCGACCGTCCACTCATCGGGCGGGCCGCCGCAGTAAAGCAGCATGGTGCGGCCGAGCCGCTCGATCTCCTCGGGCCGGAGCAAGCCGGGCGTGCCCCCGCCCCAAAACGCGGTCGCCACGCGGCGTCCGGCCCAATTGACCAGGCCTGCTTCCGTTTCCACCCCATCAAGATACCGCCACACCGCATCGCCCTTCGGCACCGTTTGGTAGAAAGCGCAGAAGTCGCACGTCGTCGCGCAGAACGGCACGTGGATATAGACGCCGAGAGGCGCCTGCGCTTTTTCTTGCTCTGAGGGGAACTCGACCATTATGAAACTCGTCAATTTACGATCTGCCAACAGCCTACGCGGCCGCGGCGATCCTTTATCCAAATGCACAAGACTCCCTTCCTTCACGCGAGCAGAATTTTTTCGGCCATCGCCGCGGCCCTCCTGCTGCTGGTCCTGTCCGGCTGCAATCTGACGATCACGAACCTGACGCCGGAAACCGTCCCGCAGAATCCGTCGCAGATCTACACCATCACCGCAAGTTTCCGGCCCACCGGCAGCCAGATCGACGCCAGCAGCATCGCGCCGCGCATCATCATCGACGGCCAGAGCTACAAGATGACCAAGAACTCCGTCGGCAACGACATCTGGGAGTTCGACTACCAGCTGCCCGCCGGCCGCGCCTCGGCCTCGTATTATTTCATCTGCGACTTCCATGCGCTGAACAGCACCGTGAACAACGAGGTCTATTCCGAGTTGCAGACGTTGAAGATTGCCGGGCGCTACGTCATCCGCTCCGAGGCCACGCGCGCCCCGGTCGGCTCGCGCGTCAGCATCCTCGGCGCCGGCTTCACGACGCAGGACCTGGTGTATTTCGGGATGACCCCCACCCGCACGGTCTTTGAATCGCCCAGCTCGCTCAGCTTCTTCGTCCCGGCCGTCGAGCCCGGCCGCACCTACAAGCTCAGCGTCAAGGGCCTGGGCTCCGACCTCGACGTCGGCTCGTTCCGCGTCGACGCCATCAGCTTCCAGGTGACGCCCTCCGCCGTCGTGCTCCGCCAGGGCGAGCAGCAGGCGCTGACCTTCACCATACCCAATCCGGCGCCCGCCGGCGGCATGCTGATCGATGTCACGACCGACGTGCCCGACAGCATCGTGATGCCCGAGGTGATGGTGGCGGCCGGCCAGACCAGCGTCACCGTGCCGGTGCAGGGCGGCAAGCCCGGCAGCGGCTCGCTCTTCTTCCGCAGCAGCGCCGGCGAAAGCTCGGTCGCAGTCACTGTCACGGCAAAATAAACAGGTAGGGCGCGTTGGGGCAACGCGCCGCCGCCTCCTCTTTCAGGCGCGCCGACTGGACGCGCCGGCCCTCGGCATCAACGGTGCAAACCACCGAGTAACGCTTGTGATAGTCGATTCCGGTATCGAGCATGGTAACGGCAGTTGCTGCTGGTTTTGAGGCTCGCGCAACCCACCGCCTTTCATGTTATCTGTTCGGCAAAGTCATTGTGTCGCGAAGCGTCCACACATCCCGAGCCAAGCTCCGAAAGGCTTTCCAATTTGAATACTCGAAGGAGGACGAGCGTCAAAGAGTGCTCGGAAAAATTATCGATGAGGCTTACTTGAAGCGGGATCTGAAAGAGAACGTGAAGCGCAAGAGGCAGACCAAGAAAGCGGGGCTCAAGAGCGTTGGTTTGATTTCCCCGCTATGCGCGGTGGCATCAAAGAAGACCCCCGCAACGTCACCTTCTAAGAAAATTGCGAAGCCTCACGACAAAGGCGGGTATGGAAGGACACGTGAATAAGAAGCCGCAGATTCAAGTTCACATGAAATCTTACATAGCGACAAGCGGCGTTATTTTTTCGCTAATCGTAGCAGCTCACATTGTGCGTCTTTTTGCAGAGGGACCACACCTTCTGAAAGAGCCGGTCTTCGTGTTTACCTCGCTGCTCAATTGCTGGTAGCTCATCCACTAGAAATGTCGCACTTACTTCCTGAATCCAAGAGGCCTAACCAGTCGTCACAGCCAACGCGGGCCGATGGCCCGCGTGGCTGAGCTGGAACGTTCGGCTTAAGATAAGAGCCTGCTGAAGGCCTTCGGGCCGCGCATCTCCTGATTACTTTCGCGGCTTGGGTGGAAACGGGCCGGGCTGGAGCGAGGTGCCCGAGACTTCCTGGGCCAGATCGACCAGCTCCTGGACGACGATGGTCGGGTCCTCCTCGTAGCGGAGTTTCAGGAAATTCTCGCGCAGCTGCGCATAGCTTCCACGGTCGGCCATCCAGCCGTCGATGATGCGGCCGAAGTCGGTGGCGTTGGTGATGAGCTCCACGCCGGCGCCGCGGTGAAAGAACTTCACCGTCAACTCTTCCTGCGGCATGATGCCGCCGATGGCATTGAAGATGATCGGGCAGCGGAAATGCAGGGCCTTGGCACAGGTGGTGGTGCCGCCACGCGTGACGATCGCGTTGCTCACCTGCATGAGCAGGTGCACTTCCTCGGAAAAGCCGTCCACGAAACAATTGAGCTCCGGGTGCTCGGTGCGCCAGTGCACCAGCTCGTTGTAAGTCTCGCGGTTCTTGCCGCAGATGACGACCACCTGGATCTGCGCGGCATGCGGCAGGAGTTTCGGCAACAGCTCGAGATGATTGTTGGCGCCGTTGCCGCCGGTCGCGAGGAAAACCGTGAAGAGATCCGGCCGCAGTTCGAGTTTCTCCTCGAGAAAGGCCGTGCGGGCCCCGGCGCTCAACACCTCGAGGTGCTGGCGGGGCTGCATCAGGTGGCCGCGCACGCGGGTACGCGCGGTGGGCATGCCCAGCTTGACGGCGTAGTCGCGCGCCGTGGGGGTCCGGGAGATGTAGAGGTCGGCGCTGGGCTCGACCCAGTTGGCGCTGTAGCCGAAGCCACCGGAGAATTCGCCGCAATAGGTGGCGCAGCGCACCTGGTCCGCCCCAAGTGTTTTGCGCGCGAGCTGGAAATAGCCGCGGTTGAGGCAGTCGTGCACGCTGAACACGAGGTGCGGCTGATATTCACGGAGCACCGTCGTGTAGTAGTGGCGGCCGAAGCTGACCGAGCGGCGGTTGAGCAGGCTGAGCAGCTCGACGAAAAGGTAGAAGGCCTTGTGCAGCCACGGGGATTTTTTCTGGATCCAATTGTAGAAATCCACGCCCACACGGAAGAAACCGGAGGATTTCTCGAGCATCTGCTCGATGCGCACGTCGACGTCGTGGCGGTAGAGCTCGAAGCACCACTCGGCGAAGGCTTGGGCGCGCGCGTCGTGGCCGGCCCCGGTGCTGGAAGTGAGGACGAGGATGCGGACGCGCGCCATGATCAGTTATTGTAGGAGCCTGCTTGCAGGCGATGCTTGAATGTGGGAGCGAGCTTGATCGCGAACTTTGAATCGCCTGCAAGCAGGCTCCTACAAAAGGATGTCGATGTTCCGTTCATTCGCGTTTCTTCGTGTCCTTCGTGGTTCAATCGACTTGGGTCAGAGGCCGAAATACTTCGCCAGGATTTTCCGGCGGAGCGAGAGCGAGCCGAGGCGGGCGAGGAACGGGCCGAGCACCGCCTGGAAGAAACGCCCGGTGCGCACTGTGCCGCTGCGGCCGCGGAGCAGGGCGCGGCGCAGGCTCTCCGCCGCATGGGTCGGCGGCGGACCCGAAGCCATGAGCCGGCCGAAGGCCGCCCAAACCCGCTGCTGGCGGGGATCCGTGATTTGCGCGGGTCGGCGGACCGAGCCCTCGAAATCGGTGCGGTAGTCGCCGGGACGGAAATCAATGACGATGACGCCCGTGCCCTCGGTCTCGAGCATGAGGCTCTCGTTGAGCGCGGAGAGACCGGACTTCACCACGTTGTAGGCGGCCTGGTAAGGCAGGGGAAACTCGGCCGCGAGCGACGAGATGTTGACCAGCGCGCCGCGTTTCCGGGCCAGCATGCCGCTCAGCGCCACCTGGCTGAGGCGGGCGGTGTTGACGAGCATCACGCGGAACTGCTCCTCCCACACGGCGAAATCAGTGGACGCAAACGCACCGAACGCACCGAAGCCAGCGTTGTTGATGACGATATCAAAGCCGCTCGCGGCCTTCTCGGCGTCGAGGAACGCGCGCTCTGCGGCCGCCCCGTCGCCCAGTTCGAGGGCGACCGGGTGGAATTTCGCGTGGGTGAGCTTCAATCGCGCCGGATCGCGCGCCGTGCCCCAGACTTCCACTCCCTCCGCCAGCAGCATCTCCGCAAAGGCGCGGCCCAGTCCGGTGCTGGCCCCCGTGACGAAAGCCGTGCGGTAGCGGGCGGAAAGCTTGGTGCTCATGCGTCAGGCAGATCAGACCGACTTGAACACGAGGCAGACGTTGGCTCCGCCGAAACCACTGCTGTTGCTAAGAATGACGTTGGGCCGGTGCGGCAGGGTGGCGCGGATGATGTTCAGGCCGTCGCAGGCCGGATCGATCCTGGAGATGTGGGCCGAACCGGGCATGAAGCCTTCCTTCATGGCGAGGGCGCAGAAACCCGCCTCCATGGCGCCGGCGAGCGAGAGACCGTGGCCGGTCAGCGCCTTGGTGCTGCTGATGGCCGGGCGCGTGGGCGAATTCTTGAAGACGGCCTTGAGCGCGCGGGCCTCGGAAAGATCGCCGATGGGCGTGGAGGTGGCGTGGGCGTTGACGTAATCCACGGACTCGACGGTGACGTCGGAATATTTCAACGCGTTTTCAATCGCCAGGCGCAGGCCCGCGCCGTCGGGATGCGAGATGGCCACATTGTAGCCGTCGGACGCCTGGCCCCAGCCGGCCACCTCGCCGTAGACCTTGGCGCGGCGGCGCGTCACCTCCTCCTCGCTTTCCAGCACCAGCACGGTGGCCCCGCCCGTGCCGACAAAACCGTCGCGCGCCACGTCGAACGGCCGCGAGGCGATGGACGGATCGCTCTGGAGCGAGAGGGCGCGCATGCCGGCGAACGGCAGGATGCTCTCCACGTTGCCGTCCTCGGCGCCGACCACGAACATGCGCTTCTGCCGGCCGAGCTTGATCTCGTCATAGGCAAAACCCATCGCGTGGGCCGACGAGGCGCAGGCGGAGGAAAAGCCGGTCGAGGCGCCCTTGATCTTGAACTGCGAGACGAGGTTGAAATTGACCGTGCCGGAGATGGAGGCGACTACGCCGAGCGGCGGGCAGCGCATGACGCCCATCTTGCGCATGCGCTCCAGGTGGTGGCCGAGCAGGAACGGCGAGCCGGCGGAGGCGGCATAGAGGCCGGTGTGCGGATTGGACCAGTCGGCCTCGGTCAGCTTGGCGTCCTCGACCGCCTGCTGCATCGCGCAGTAGGCGTAGATCCCGTGCGGCGCCATGCCGCGCAGGGTTTCCCGGCGGATGTTGTAGCGGGCGGGGAAGATCCAGTCCTCGGCGTCGGTGGTGTCGGTCTGGAAGTCCCGGATCGGCGCGGCGACCTTGACCGGCACCTCGGCTTTCTGGAAGGGCGGAAACTGCACCATGCCATGACGTAATTCGCGCAGGCTCTCGGAGACCGCCACGGCACTGTTGCCAATGCTGGTGATGAACCCGACGCCGGTGATGTAGACTTTCCGCATGTGGGATTAGACTGCGGTCATCGCTCGGGGAGCCACGACAGAAGTGCGCGTATGAAAACGCTTTTCCCGACGCGGTCAACCACCGCAGCCGCCCTCGGATCCACGCCGCGCAAACTCAGGCGTTGACCGCGGCCTGCGCCGGGCCGGAAGCGATCACGGCGGCGGGCGACACCTGCGCCGCGGGCTCCGCCACTTCCTCGGCAAAGGCGAAAGTAAGCGTGATTTCCTCCGCGATGGCCGCCTTCTCCTGGCCGACACGGATCTGGCCCTCGAAGGTCGCGAGCGGCGACTTCAGCCGTTTCGGCTTGATGGAAAGATTGAGCACGTCGCCCGGCCGGCATACGCGGTGGCAGCGGACGCCTTCGCACGAGGTGAAGAAAATGGTGCGGTGATCGACGGTCTTGCCGGCCTCGCCGACCTGACCCTCGAGCAGGAAGAGCACCGCGAGCTGGCCGAGCGCCTCGAGCATGATGGAGGCGGGCAGCACGGGGTTGTCCTTGAAATGACCCTGCAGACCTTGCACTCGATGAAAGTTTTCACGTCACCAACGGTGCGCAGATGACGGAGCTCCTCGTTGTTGATGGTCATCTGGAGCACATCCTCCACGAGGATGACGATTTCCATCATGGTCAGCGAATCGATGCCCAGATCCTCGATGATACGCAGATCGTCCTCCGCCTCCTTCAATTTGGCCCGCAGGTCGGGCTCGACGTAGCGCTCGATGATGCCCAGCACAATGGCCGGCAAATGCTCGGTATTGCCGGTCTTGCGGAACTGCGCCGCGGCCTCGTAAGTAGCTGCAGAACAGCGCTTCAGTGCCTCGCGAAGATTTGCATCATCGTCGGGCGTAAACGGTTTGAGCGGGATGCCCGAGGGATTGGTTACTGACTGTGCCATTACCCGGGTAAGTAAGTTAAGGCCGGCGGATATGTAAACCCCAAAAATCCATCTGCACCGGTCTGAAATTATCGCGTTTAATGAGTCCAATTTAGCCTGTTGACTTGCCACGGCTTGCGCGACCACATGCCGATTCCCCGCGTTTAACCGGCTTCGCCGGGGTCAGGTTTATTTCCTTTTCACACGGCAGATGCAGTCACCCGCTTCCAGCAAAACCGCCCCGCCTGCCAGGCATCTGGTGCTCGTCACGCACGAATTCTACCCGCATCGCGGCGGCATCGCGGTTTATGCCGCGGAAATGGCCCGCGCCGCCCAGCTCTTGGGCTATGCGGTGGAAGTCTGGGCCCCCGCCCTGCCGGAGGGTGCGCCGGATCTGCCCTGGCCCTTCCCTGTCCGGCGCCTGCCGCTGGCCGGCGACCACAGCCTGCTGAGCCAGTGGCGGATGGCCCGCCAGCTCCTGGCCCAGCGTCCGCGCCTGCGCGAGGCAACGCTCTACATCCCCGAGCCCGGCCCGCTGCTCGCCATGCTCTTGCTGCAATATTTCGACACGCTCCGACCGGCGCAGCTCATCCTGACCTTTCACGGCTCCGAAATCCAGCGCCTCGCTTCGCGCTGGCCCTTGCGCTGGAGCACCACCCATCTGCTGGCCAAGGCCACGCGCATCAGCGTGGTCAGCACGTTTGCGCGGGATTTGCTGCGGCAGCATTTCCCGGCCTACGCCGACAAGGTCGTCACCACGCCGGGTGCGCTGCGCACGGATCTCACGGTGGGTGCGCCGGTGCCCGGCGCCAAACCCGCGGGCAAGACCATCATTCTCACGGTCGCCCGGCTCAATCCGCGCAAGGGCCAGCTCGAGGTGATCGCGGCGCTCAACGCCCTGCCCGCGGCGCAACGCGCCTCGCTCGAATACTGGCTGGTTGGCGCGCACAGCAAGGAGAACTACGCCGCGGCCCTGGCGACAGCTGCCGCCGGCGCCGGCTTTCCGGTCAAGTTCCTCGGCGACATCCCCGACGACAAGCTGGGCGCGATCTACGCGCAGGCCGACATCTTTGCGATGACCAGCATGCCGCACAAGCAGAGCGTGGAGGGATTCGGCCTCGTCTACCTCGAGGCCGGCGCGCACGGCCTCCCCGTCGTGGCCCACGCCATCGGCGGCGTGCCCGAGGCCGTCGCCCACGAGGAGACCGGCCTGCTAGTCGCGCCCGGGGACAGCGCCGCGCTCACGTCGGCCTTTGCGCGACTGTTGGCCGATCCGGCGCTCCGCCGCCGGCTCGGCGAGGCCGGCCGCATCCGGGCCGGCCGCCGCACCTGGCGCGACTCCGCCCAATCCTTGTTTGGACAACCAGTCCCCACCCCGTAGCCTGCCGCCATGATCGAATCGCGCTCGCAGATCACCGTCCGCTATGCCGAGACCGACATGATGGGCATCGTCTATCATGGTAGCTACCTGCCGTGGTTCGAGGTCGGCCGCACCACACTGCTCAAGGAATGCGGCATTGTCTACCGCGAGTTGGAGACCCTGGGCTACCGGCTGCCGGTCATCGAGCTCGGCGCCAAGTTTTTCAAGCCCGCGCTCTACGACGACACTGTGACCGTCATCACCCGGCTCAAGGAGCGCCCGCTGCTCCGCATCCGACTCGATTACGAGGTGCGCCGCGGCGACGAGCTGCTCGTCACCGGCTTCACGGTCCACACTTTTATCGACAAAGCCGGCGAGCCCGTGCGGCCGCCCGCGAAATACACGGACAAGATGCGCGAGCTGTTTCGTGCGAAGTAGAGCGCCCTACCCGGCGTATTCCGCCAGCACGGCCGCCTCGGTTTCGCCAGCGCGGATCGATTGGAGGAATTTTTCCGCATCGTTCTTCGCTATCCGCCGCACCGCCCACACGGCGTGCGCCCGCACCACCGGCAATTCATGGCCGGCGAGTTTGCCGAGCGCCGGCAGCAGGCTCGCGTCGCCCGCATTGCCCGCCACCACGCAGGCGTTGCGTTGCCGAGCGCCGGCAGCAGGCTCGCGTCGCCCGCATTGCCCGCCACCACGCAGGCGTTGCGCAACAGGCCGGTGAGCTTCAGCCGCTTGATCGCGGTGCGGCGGAAAATTTCCGCAAACCGCACCGGGGTCAGCTCCAATATCTCCCGCAGCTCCAGGTCAGCGAGGTCGTCGCGCGCGGCCAGCAGCAGCCGGCGGCCGGCCTGCGCAAAACGATTCCACGGGCAGACCTCGAGGCAGACGTCGCAGCCGTAGATCCGCGTGCCGATGCCGGCTCGCAGTTCGCGCGGGATGATGCCCTTGTTCTCGATGGTCTGGTAGGAAATGCAGCGCCGGGCGTCCACCACCCCCGGCTGCGGGAAGGCGTTGGTCGGACACGCGTCAAGGCAGCGCGTGCACTTGCCGCAGAGCAGCCCGGCCGGTTCGTCCCCGCTTGGCGCGAGCAGTTTCTTGCGCAGCGAATCATCGGGGGCAATCTCGACCCGCGTCAGAATCGTCGCCAGGAAAAGCCAGTTGCCGTGGGTTTTTGAAATGAGCATGGCGTTCTTGCCCAGGAACCCGAGCCCGGTCCGCGCCGCCCAACCGCGCTCCAGCACCGGCCCCGTGTCCACATAGTAACGGTAATCCGCCGCGCCGATCGCGTACATTTCCTCCAGCACCCGGCCCGCCGCCACCAGTCCGGGCTTGATGGTGTCGTGATAATCCTCGTGCAGGGCGTAGCGTGCCCAGAGCGGCCGGTTCTCCGCTCTCCGTCCTCTGCCTTCTGATTGTCCGGCCCAGTAATTGACGCCGAGCACGATGACCGACTGCGCCCCCGGCAGAACCAAATCCGCTTTCATGCGTTTCGCCGCTGTGCGCTCCATCCACTGCAGATCGGCGTGATGGCCGGCGTCCAGCCAGTCGCGCAGGCTCGAACTCTCCCCACCGGCCACGGCCGCAAAGCGCACCTCGTCAAAGCCCAGCGCATGCAGCCGCGCCCGGAGCGCCTCGCGCGGTCCGCCCTCGACCCTCAACCCTGCCGGCGCGGTCATTTTTTGTGGTGCGCAGCCTCGAGCCGGTAGACCCGCAGCACATGCGCGACGATTTCCCGCAGCGGCCGGCTGTCGGTCAGCACGATGGTGCCGGTGCGTCGGTAAATCTCCTCCCGTTGCGCGTAAAGCTCCCGCAGCCGCTGCTCGGGATTCTCCACCTGCAACAGCGGCCGGTGGGTCGTGTGCATCGTGCGCCGGAGGATGGTGTCGATCGGCGCGTGCATGCACATCACCACGCCGCGACCGCGCAGCAATTCCAGCATGCCCGGGGGTACGACCAGCCCGCCGCCGCAGGCCACCACGCACTTTTCCGCCGGATGCCCGTGCTCGACAAACTCCCGTTCCAGCGCGCGGAACCTCGCCTCGCCGTCCTCGGCGAAAATTTTCGCGACCGGCCGCGCCTGGGCGCGCTCGATTTCGTGGTCGCTGTCGAGGAATTGGAAGCCCAGCTGCCGCGCCACCTGCCGGCCCACGGTGCTTTTGCCCGTGCCCATGAAGCCCACAAGGTAGAGATTGGTGTCCGTCGGAGTCATTCGCTGGCCCTGACGCAACACCGCGCGCCTCCCGGGTGCAAGTTTGCGTTGCACCGTGATCGTGCGTCAGGGCCGGGCGGAACTGGAAGTTCGCCCTGTTCAAACCGGGGGAAAAATTGCACGCTCGTCCCGCCATGTCCGTCCCGTCCCGCCACGACTACACCTTCGCCAGCGACAACACCGCCGGCCTCGCTCCCGAGGCGCTGGCCGCGCTGCTCGCCGCCAATGCGGGCAGCGTGCCTTCCTACGGCGAGGACGAGTTGACCGCCAGGGCGAAAAGACTGCTCGGCGGAATCTTCGCGACCGAGTGCGAGGTGTTTCTCGTTTTCAACGGCACCGCGGCCAACGCGCTCACGCTCGCCCAGTTCTGCCGCAGCCACCACAGCATCATCTGCCACGAGGTGTCGCACGTCGACACGGACGAGTGCGGCGCGCCGGAATTCTTCACGGGCGGCAGCAAGGTCATCGCCCTCCCCGGCCCCGGGGGCAAGCTGCTGCCCGCCGGCCTCGAGCCGGTGTTCTCACGCGGACACGGGGTGCATTACCCCAAGGCCGGCGCGCTTTCGCTCACGCAGTCCACCGAGTGGGGCACGGTCTACACTCCCGCTGAGGTGCGGGCGCTTTCCGCCGTAGCCAAAAAGCACGGGCTCGCCGTGCACATGGACGGCGCGCGCTTCGCCAACGCCGCCGCCGCGCTGGCCGCCCGCGGCGTCACGCCTGCCGACCTTACGTGGCGCGCCGGGGTGGACGTGCTTTGCCTCGGCGGCACCAAGAACGGGATGAACACCACCGAGGCGGTGGTCTTCTTCAACCGGGAACACGCGAAAGAGTTCGAATACCGCGTCAAGCAGGGCGGCCAGCTGGCCTCGAAGATGCGCTTCGCCGCGGCCCAGTGGGTCGGCATGCTCGAGAACGGCGCCTGGCTGCGCCATGCCGCGCACGCCAACGCCATGGCGCAGAGACTCGCCGCGGCCTTGCGCGCGCTGGGTATGAAGCTTCTCGTCGAGCCGGAGGCGAACGGCGTGTTCGTCGAACTGCCGCCCGCCACCGCCGCGGCGTTGCAGGCGCGCGGCTGGCATTTCTACAATTTCATCGGCGAGCACGGCTACCGGTTGATGTGCTCCTGGGCCACCACGCCGGACACCATCGACCGTTTCGTGGCCGAGTTGCGGACCGCACAGCCTTGAAGGTCAAAAAAAACGCCTCCCGCAGGGGAGGCGTTGGCACTGCGTGACTGGGTCCGGCCTTACTTGCCGGCCGGGGCCGGAGCCGCAGGCGGCGCATCCTTGGCGCTGAGCACCTCGACCTCAAAAATGAGGCTCGCGCCGGGCGGAACGCCCTGGTTGCCCGTATCGCCGTAGGCCAGCGATGGCGGGACGTAGAGTTTGATTTTGCCGCCCACGCCGATCTTCTGCAGGCCTTCAAACATCCCGGGGATGACGCCATTGGGGGTTTGCGGCGTGGCGGCCTGCAGGACAAAGTCGTAGGGCTGGCCCCGCTCGACCGAGTTGTCGAACACCTGCCCGTTGAGAAACGCGCCGGAATAATGCATGGAGATCTGCTGGCCGGGTTTCGGCATGGCACCCGTGCCCGCCTTCAGAATCTCATAGCGCAGGCCGCTGGGCAGCTCGACGACGTTTTTGTTTTCCTTGAGCTTGGCGAAGAACGTCTGCGCCTCGCCGAGGTTCTTAACCCGCAGCTTGGTCATGAACGCCTCCTGCTTCTTGCCCATGAACTCCTGGAGCTGGACCTGGATCTGCTGCGGGTCGTAGGGCAGCTCCTTGTTATTCAGCGCCAGACTGATGCCGCGGACCATGGCCTCCCGCTGGGCGGGCGTGAACTCAAAGGCCTCCACTTGATTCGCCATGCGGGTCTGCAGCACGAAAATATAGCCATAAGCCTCCAGGAGCTGGGCCTCAGTGAATTTAACCGCCGCGGGTGCGGGTGCGGCTGGCGCAGCCGCCGGGACCGTCGCCGGAGCGGGGGTCTTCGCGAGCGCAGCCGGCGCGGTGGCGGCCGGGGTGCCGTTCGAGACACCGGGGACATTGAATTTGACCGGGTCCTCGGCGGACGCGGCGACCAGCAGGCCCAGACTGACGAGGCCTGCACTGATTTTGGATGGGAATTTCATTGCGAGGAGGTAAGCCCGGTTAGGAAACGGCCCGGGCGATTTTGTGCCGTAAAAACGTCGGAACTTGGCGGCCGCCCGGCAAAAATCAATCTCATTGGCGTTAAAAATTCCTGCGGCTCCCGGCTAGCCGGGGCTTGTCAGCCTTCCCAACCTCCCTAAAGCTAGCCAATCCCATGAACGAAAACCAATTCTGGCACAGCACCGACGGCCAGATTTTGACGGTCAAGAGCAAGGGTGCCGACAAGGTCGCCCTGACCCTCGCTTTCTGGCCGCGCCACCCCGCCGAGATGGATTTCCTCAAGACGCACCTCGCCAGCCTCCATTTTACCGAGCGCAGCTCGCTCGCCCGCATCGGCATCGAGATGCACCTGCACGGGGCGCCGGCCGTCGAGGGCAACCGCCTCGTGCTCGCCGTCGACGCCTTCATCTTCGACGCCAACTTCCCCAACGCCTCCTACTGGAAGAAGCTGTTGCGCCCCGGCACACCCGTGGGCCGGCTGTTTTACGCGCCCCCCGCCGCCAAGCTCTCCACGGGCGAAATCTGGGACGCCATCAAGGCCAACGACCTGAAGTTGCCCAACACCATCAGCATCGACTCGCGCGGCCGCGTCTTCCTCACCCCGCACCAGGTCAGCTACACCCTCTCGCCCAAGCTCCAGCGGCTCAACTTCGAGCACATCGTCAGCGGCAACGCCGGCCGCTCGTTCCTCGACAAGGTCCAGGTCCGCCACGACGCCTCCCCGCTCACCATCCCGCCGCGCTCCGGCATCCTCACGAGCTGCTCCATGTACTTGAAAGAGCACTATGTCGTGCTCAACCAGGGCGAGGGCAACTTCGGCCTCCACACCAGCGCCGTCCTGCTCGATCCGATCAAGACCTTCGGCACAAACGTCATGCTGGAGATCTACAACACCGGCGACCAGCCGGTCGTGAACCCGATGGTGTCGGTCGACATATTCCGCGCTCCGCCGTTTGCCGACCCCGAGGTCAAGACCCTCACGAAAAAACGCCAGCGCCTGCTCTCCACCGCGACCCATCTTTTCAAGTGCCTCGACGACAACCCGCCCCAGGACACCGTCGAGGCCCGTCCCAAGACCCAGATCTCCGTTCGCGGCCAGAGCGCCACGATGGAGAACCGCAGCGTGCTTGTCCGCGCCGGCGAAGACCTGAATAAATTCCGCGAGGGGGTGGCCTGCCCCATCGGCAGCCGCACCATGATCCAGGCGCTCGACAACGCGACGGCCGACGCCGACACGCTCATCATCGACTACTTCCCCGACCTGCTCGAGCACATCGAGCTCATCACCCGCATCGGCGACGTAAAGCTCAAGCGCATCATCTTCCGCCGCGCTTCGCGCACCCACGGCTATTTCCTCTCCAGCAACGCCCACGCCCGCCTCGACACCTTCCACGCCATCGGCATCCAGGTTTACTGGTATGACGACGTCACGAAGGATCTCTACGTCCACACCTACAAGAAGGAGCACGGGTTCTTCGTGCGCGAGGAGATGGCCCGGAAATTCCAGGAGACCACCATCCTCGCCTTCTACGGCTCGGCCATCGGCATTGAGGCGGCCGACACCGAGCGCATCACGCGGCTCGTCGAGCAGCTCACCGGCTTCATCGGCCCCAATGTCGGCGTGCTCACCGGCGGCGGCGGCGGTGTCATGCGCCTCGCCACCGACCAAGCCCGCAAGAAGGGCGCGCTGACCGGCGCATGCTTCCTTGAGCTTGAGGCCCAGCCGCCCGAGCTGGGCGTGGATTTTTTCAACACCTTTCAGGAAAGCTCGCGTCACTTCCGCCAGAAATGGTTCGAGGCGGCGGATTTTTGCATCTTCAACGTCGGCGGCGTGGGCACGCTCGAGGAAATCGGCATCGAGATGTGCAACCTCAAGCTCGGCATCCGCCCGCGCGTGCCCTACGTGTTCTTCAACGCCAAGTTCTGGGGCGATCTCCGCAAGCAGGTCCGCACCATGATCAATACCAAGCGCGCACCGGCCTGGATGGCCGACTACCTCCTCTTCACCGACGACCCCGACGAAGTCGTCCGCTTCTACCGCAAAACGCTGCAGGTGTTGTGAGGTGTGAGGTTTCAGGTTTCGGGTGACAGACAATAGGCTTCCCACCTGACACCTGACACCTAGAACCTAGCACCTTCATGGCTCTTCCCTCCTCAGTCCTCGTCGTCGGCTCCGGCGGGCGGGAGCACGCGCTCATCAAGTCACTCGTCACCTCGCCCGCGAAGCCACGCCTGCTGTGCGCGCCGGGTAATGCCGGCATCGCGTCGGAAGCCGCGTGCTTCCCTGTCGCGGTCGACGACATCGCCGGGCTCGTCGCGCTCGCGCAACGCGAGCAGGTCGAATTCGTGGTCGTCGGCCCCGAAGTGCCGCTATCGCTGGGCCTGGTGGACAAGCTTATCGCCGCCGGCATCGCGGCTTACGGGCCCAAGGCCGACGGCGCCCGGCTCGAGGCGTCTAAGATTTTCACGAAGGAAATCCTGCTCAAATACGGCATCCCCACGGCTCCGGCCGCTTTCTTTGA
>WNFI01397113.1_pt1 | contig 32902 bp, 33 predicted proteins | sample 5400471 | NCBI WGS metagenome assembly WNFI01 (sample SAMN13153348, study PRJNA577476) | soil metagenome | isolation source: 100 cm saprolite on Douglas fir-dominated hillslope | place: USA:California | collected 2013-09-17 | reverse complement strand
GTAGGTAGTTCCTTAGGAGGCAGTTGCCCTTTCCTACTTTCCTTGGCCAGTTCCGCGTTGAGTTCAGCCCCTACCAGCAACGCGAACGATGTCCAGTAAAACCAGGTCATAAGCGCAATGAATCCGCCCAGTGTTCCATAGGTCCGGTTATAGTTTGCGAAATGACGGAAATAAACCCCCAGCAGGTACGAAAGTCCAATCCAGCACGTTACAGCGAGAATCGCCCCCGGAAGCGTGGCGAGAAACCGCTGCTTCACATTCGGACCGAGAAAGTACACCGCTTCTACCGCAAGTACCGTGAAGCTGATCGCAATTATCCAGTGCATTGCGGGCCAGAGTAAAACGAACAACTCGGACAGGTTGATTCTGCTCGCCAGCCACTGTCCGAAGCGGGGGCCAACCATCATCACCGCCAGCGCGATCAGCAGCAACCCTCCGGAGATACCCGCGAGGCCCAGAGCTAAAAGCCTGGTCTTCCAGAACGGGCGGGACTCCCTCACATCGTAGGCAATATCCAGCGCTTCGATGGTCGCATCAAATGCGGCCGACGCCACCCAGAGCGTTCCTAACGTTCCGAAAGACAGCCACGCCCGGCGGTGCCCGCCCAGCACGTCTGCGAGAACCGAATAGACAATACGCATTGTGTCCCGTGGCAGAAGCCGCGCCATAGTGACAAGAACGGGCCCAAAAAGATCAGGCAGCGGAATGGATCCCAGCAGCGTGGAGAGCAGAATGAGTTCGGGGAAAATCGAGAGGATAAAGTAGTACGACAGCGCAGCCGCAACCTGCAAAGTGTGATGGTTGGCCAGGTCGTGGTATGTATTCGCCAGAGCGCGTTTGAATCCGCCCGTGGTCACTGCTCTTAGATGCTGGCCTGGCAACGATGGGGTTGCGCCCGAAACAGGCTTTTTGTGACATCTGCCGTATACTGCCGATTCCATTTCTTGACCAGCAATGCTGCCTGCGAATTCAAGCAAACAACGCCTCGCCTACATCGACTGGATGCGCGGCCTGGCCTGCGTCCTGATGTTTCAGACTCACTGTTATGACTCCTGGCTGGGCGGCGCTGCGCGCCAGGGGAAGTTCTTGATGTATTCGCAATTAGGAGGAACTTTCCCCGCGCCACTGTTTCTATTCCTGGCGGGAATCTCATTTGCTTTGGTCACAGACAAACTCGGGCAGAAAAATCTCTCGCCGTCCCAGATTGCTCGCGCTACGATCCGCCGCGGGGCCGAGATTTTTGCGTTCGGCCTGCTCTTCCGTCTGCAGGAGTTTCTCATTGCCTGGGGCTGGGCGCCGTGGAGCGACCTGCTTCGCGTGGACGTGCTCAACACCATCGGCCTCTCCATGATGTTGATGGGAGTCGTCTGCTGGCTGGTTCTCGCGATCAGGCACGGGCCGCAGACCAGAATCGCTCTGGTGCTGGCCTCTGCGGGAACTGCTTTACTTATTTCGTTGCTCACGCCGCCGCTGTGGACGACCTGGCGCCTTCGCGGGCTTCCATGGCCCCTCGAGTCCTACATCAACGGCGTTCATACTTTCGGCACTCCGCAACCGTGGCTTTTCCCTATTTTCCCCTGGACTGGCTTCGCATTTGGCGGACTGGCGCTGGGATTTCTTCTGCAGAGTTCGTGGGCCCGCAAGCGTGAAGCGCGAACTTTCCTTGCACTTGGAGTAGCCGGTATTCTGCTGGTGGAAGTCGCGCGCTGGATGGACAGACAGCCCCGTCAGCTATATGCGGTCTACGATTTCTGGCACACCAGCCCGAACTTCTTTCTAATTCGCCTCGGGATGCTGATGGTCATCCTATGCGCAAGTTATGCCTGGTGCCGGTGGGGCGCGGGACAATGGGGCTTCAGTCCGCTGATTCAGTTAGGACAGGCGTCCTTGCTGGTGTACTGGGTGCACATCGAATTCGTCTACGGCCGCGTTTCCATACTGCCCAGGCGCGCGGTGGGCATTGGAACTGCCTCCCTGGGATTGCTGGTTATTTTCGTTGCGATGTTGCTGCTTGCCATTGCCCGCACTCGCGGCTCCGATCTCCCGGCCTGGCTCCGGATTCGTTCGGCCAGCGCCAGTTAAGACGACCTTCATTGAAGTCTCCTCACAAACTCCACCACTTCGCGTTCCGCCCAGCGACCATCATCTCCCTCGTCGCCATTGCGCTCGCCCAAAAACGCGCAATGGCCTCCATCCTCGGTTTCGATATAACGAATGTTGGGATTGGCGAGAATACGCTGCCGTGTAGCCGGCCGTATCCGAATGAAGGGATCATTGGCCGCATGGATGATCAGCGCACGCACTGCAATTCCGTCTACGACGTTCGACGCTGCAGCCCGGGCGTAGTAGTCATCGGCGCCGGTAAAGCCGCAATAGTGTGCGGTAATCCGGTCATCAAATCCGCGCAAGCTCGAAATCCCACGCAGGCGGGACACATCGAAGCTTCCGGGAAACAACTTCGCCTTACGCCGGAAGCGCCGGAACAGCTGCATCAGAAAGTAGTATTCGTAAATGCGGTTGGTCGCCTCATGCAGTGCGTCCGCGGATTCCGCCAGGTCCATCGCCGGACACACCGCCGCCACGCCCCGGAATTGAGCAGGGCCGTTCTTTCCCCACTCGCCCGCAAGTTTCAGCACCAGGTTCCCACCCATGGAGAACCCGATCAAGGCAAAGCGGGAGACTCCATCGTGCTCCACAACCTGCCGCGCCACCGCCGCGACATCTTCCGACCGACCGGAGTTATAGAGAGTGGGCGCGCAGTGGTCCATGCCGCCGCAGTTGCGCTGATTCATGCGCACCACGTTCATGCCCGCCGCCAACCCATTCCGAGCCACCCCGAGCATGTATTGTGACTCGGTTGATCCCTCAAGCCCGTGGACAACAATTAATGTCAACGCCGATTGCCGCTCACTCTGCCAATTACACCAGCAGCGAATGTTGATTCCGGGCTCAACCTCCACCAACCGTTCCTCGGCCACCGGCAACTGGATACGTCGCGGCAACAGAAAGCTGGCAAGCGTCTGCACGTGCCCGCCCCGCAACCAGCGATGCGGCAGAAACGGAACACGATCCTGTGCAGGGCCGTGCGCCTTCGGCCGTACCAATTCCGGCTTCAAGGCCTCGCCCGAAGATAAAGGAGTTTGCGAAGTGCCCACATATTGATTCTAATAGAGCTCTGGCTTCTAATAGATCTTGGACCATGCCGTAGGAGTTGACTATGCCCATCTTCGAGTACGTCTGTCAGAAGTGTCATCATCGGTTCGAGGCCCTCGTCTACGGCAAGCAGAAAGCTGAGTGCCCGAAGTGCCACGCCACCAAGCTTGATCCGCAACTTTCAGTCTTTGCCGTTTCAGCAAAAGGCCTGTCCAGCGCCGCAGCTCCTGCTGCTGCGTGCGGATCCTGCGGCGACCCGCGAGGCCCCGGCGCCTGTTCCCTGAGCGACATGGACTAAACCCTACTGCAAAACTCTTGTCATTCCGACCGGAGTGGAGCGAAGCGAGCGGAGTGGAGGAACCTGCTTCATAGGCAGCTCCCGGTCACTCAAACTTTCGGAACTCCAGGACAGTGACGGCTGGTACCTTGCTTTCCCACGCGCAGCGCCTACTATCACCCTATGGACCGCCGCCAGCAGCAGCGCGTTTTCGTGGATCTGCCTGTACGCATTTGGGGAATGGACGCCCATTCTCGTCCCTTCGCCCAGCCCGCGAGTTTGCGCACGATCAGTGGCCGCGGCGCCAGCCTGCAAGGCGTCGACGTACAACTGAAGCCCGGCGATGTTGTTGACCTCCAGTATGAAGGAACGAAGGCTCAGTTTCGCATCGTGTGGCTGGGCAAACGCGGGACCGAGATGGAAGGCGAAGTCGGAGTCGAAAACCTGTCTACGGAGACCCGATTGTGGGATGTGGATCCACCGCTCTGCGCGGCAGCCGTAGGTCAGGGGTAGCAGTTCCCAGTTCCCAGTTCTCAACCGTCACTCCTCGTATTCACGTAACGCCACCCAGCAGTCAGGCTCACGATTTTTTGTGTGAGGTCGTTTCAGCGATGGCGCAACTACCGCAGGATGAATTACCGCCCAGGCGCGGCGCAGCCGATTTTCTCGAACGCGGAGATGATTTTTTGATGGGGAGGGCGGAGGAGGACTGAAACCCGCTCAGAACGGGCCGTCTGCAGTATGACGAGAAACGTCCCGAACTGCAAGCCAAAACCATCTGTCGCCAAGAAATTCAGCGCCCCTCTGCAAAGGATTTCGCAATTCCTTCACTCGCAGCCCCTAAACGTTGCAAGTTTCTATCATTCCACGTTGTACACTCCCTTAACATGCGTGTGAAAATTCTGGGCTCGGCTGCGGGCGGCGGATTTCCCCAGTGGAATTGCGCCTGTTCCAATTGCAGTGCCCTTCGAGCCGGCACATTCCAGGGCAAGGCGCGCACCCAGACTCAGGTTGCCATCAGTCAGGACGGGCGCTCCTGGTTTCTGCTGGGAGCCTCCCCAGACCTGCGCGCGCAAATTGAAGCCACGCCCGAACTTCACCCGCGCGATGGTGTCCGCCAGTCGCCCATCGCAGGCGTCGTGTTGGCCAATGCCGACGTTGACCATGTTCTCGGCCTGCTGCTGTTGCGTGAATTGCAGCCGCTACGCATCCATGCCACCGCTTCCATTCGCCGGATTCTCCGCGAAGAAAATTCAATGTTCGGCATGCTTCATCGCATCACCGATCAGGCAACGTGGGTTGACTTCAGACCGGACATTTCATTTCTGCTCTGCAATCCTGGCGGAGAAAATTCCGCCCTGCGATGCCGTGCCCTGTCGCTGGGAACACACTATCCGCCCTACGTCACTCCCAAGCGGCAGTCCGAACTCATCGTCGGGGAGGCCTCTCTAGGCTTGCTGATCGATTCTCCATCGGGCAAGCGCCTCGCCTACATGCCCGCCGTGCCCCAAGTCGACGACGCACTGCTCGAGGAATTCGAATCCGCGGATCTACTTCTTTTCGACGGCACATTCTGGAGCGACGACGAACTAATCCGCGTACAGGGCAGCGGAGAGACGGGGCAAACCGCCCGTCAGATGGGCCACATCCCCGTCTCGTCTCCGCAGGGAAGCCTGAGCAGGTTGGCGGGACTCCGTCGCCCACGTAAAATCTATCTGCACATCAACAACACCAATCCCATGCTGGATGAGGCTCGTCCCGAGCTTCGTCAGGTTCGCGAGTCGGGTTGGCAGATCGCGGAGGATGGATGGCAGTACGACCTGTAGAAGCCGGAAACCCGCCTTCGAATGCGGCGGACCCGGCGAGCCTGCTCTCGCTGGAGCAACTGCAAGCTCAACTGCGCGCCGTGGGCGAAGAACGCTATCACCATAAGCATCCCTTCCATCTCATGATGCACGAGGGCCGCCTCAGCCGCGGACAGCTCCAGGCGTGGGCCTTGAACCGCTACTACTACCAGAGCATTATTCCGATCAAAGATTCGATCATTCTCTCCCGCGGTCCCGACCCGGTTTTCCGTCGCGCCTGGCGCAAACGCGTGGTCGACCATGACGGCGACGCCACCAGCGAAGGCGGCATTAAACGCTGGCTGAAACTTGCCGAAGCCACTGGACTGAGCGCCGAGCAGGTTCGCGCCGGCAAAGGGATCCTTCCGGCCACCCGCTTCGCCGTCAACGAATACCTGAACATCGTCCGCAGCCGGAGTCTGCTCGAGGCCGTAGCCTCGTCGCTGACCGAGCTGTTTTCTCGCGACCTGATTTCATTGCGCATGGAAAAGCTGCGACAGCATTATCCGTGGCTCTCGGGCGGTTTGGATTACTTCGAAGCGCGGCTCACGCAGGCACCGGAAGACGCCAAGTTCGCGGTCAACTATGTTTACGACCACGCCAAGACTCGCGCCGAACAGGAGCTTGCCATCCAGGCGCTGCGCGACAAGTGCGACATTCTGTGGGCCCAGCTCGACGCGCTTCATTTTGCTTACGTGCAGCCGGGCTGGCCGCCGCCGGGCGCGTTCCGCATCGAGGGCAGCTAATTCTGTGTCCGTACGTTCGCGGCGTGAGCCGGATGTGCTTTGAAAGGGCGCGGCTTCCAGCCGCGCCGCATCCGACGCAAGAAGAAAAGGGCTTTAGCCCCTGAGGTACCTGGTGAGAATATTAGAGCTCGCGTTACCAGCGATTCGGCGTGTTTTGGGGACAGAACACTAGCATGCCCCCTCCCGACGATTCCAGCCGTCCCCGCCTGGCCCCCGGCTGCCGCTGGGGCGGCAGCGAGGAAAATCGCGTGATCCTGTTTCCCGAAGGCGCCATTCAGCTGCAAAGCACGGGGAGGCAAGTGCTCGAGCGCTGCGACGGACAGCGGACATTCCTCGAGATCATCGGGGAATTGCAGGGTCAGTACGCCGCCTCCGACCCGGCCAAGATTCGAGACGACATCGGCAAGTTCCTCGAGCAATTGCGACAGAAGCGTATTGTGGATTATTAGGCGAGTTTCACAGTCGCTGTATCCCGCTAAGAACGGTCATCCCGACCGGAGCTACCCATTCCCGCAGGGAACCTCGACGTAGCTTCCAGGCATGGCCGCGTTTACCGCCGCCGCGACTCTTGCGGTGTGCAATCGAACCAGCGGCCACTGCGGAGTGCTAAGCACCACAACCGCTATCCTGCGGGCCGTAAGATTCTGCTGGTATCGGATGTTCTTGTCAGCAGTTAGAAAAACGTCAAATCCGGCCCGCTCCGCTTCGGTTATGGCTCAACCGGGACGGGGGCAGCAAGGCTGCGAGCGGCAAACTCCAGAACCTCGATCACCTGCTCCTTAGAAATGTGAAACCACTCCGTAATCTCATCTACGGTGGCTCCAGCTTCGAGGTTTTCGAATACGGCGGAAACTGGCATTCGGGTATCGCGAAACACCCATGCGCCGCCCAATCTTCCCGGCACGCTTTCAACGGCGTGACATTGGGACCAATCCAGAGTTGCCATGGTTCTTATCCCCTCTTAATCTTAACCTTGTGGAGATGGTGCAGCAATAGGACAACAGCCCATAACTCCTTTATTCTATGAATTGCGGCTTCAGCACGATGATTCGTCGCCATCACCCATGGTTCCCAACCCTCTAGCCCTCATCGCCGAAATCACGCACCGCTGCCCGCTGCACTGCGTCTATTGCTCCAACCCATTGCAGATGGCCAGCGCGCACTCCGAACTTTCCACGAGGGAGTGGCAAAGCATTTTCGCGCAGGCGGGCAAGCTCGGAATGTTGCACGCGCACTTCACGGGCGGCGAACCGCTGGCACGGCCAGATCTGGCTGAACTTATCGCCAGCGCGCGTGCCGCCGGACTCTATGCCAATCTGATCACCTCCGGCATCGGCCTGGCGGAGCCGCGAATGCAGGCTCTGGTCGCCGCCGGTCTGGATCACATTCAACTCAGCTTCCAGGATTCCCGCGAGGACGCCGCAAACTGGATCGCCGGAGCCAAAGTCCACGCGCACAAGATTGAATTGTCGCGCATCATTCGCCAGCACAAAATCGCTTTCACCGTGAATCTCGTCGTGCACCGGCAGAACCTCGACCATCTGGAAGAAATGATCGCGTTCATCGAACGACTGAATCCAGAACGCGTGGAGATCGCTCACGCCCAGTACTACGGATGGGCGCTGCTCAACCGTGCAACGCTGATGCCGACGCGCGCACAACTCGAGCGGGCAAGGTTCTCCCCTGCCACGCGGCTGAGGTGATTCCGGGGCTTGAATTCGAAAACACGCGAGAGCAGACTTTGGAATGGATCTGGCAGGAATCTGCGTCATTCCAGCGTTTCCGCGGCGAAGCCTGGATGCCGGAACCATGCCGCAGTTGCGATCGCCGCACAGAAGATTTCGGTGGCTGCCGCTGTCAGGCCTTGCTGCTGACGGGAGATCCCACGGCGACCGATCCCGCCTGCACTCTGGCCCCTGCACACGCCATCATCGACGCAGTCCTTGACGAGGTCAATTCAGATACTACGATTGCGCAGCCGACGCCGGCGGCGTCACTGGTGCAACTTCAGCAGCAAACCTCCGGCCATTGGGACTACCGCACGAACCCCGAATAGCCGCGCCTCTGCCTTCGTCATCGATACCGTTACCAGCGCAGCCCGATCGTGATCGGCCTGAAGGCGGTCGTGATGTTGTTGTGTGTGCCATGGAGATAGCGGAATTCGCCGTAGAGTTCAAGGTTCCCGTGAAGCTTGCGCGCCACGCCTCCACCAAGATTAAAACCAAATTCATTCTGACTTTCGGCGAGGAAATTCTTGTTGAGAGGAACATTCCCATTGAAGCAGGTTCCCCACCAGGTCCAGAACGCGTTGCAGGCCGACCCCGGAACTGCTGTCGACGAGTCGAGCTTGCCCGAACGATGATAGAAACCCGGTCCAACGAAAAGGTATCCGCTGTATTTCTGCGTGACCGGAATATTGATGACCGGATCGAGCGTCAGTGCATAGACGTGATCTGTGCCACCCGGGGCCTGAGCCAATTGCAGCGCAGAGGTGCGCAGGGGCAGATTGGCCCACATGAAATCCAGCCTCAAGCCGAAATATTTATTGAAGTTCCGCGCCGCACCCACCGTCGCCACTCCTCCGCCGCCCTTCACGAAGGTTCTGGTCGTGCCATTGGGAAGATTCAGTCCTCCGCCCACATTGAACGTCCAGTTGCGATAGTCATGCGGGCGGGTTTTGCGTTGCCGCGTCGTATCCACTTCCGGAGTTTCCTGACCGCTGGAACTGGAACTGGTGGAAGGCTGCTGGCTATCCGGCGCCTGCTGCGCGGGAAGCGCACGAACTTTCGAATCATTCATTCTCCTCCCGCTACCGGGCGTGCTTGCGGACCGAGCGCTCGGCATCGAGAGGCGCTGGCAAAGATCATGTCCGCGATTCTCCCGCCGCCGCTAGCTTCCCACGGGCAGCAGGAACGCACCATCTTATCAACTTTGATGCAGTTTCCGCCCCTACAGCCGCCCTGCACGGTCATCGTCTCCGCATTGCAGTTCACGAAATGCGCCCCTCGCACGTATGATGTCTCATTCACCGCGATTCATTGACCTGATCCCATTGAGAAGAAATTGAGAAGACAGATTGCCAAAAGCTGATCCCAACCCTAACCCGCAGCCCGCCACAAAAGGCTGCCGCGTCGCTCTCATTGGTTTCGGAACCGTGGGCCGCGTTGTGGCAAAAATCCTCTGCGAGAGCCCGGACAGCTCCCTGCGCCTCACTCACATCTGCAACCGCAATGTGGAGAGAAAAAAACAGTCCTGGGTACCCAACGATGTGATCTGGACGGAGGACTTTCAGTCGGCCCTCACTTCGGACGCCGACATCGTGATCGAGTTGATCGGTGGCCTGGCGCCCGCCGAGCAGATCGTCCGCGGCGCATTACAGGCGGGCAAGTCCGTGGTCACGGCCAACAAACAGCTCATCGCCCGTCACGGCCCCGATCTATTGCAACTCGCCAGTTCGCGCGGATGCCAGATCGAGTTCGGCGCTTCCGTCGCCGGTGGCGTGCCGGTTCTCCCCGCACTGCGTACGGGCTTATGCGGAGATCGGCTGCACGGCATCGCCGGAATTTTAAACGGCACCTGCAACTACATCCTGAGCCGGATTGAAAACGCGAGAATTCCGTTCAGTGAAGCGCTGGAAGAAGCGCAAGCCCGGGGCTACGCCGAAGCCGACGCCTCCGAGGATCTCGATGGCGGCGATGCCCGCGCCAAACTCGCGATCCTCGCCCTTGCCGGACTCCAAAGCCGGGTCACACCAGAAGCCATCCGCGCCCGCACCATTCGCGCCGTCGACGCCGTGGACTTCGATTACGCCGCGGAACTCAACTGTACGATCCGCCAGATATCGCGGGCGGATTTGCAGGAAACCGCGCTATTCGCCGAAGTTGGACCGAGCCTGGTCCCAGCCATTTCGCCATTCGGTCGCGTGCAGAATAATCAGAACATGGTTTTGACCTCGGGCAAGTACGGCGGGGATGTGGCATTTCTAGGCGCGGGAGCGGGAGGGGATCCAACGGCGGTAGCCGTAGTTTCCGACCTGTTGTTCGTCGCGCAGAATCTTTCCACGGGTTCCCGGCCACAACTGCCGCAGCAGCTATCGACCCCGAAAGTAAGCTGCGACTTCGAGACTCCGTGGTACCTGCGCTTTCTGGTGCGGGACCGCCCCGGAATCGTGGCAAGGCTCGCCGCAATCCTGGCCGCGCATCATCTGAACATTGATTCCGTGCTGCAGAAACCGGGCTACGACAAAACGGCTCTTCCTTTTGTGATCACGCTTGAGCCCTGCCGGGATTCGCTGTTGCATCCCGCACTCGCGGAAATGTCAGCGCTCGACTTCGCGATCAAGCCGTGTCTCTGCCTGCCGATTTTGCGTTAGGGAGCGGTTGCGCGGCTCGCCGCGTTGCGTTTTTCATCGCAGCGAGCCTGCTCGGCCAGTTAATTCCAGAAAGGATTGTCCAGCCCGGCGGGTGCGAGAGCGCTGTTCGCATTCGCTTCAGCGCCGGAGTCATCTGATATCTTCTCGTCCAGAAAACGAGAAGTGGTGGGGCTGATTTCATCTTTCCTCTCCGGCGTATGGGGAGAGGGATACTCGGATTTCATGAAGACCTCCTTTGCTCTTAATGATCTAGTCTTATTGAAACACCCGGTGACGAGTCTCGCTGCTGCAAAATTTTGATCGTTCGCATCGAAAAATCCGCACCGAATGGGCTTAATCTTGTTTTTGGGTAGTCAGCGCGTTCAGGCTCCGACAAAGGCCAACCTTTAGGCCGTTCGCTAAGCCGTCCCCGCTGCGATAAAGCCACGATCCTTAGAGCGGAGCTTTTCTCCCATTTGCGGTAAGATTTCGGATTCGTATCAGGGCCCGACTTCAGTCGTGCCATAAGGCCGCTGAAAAACCCTTTGGCTTTAGCCGCTGGGGTTAGATTTCGTCCCGAATGGCTTTTTCGTAGGCGCTTCAGCTAGCCAATCATCATTCAAAGCGAGGGATACATTTCATGAAATACCGCAAGCTGGGCCGTACCGGTTTTGAAGTGAGCGACGTCGCCTACGGACTTTGGGGCATGAGCGGCTGGACTGGTTCTGACAACGCGGAATCGCTCGCGTCCCTGCAACTGTCCGTCGATCTCGGCTGCAATTTCTTCGATACAGCATGGGCCTACGGCGACGGCAAGAGCGACGGCCTGCTCGGCGAGATCCTGAATCGCAACTCGAAGAAGCGCCTCTATGCCGCGTCGAAAATTCCGCCGGGAAATTTGCAGTGGCCGGCATTGCCAAAATATAAATACAAAGATGTGTTCTCCCCGAAACACGTGTTCAAGCACGCCGACCTGATCCGCAAGAAGCTCCGCGTCGACTCGATTGACCTGCTTCAATTCCATGTCTGGGACGACAGTTGGACCGATGAACCCGATTTCCGTTCCACCGTCGAGAAGCTGAAGCACGATGGGTGGATCCGTTATTTCGGGCTAAGCCTCAACCGGTGGGAGCCTGAAAACGGCATCAAGGCCCTGCGGACGGGTCTGGTTGATGCCGTGCAAGTGATCTACAACATCTTCGATCAGTCCCCCGAGGACGAACTCTTCCCCGTCTGCCAGGAACTTAACATCGGCGTCATTGCCCGCGTCCCCTTTGATGAAGGCAGCCTCGGCGGCAAGATGACCCTGGAAACTCGCTTCCCCAAAGATGACTGGCGTTCCGGATACTTCGGTCCGGAGAACCTGGGCAACACGATCAAGCGCGTCGACAAGCTGAGACAAATCCTGCCAGCACGAATGACTCTTCCCGAGATGGCCTTGCGCTTCATCCTGTCCCATCCCGCAGTGAGCACTCTCATCGCTGGGATGCGGAAGCCCGAGCACGTACGGCAGAACATCGCCGTCAGCGACGCTGGGCCGCTCGATACTGCGCTACTCGCAGAATTGAAAAAACATCGCTGGGACCGCGAACCGCAACGCTGGTCAGATTAGACGTCTCGCGCACTCCACCTGAGATACGGAAAATAGATCATGGCTGTACGAATGGATAAGTGGCTTTGGGCCGCCAGGTTCTTCAAGACCCGCACATTGGCCGCACGAGCCTGTGAACTCGGCAGGATTCAATCCAACGGGCAGCGCGCCAAGGCTGCGCGCGAGGTCCGGATTGGAGACATGTTGCGCGTGACAAACGACGGCGGCGACTTTCAGGTAGAAGTCCTGCTCCTCAGCGAAGTGCGCGGTCCCGCTTCGGTTGCCCAAACGCTGTACCGCGAGACGGAGGCCAGCCGGGAACAGCGCCTGAAGATAGCAGCGGAACGTAAGGCAATGAAGCAGTTCGAACAGTTACCCGCAGGCAGACCATCAAAACGGGATCGCGGGAAAATTATCAAATTCCGCGGGAGAGCTTGAAGCTTACAAGAGACCAACCCAATCCCCTTTCTACGGCCGCTGGTAGTAGTGACCCTCCCCAGCTAACCTCCGTTCAGCCCCGACGGTCCCCAGGTCCGACGCGGACGACATTCATATTCACGCTTAGGAAGAACTCTTGCTCAGAAGAGCCGTTCTTGTGTTCGTCTCCGCGTTGTTACTCATCTCCTCTTCCCAGGCCCAGAATCCAAGGGGATCACTGCGCGGCACGGTTCAGGATGTCACCGGCGCTCGCGTTCCGTCAGCGAAAATCGTCCTCCAGACCGGAGATTCCTCGATGCAGCGCGAGGCCGTCAGCGAAGACCGCGGCGAGTTTCGCATTGACGATCTGCTCCCCGGCTCCTACCAGGTCACAGTGAACGCCACGGGATTCGCGCCAGCCCAGGCGAACGTCTCCATCGCCGTCAGTTCTGTCCGCGACGTCACGGTCACGCTCAAGCCCTTGGCGGCACCCGAGACGGTTAATGTTTCGGGCCAGACCTCCTCCATTACTACGCAGCCCATCGATCTCGCCAGCGTAGTGCATCAGGGAATCATCACCGATCACGATTTGCAGACTCTTCCCCTCGCCGCCCGCAGCTTCGCCAACATCGCTTATCTCGCTCCCGGAACCGAGCCGGTAGAACCTTCCGACCCGACCAAAGCACGCATTACAGCTGTCTCCACCGGCGGAAGCTCCGGCCTCAACAATGATCTTTCGGTCGACGGTGGCGACAATTCCGATGACTGGATTGGCGGCTTCCTGCAGAATTTTTCTCCGGACGCCATCCAGGAGTTCGCCGTGCGCACCGCGAATGAAGACGCCGACACTGGCGGCACCACCGCCGGCTCCGTCGTTATCACCACCAAACGCGGCACCAGCAACTGGCACGGCGGCGCAGCCTTCTACGGACGCGCCGCTTCACTCAATGCACGTTTCCCCATCGAAAATCCCGCACCCAATCCCAAACAACCCTTCTCCCGCCAGAATTACGTCGCCACACTAGGCGGTCCGCTCAAGAAAGATAAAGTCTGGATTTTCTCTTCCTTCGAACACGTACACGAAAACGCCAGCATCGCTTACAGCCCCGCCAGCACCTCGCAGTTCGAGGCGCTCGCAACGCTGGCATCGCAGAGCCTGATTCCCGGCGTCAGTTCCATCGCCGTCCCCCAAAACGTGCCCATTCCATTTCGCGATTACATCGGATCGCTGCGTTTCGACTGGGCGCAGTCCACGAAATCGCAGTGGTTCCTGCGCACCTCGGAAGACAGCTACCTCACGCACAACGCGCTGGTACAGCAAGCCACGTTGCCTTCCACGGGACTAACCACGCACAACAACTACTTGAACACGGTAATCAGCAATACCTATGCCTTTAACCCCACGTGGCTCGGCACCTTCGTCTTCGACGCCAGCGAATTGCACCTCACTCAAACCCGCAACTCCAATCTCGGCTTCGCTCTGGCATTCCCCTTCAGTTCAACTTCGCTGACTGTCTCCGGCTTCGAGACCTTCGGCGACAATCAGTTCGCCACGCCAATCACTTTATTTCCTTCTCTCCGCAATCAGCAGAAGTATCAGATCCGTTACGACGTGAGCCACGCAACCGGAGACCACTCCATCAAATTTGGAATTAATTTCATTCACGAGCCAGTCCTCGGCGGCGCATTTCCCGGCAATCAGGAGACTCTCTACTCTTTCCCTAATGACCCGACCTACTACGTCAATCAGCCGCCCGCAGTGTTCACGACCGATCTGATCGCGGGAGCCCGCACCACTCCCGCAACCGACGGCAGCTTCTCTCAAAACATCCAGCGGCTCGCCCTCTATGCCCAGGATTCCTGGCGGCTCTCGCGCCACGTCACCGTCAACTACGGCCTCCGATATCAAACTACATTCGGACTCTTCCTCGCCTCCGGTCGCAGCCAGGAAGCCAATCCCTCATTTTCGCTGCTGCCCTCCTTCGGACTTCCGCTTCGCGTGCCCCACGACGACCCCAAGCAATTCGCCCCACGCCTCGGAATCGCCTATTCCCCCGGTAGCAGCGGCAACACCGTGATCCGCGCCGGCTTTGGACTGTTTTACAACGACCTCGCACAGAACGGATGGGCCGCCGCCTTGCAAGCTGTAAACGGAGGCGCCAATCCTCCCGCAGCCCTGATCGATCCCAATTACAAAACTCCATACGCCCTCCATGCGACCGCCGGCGTTCAGCACGCATTCAATCCGAATTGGACCGTGAGCGCCGACTACACTCACGAAGAAGGCAATCATTCCTATCGTGCCTATCCTTTTGCGGCCACGGTTTTCAGGTCCGACAATCGCTCCACCTACAACGCGCTCATGCTGCGCTTGCAGGGAAACGTCTCCCGCCGCTTTAACCTGGTCGCAAACTACACACTCGCGCACGCACAGACCTGGGGATGTGCCCTCGGCGAAATTTTTGACTATGTGAATGGAGTTTGCGATCCGCTCAATCCCTTCGCGCCCGGCGACTACGGCCCGTCCGGCGAAGACGTTCGTCACCGCTTTGTCTTAGCGGGTACGGTGCACATCCCCGGAGGATTTGAACTAACCACACTGACGCAGGCCGAAAGCGCGCGACCCTTTACCATCACGACGGCCGACAACAGCCACCGAATTTCAGTGAACGGAGTCCCTACCAGTCTCGACGAATTCCGCGGCACGCCTTACATCCAGATGGATCTGCGGGTCAGCCGCCCCATCAAGTTCGGCGACCGCTGGCAGGTCGCGCCCTTCGCCGAATTCTTCAATCTCTTCAACCGCAACAATCCCGGCGCCAACTACGTAGGTAACATAGCCGCGCTTCCGGTTCAGCCAGCTGACGTCGCCTCCGGCAACGCTACGAACATTTGCCTCGACTTCCCCACTTGCGCTCAGCTCAAGACAATTACCAGCCTGAACCAGTTACGCGTTCCCGGCGGCGCCCTGGGAGATTTCTTCGGCCCCGGCACAACCGTGGGCATTCCCTTCGCCGCACAGTTAGGCGTCCGCGTGACCTTCTGAGGGCAGAGTGCTTGAGGCGTTGGATAACGCAGCGGATTTTGGACGGCACAGCGCACTTTGGGTGGCGCGGCGGATTTTGGGGCGGCGCAGCAGATTTCTGGGTGGCGCAGCGCTTTCAGCGCTGCGATAAAGCCTTCCTTTACCTCCAAAAGGCTTTAGCCGCTGAGGTGCCAAGCCTAAGTTCTGCGGCAACCTGATTACGGACAGGTCAACTGCGCGGCACCGAAAATCTTGAGCTGGGAACCTGTATCCGGCATTGATGTGGTCCCGCCGGTTCCCGCAAGGACTGTGACCGTTCCAGAAAATCCCGCCACGCATTGGGCAACACCATTCTGGTCCACGGTGGCTCCTGTGGCTATATTGCCCGCACACGCCCCACCGCTCGTACCGACGCACCAACCTACATCTTTGCTGGTGAGCGGAACTGGAGAGGGTGGCTTGCTAAAGGCGCCAGTAGCCGCGAAGTTCACTTGGCCGTTCGGAAAATTGTGCGCGACCGCTGCGGTTGGATTCAGCGTCACGGTTTGAAGTTGACGATTGTTCCCGCATGTTACGGTGGCGAGGACAAGAAGCAGAAGACAGCAAAGCAGCGAAGCGTACCGGGTCATGAAGAGCCTCCTAACCCAAGGTGCGATGTCAGACTGGATGCGCCACGATTGAAACCGGGTTGCCCCCACGTCTAATGATCTCGGCGACGACGGCCCCAGCCCGGGCCGGTAGTGCTGCCGCTCTATCGCACCAACCACTCCGTAGCCATGTGCACCCGCACCAGCAGTTGGCCATACGTCATAGCGAATCCAGCAACCATCGCCAGCCCCGCTCCGATCCCGTACCAGGGAAAACAACTCTGCGCCGGAGCCTTCTGTCCCTGCTCCCAGGCAATCAAACGCTCGACCCGCGCGCTCATCAAGCCAGCCGGGCTGTGCATCAGGGCCGCAGTCAAATCCGCGGCAATTTCCGGCGCCCCCACCCGCGAAAGCTTGATCAAAGCGGCCGCCAAATCAAGCGCTTCCCCTACACTCGAAACCGCGGAGTCGTCAGCGGCCATTTCGGTCGCTTCCAGCCAAACCTCCTCCAGGCCGATCATCCCGGGGAACGCGACAAAGCGGAGCAACAACTTTTTCAGATTGTCACGCCGGCGCACGTGGGCCAATTCATGCCGTAAAGCGGTTTGAAGCTCTTTCGTGGTTAGAAGAAATTCCGCCGCCCCCGACATCAACACTCGCGGACGCAGAACGCCTGCAGCCGTAAGCGCCGGAACCGCCCGCGAAATTCGCCACACCGGAACCGGGACGCTCAAGCTCACGGAAACGGCTTCGCTGACCCAACTGCGAATAGTCCGGTAGGTTCTCAGCAACGCCCGCGCAGCATTCACCATTCCAAGCAGCACCAGTGCTAATCCGCATAGTCCGAACACCAATGGGGCGCCGCCCAGCGGCTCGACGATGGCGCGGGGCTCCAGCAACACAAACGAAGGCGCGGTGAGCGCCAATGTGACCGCCACGGAGGCTGCTAGCGGAAGCACTCGCAGACCAAACAAAAGATCGGCACAACGCCGCGCTGAATACCGCTGGAAGTAAAACCAGGCCTGCCGCCACAAGCAACACACCGCGATCGACAGCGCACCGTAGACCAAAAAGAACACCGAGAGAGAGATTGCGATCCCGCGCGCCGCAAACATTATTCTTTCTCCCCGCCGCCTGCGTCGCGATAGGCCGAATCACGACCGGCCGAATCACGGTTGGCCTGTTCACGGTGGCGCAACTCGCGGCGCTTGCTTTCCACGACTTCTCGCAGACTATCGAGCAACTGCGCATCGCGCTCAGTCAGGATCTCCACCAGATAAGAAAGCGGCAACGACGCTGCCGGACTCGCATCCAGCAACTGGCGGAACGCCTCGCCCGCCACTTCCCTGTGCAATTCCTCTCGCGTGACCCGCGGAGCATAGCGAAACGCCCTTCCTTCCGCCTCGCGCGTCAGAAGGTTTTTCTTATAGAGACGGTCCAGAGTAGTCATCACCGTTGTATAAGCTAAGTCCTGATAACCGTCCTGCAATAGTTCGCGTACAGTCGCGGTGCCGCGCAACCAGAGCGCCTCCAGCAGCCCCTGCTCGAGCGGCCCCAGATGCCTGAGGACCCCCCGCGAAGTCCCGCCCGAATTCGAGTTGAAGATGGACTTCATCGCGCTCCCCGTGGTGCTCCCGACGGGATGGCGCATTCTATCTCACGGCCCAGCCTCCGCGCCACGGCGGATTCGGGCGCCGGACCGAACAATTGATCGAGGAAAGAAATGGCGACCCCGGAGGGAGTCGAACCCCCAACCCTCAGATCCGAAGTCTGATGCTCTATCCAGTTGAGCTACGGGGCCATGAAGGCTCTTCAGCTATGCAGTCGCCACTCAGGAAGGCACTGCTACGCCCGCCTTCGCAAATGCTTGAAATTGGGGTGGGAAACGGGAATCGAACCCGCAACCGCCGGAGCCACAGTCCGGTGCTCTGCCAGTTGAGCTATTCCCACCGCATCTGCTGATTATAGCAACGGAAATTCGCGATTGTCAGAACCGGCGCGCGCCTGCGTCAGAAATCCAAGACAAAAACGTTGTCATCCCGACCGGAGCGCAGCGAGGCGAGCGCAGTGGAGAGCCTGCCCTGAGCGAGTGCAGCGAGTCGAAGGGGTCGCAGTCGCGCGCCATCTGTGAATAACGTGCGATTTCATTGTGACCGAGGGACATCTGATGGCGGGCGTTTTGCAGGCTACCCTGGATAGCCCAGGACTGGCGCCCGTGGTGGGAGTGATCGCTCCCCAGCTAAAAGCACCACCAACAACGGCTTAAAGAAATCGTAGATCTGGAGAAAAAACAGGAATTCAAACAGACTGGAAGAAGAACAACAAACCGAACAGGGGATTTAACCACGCTGAATGCTGAGTGCTGAGTGCTGATTCCCGATTGCTGACGTTATCCTCGCCCCACGCCCACATACTCAAATCCCAAAGCGCGAAGCCGCGTCGAATCGAGCAGGTTCTTCGTGTCCACAATGACAGGCTTCTTCAGCAGGTGCTTGATGCGGTCGAAATCCAGCGCCCGAAACTCAGGCCAGCCCGTGCCCACCACCAGCGCGTCCGAACCCTCAGCCGCAGCGTAGGCAGAATCGCAATACCGCACCGATCCATTTAACCGTATCTTCGCTTCAGGAATCGCCACGGGATCGTAGGCCCGCACGCGCGCGCCCCTCGAAACCAGAGTTTCCGCCAGCCGCACGGACGAGGACCCAGCAACAGAATTCGTGTTTGGCTTGAACGAGAGGCCCAGAATGCCCACGTCTTTATTTTCCACCGAGTTCAATACGTGGGAAATCTTCTCGACCAGTCGTTCCGCCAGCGTATGGTTAACGTCGCGCGCGGCACTCAGAACTCTCAGCGGAACGCCATTCGCCTGCGCCAGTGCCGCCAGCGAATCCATGTCGGATTCCGCGAATACTCCGCCCATGCCAGCTCCCGGCTGTAGGCATCGGGGTGCAATCTTCTTGTCCAGACCCAAGGCCAGCGCCAGGTTCACGGCATCCGCGTTCACCCGCTCACACAGCGCCGCCACCTCGTTGATGAATGAGATCTTCGTAGCCACGAAGGCAGTCGCCGCTTCCCTCACCAGTTCCGCGGTCGCCTGGTTGGTCACAATCACGGGCACGCCGCGCATTACCAGCGGATGAAAAATCTGTTTCAACGTCTGCACCGCTTCGTTGCAACTCGATCCCAGAATCAGCCGGTCGGGCCAGTTAAAATCTTCTACCGCGCATCCGTCGGTAAAAAACATTGGCTGCGAAACAATCGTCGCCTTCAAGTTCGCTTCTTTCAGGCTTTTTTCCAACGCCGTCGCAGTCCCCACCGGCACTGGCGTCACGATGGTCAGAATCGGAGGCTTCGTCGCCAGGCGTGCGATGCGCAGCGTAATGTCCCCTAGATTCTCGGCGCTATCTTCGGCCAGAAAAATGACATGGGTCTTGCGCGCAAACGATTCGATATCGGTCGAATAGATCAGCCGCCCGGCACGCACGTTCCGCCGGATAATTTCCTTCAGGTTCTTTTCGAAGAACGGAACGTTGCCTTGCGCCATCTCAACCATGCGCGTGCGGTCGGGATGGCAGCAGGAAACTGGCGTGCCAAAATCCGCCAAGCAAGCCGAAATCACTGTTCCCAGGTACCCCGAACCATAAACTCCGATCTGCATGCGTCGTTTCCCTGCTCTCCCCGGAAACCCGCGCCGAACCTCGCGCTTGAAGGGTTTATCCGAACCAGTGCCTCATCTCTTATCTACAGTGCGGGGAGCGGCTTCGCAATGCACGGGAGGGAAATGTACCTAAGGCCATGAACGTCCGACTGGGGTAACTGAAATGGGTAACCCCGAAAATGGGAAGCGGGAAATGAGTACCGAAAATGGGTTGCTGGAGGCAACCGAAAAGATGCTGAAAGCGATTAGCGCGACACCAGGGTACGCCCCAACTGCACGGGAGCCACGTCCTGCCAACAGTTTGGCGCCTGCTCGCGTACAAAGGTCAACTTTTCCAGCAGGATACAGCGGCTGCCCGCATTGTGTGACCACCGCTCGCAGGCTACTCTGAGCGCATCCCGCGCCGGCTGTTCGGCCGCCATCTTCGCGATCGTGAGGTGTGGAATATAAGGCCACTCCTCTTTGAACGCCAGCGCCTCGGTATTCAATTGGTCGTGGAGATCGCGCATGCGAGACGCGCCGCGGTCCACTCGGATGTACACGGTTGGGGTAGCGGGGATAAAAGTCTCCATGTCGCCCAGGCAGACTTCGAAGGGTTCCGCGTTGCCGCACACCCTTTCCAGAGTCTGCAGCGCGGCGCTCTCGGTTCCGTGGAGCGGACGTGGCGGCAGGAGGGTAAGATGGGCCGCCAAATGAGGCAGATCGGGATGCAGCTCCCGCCGCAGGTTCTCCACGAACTCTCCCACCGGACTCGTGATGTAGGCTACCAGCGCGTAACGCGGGTTCTGCATATCCGGATAGAAATTATAACCCGCTTCCCTCATTTATGACCGTTTGGGGTCATTTACCAAAGTCGGAGCGTCTACCAAGGTTCGAGCGTCGCGCAGCCTGGGGGCGCACTATTCCGTCGTGGTCACCTTGGTCGCCAATTCGAATCGGCCCGCCTCGCGCCCTGCTTGTGCGGCCAGCGCCAGGGTAATCATTTGTGCCGGAAGGATTTCGAGCATGGACTGAATCGGCCGGGGTGCAGCCGGCAAATTGCAGGCCGGGAACACTGCCCCTTCACTCACGAACTCGGCTCTTCCCTGCCGCTCACGAACGTCTTCCAGCAGGCGCCGGTTCAAGTCGCGGGTCCGGCTGTCTCCGGAGAAAACCAGAACAAACGTTTCCTTGCTCAGCATCTCGAAGGGGCCGTGGCGAAAGGCCGCGCTGCTCATACCCTCCGCATGGAAGTGGTCGGCCTCTTTTACGATGAGAGCGCCGGCGCCGACGGCAGCCAGCGACGATCCTCGTCCTACCAGGAAGAGGTTACGAGTTCCATTAAGCAACTGGGCAAGACTCTGAACGTGATCTTTCCAATCCGCGAGATAGGACTCAACCGCAGGAGCTGCCTGTTTCAGTTCCTCTCGTGTGCGGCGCAAGTCATGCTCACAGAAGATGTCGCCCAGCCAGTGCAGAGCCATCAGCGCCGTCAGATACGTCTTGCACGATACCGAAAATTCCTTGCCCGCTTGCGTCAAGATCGTCGCGTCGGCTTGCGTTGCCAGCGGACTGCCCGCGGTGTTGGTAATCGCAATCACAGGCGACGTGCTGCCATTGATTTCGAGAAGCCGGATTATTTCCGCGCTCTGTCCAGACTGTGAGACCGCCACGATCAGCGTCTTCGGATCAAACAACCGCCTCATGTAGTGGATCAACTCCGAGGTCTCGACCATGATCGCGGTTAATCCGTGGTCGATCAGTTCAAGGCGCAAGGGATGGAGGCCATGAAACGAGGAGCCCATGCCGGTCAGGACTACCGTCTTAAACTCTCCCTTCTGGAGACGCGCGGTCAGCTCCCGCAACTTCTTCGGTTCTTGTAGTCCAGCCAACGTTTCCTCGATCGCCCGGGGTTGATCCACCACGTCGCGAAGATATTCGCCTTCGATTACCGAAAACTCAGCTAGCATTTTGTCCTCGCCTTGGAATTGAACCGGTGGTACCACACCCTGGCCGCGCCGATAAGATTTGTGTCCTCGCCCAGGGAAGCGAGAACCAACTCTGTCTTGTCATAGGGAACGAAACGGCAGCTGCGGGCAATGACCTTGCGTACCTCATCCAGAAAGAGATCGGCACTTTTCATAACACTGCCGCCGAGAACGATCACGTCCGGTACGAACAGGGTAACCAGGTTGGCCAGCCCCACACCCAGATAGTGCGCTTCACGTTCCACCGCACGCTGCGCCCAGTCGTCGCCCTCACGCGCCAATTCGCAGATTCGCTTGGCAGTCAGGGCCGCACGATGCGGATAGTCCCGCGGCATATTATTTTCCAGCCAGCTGACCATAGCCGGGCCTGCCGCCAGTGATTCCCAGCATCCCCGAAAGCCGCAGGCGCAAGGGGGACCGGAAGCGTCGATCACGTGGTGGCCAATTTCGGGATGCGCCTGGTCCACGCCGCGGTAGACATGCCCATCAAGAATGACGCCAGCGCCAATGCCGGTGCCCACCGTCACATAAATCAGCCGCGACTTATTTTTGCCCGCACCCCATCCGGCTTCGCCTAAGGCGGCGGCATCCGCATCGTTTTCCATCGCCACGGACACGCCGAATATCTTCTCCAAGTCCTTGACTGGGTTTTGCCCTCGCCAATGAGGAAAGAAACTCACGTCGCCGATTTCGCCGGTAAACGGATACACCGGCCCCGTGGACCCGATTCCAATGCCTCCAAGCTTCACCCCGGTGCTGGCCACGGCCGTCCGCAGCATGGCGACCGTACGATCGAGCGCGCTCTCGTAGGGCCCGTCTCCCTGCGTTGCCGATTCGCAACGAGACAGCAACTTGCCTTCGGGATCCACGATCCCTACCGCAATCTTCGTCCCTCCAATATCGATCGCCCCGACCATTCGCCTCCGAAATCCGGTTCACTATTCTTACTTCCACTCCACAATCGCGCCTTCGTACGGGCCGAGTTCCGTCTTCCAGCTCGAGCCCTCCATCATAACCTTTCACCGTCATAGAAGAAGGCCGCGCTTGGCCTGCGTTGTGCAGTGAAACCAAAGAGTGGTAATAAAGTTGGAAGGTGCTAAGTGCGAAGGTGCCCGCGTGTGCGTCCTAGTGTCGCTCGCGACAGCGATTTGCAATAAAATTTGACATGAGGCAGGAGCTTCCATCAACGTGGGAGAGATTACGACCATGAATCGCATCTTCCTCGGAGTTCTACTTGGTATTGCCTTTGGCGTGATCGACGCACTCATGGTGGTTTTTGGGAAAACCCCCTGGACGACTACGATGCTTCTACAGGCATTCTTCAGCCGGTTTGCCATCGGGCTTCTTGGCGCCAACGTATGGTTCGGCATCCATCCGGTTGCCTCTGGCGCAATAGTCGGATTGTTAATTAGCTTGCCGGATGCATTTGCCCTCAAGTCCTACCCCGGAATCCTGGGCACGGGCCTCTTGTTCGGAGCGCTGGCCGGGTGGGCGGCAAAAGCCTGGGCAAAATAAAGCCTCCAGCACCCGAGAAGTCCATCCGAAGCACCCTGTACATACTTCCGCTATCGCGGTTCAGCAGGCACTTGGCGGTTTAAGAATCCTCGAGCAATCCATCCAGGTCGCGCAAATTGCCGAAAAAAGATGGAGAGCCTGTCGATCTGAGAGCCGCCCGTTCGTCATACAAGTATGGGGAGTCTTCGAGCGGCCGATATTCCGCCGCTCCACCTTTGACCGAAGTTCCTGGCAATGAGCGAAAGGGGAATGTTTATGTTGACGTTGACGGTTCAGCAATTGGGGGACACCAGCGTGCTGTGCTGTAAGGGCAGAATTGTAATCGGGGGCGCCTACTCGTCCCTGCGCAACGCGGTACTCAGCCAAACCGAGGCCAGGATGGTATTCCTTGATATGGCTCAGGTTGACCGCATTGATGCGGGTGGATTGGGAGTGTTGCTGGTTCTGCGGGAGTGGACCCGTTCTCGCGCCATCCGCTTTAAGCTGATGAATGTCAAAAAAAATGTCGATCAGCTTCTTGAAGTGACCAACTTGCAGCGTGTCTTTGAATTCTGCTCGGTACCGGAGATGCTTTGCCTGTTGCACCGTGCCGCGTCCATACCATCGTGGCAGCCCGACCAGCCAAATTCAATGCGCGCGAACTACAGCCGCCAGTGCCTGATGGAACACAGGCCAATGTTGCAGGCTGAAGAACTTATAGGAGTGAGAATCTAACGCCTGCGTTTCGCATTCACCTACGCCCCCGTTGCGTAAGTTCGTCCCGCAATCGATTGGAGCTTTGATGTTATTTGCCATGGTTCTCCGGGGGCGGCATGGGAACGCGGGTGCTGTGCATGAAAACGATCTTCCAGACGCCTTCCTGTTTCTCCAGGAAGGCCGATTCCAGCCATTGCTGGTTCACGGTGCCCGAGGCGTCGGTGATACTGCCTTTATTGACGTAGGCGATCCAAGCGGTGTCGCCGCTGATGTGAACGTCCGGTTCGGTCACGTTCCATTCATAGTGCTTGCCCGCGGCATGTTGGGCCTTGATGAAGGCCATGATCGCGTCTCCGTTGAATCGCGCCCCTCCATCGAATATGTAAAAGTCTGACGCAATCACGGAGTCGAACTTCGCAACATCGTCAGAGCGTGCTGCGGTAAATATTGTGCCCACTGTGTCTGCGATTTGCCTCTGGTTGGCCGGGAGGGGTTTCTGCTGGGCTCTCGCAGTACGGACGTTTGCAGAAAAGAATAGGGCAAAGACAACGGTGGCCGCGGCGATACAGAGTCGCGATGACATAGAAACAAGCCTCCTATTTTAGGTTATTTAAGATAGACGCGTCAGCGTCTTGCTTGTGGGTGCCTGTCGATTGCGTTCGGTCTAGACTTGTTCCGACGTTGGTCATGTTGCTCTTTCTCTGACGGACAATCGCTAAGGCTTCGTCGATAAGAATTCTTACCAGCCAGCTGCGGAAAGCTCCTTCATATTCGAAAGTGGGTGGATTCCGAGAGGCCGTGATCTTGCAGTTCTCCACGACCTCGTGCACTTGCTCAGAACTGCCCAGTACACGGCGGGCAAGGAAGCGGAGCATCTCATGGCATCGTAAAAACCGGACCTCGAATATCGCGGACTGTTGTCGCAGATCATTCGACATCAGGATGTTTTCGGATGTGTGCAATCTGAAGTTGGTGTTCACGCCCATGGGGCCCTTCCTGTGGATCTGGGTGACTTCCATCACGTACTTGAAGTTACCTGCCTCCATCATGAACCTCCACTGTTCTAGGAATTTGCGGAGCGGTATCTGCGCGCTTGTACGTAAAGACACGGTTAGCCCTTTTCTATTCCCGGAGTGAGAAGTAGAAGACAACACTTTGCCGCGAACATCTTGCAGAGTCTCCCGACATAAGTAAGGAGCGGAGACCAGAATTAAGGGCTCTCATTTCATATTTGCATCCGGCGGGATGGCCGGGAATCCGACGCCTCACTCCGCTTTGTTCGTCGCGGACCCTATTCACGGCCGCGTCCGATAAACATCGCGGTCCGCCATATTCTGATGGCAGACGAGACAGGACTCTCGCGCCGAAGCTGATATTGAGGACACGAGAGCGTAAGCAAGACCATGATTGCTCCAAGTGATGACTTTGAAGTTTTCGCGGCTGAAATAGTGAAACACAAGACTACCTGCACGAACCTCGTCTCCACCGCCTATTGCGGCACACTTGTTTGACGCCACCAGGAGACTGATCTTTTCCCTTGGCGTTTCATAGATGACCAACGCCGCATGCTGCCCTCTGTAGTTGACCAGCTTGGCACCGGCGAGTCGGTAGACAGGATTGCTATCTCGAGCGGCCGGCAGCCGGAAGTCGAACGGAACCTTGCCCGCAAACCATGCGGTAACGAATGCTGGGGAATCCGATTGAATTTCGGGGGCAAGGCTGCCTTCGAGATAGCTGCGATGTGCCGCTGCCGCAGTTTCCACGTAGCTTGCAGCATGCACCCGCCGCACCACACCAGGAGCAACAATGAGACATAAGCTGACAACCACAAGGGCGGATACCCACATGCCCCGGCTTGGAAGATGAGGCCAACGATTCAGGAGTGGCGTCTGCAGAATTCTTAGCAGCCGCTCGTAGATTCCCGAAGCTCCACCTGCTGCAGGATGCTGCTTGAGCATCTCGGACACTTGGTGTCGAAGCTCTTCGGGAGCCCGGTAAAGCGGACGAGATTGGTGCAAAAGACTGGAGAATGCTCGCTCTTCCTCAAGCCGCACCTTGCAAGTCGGACAGCTCTGCAGGTGTGCACGAAAAGCTTCCAGTTCCGGTCCGCTGAGTTCGTTGTCGAGATAGCGCAAGACGTCAACAGCGTCATCGCAGGGGTTCATTCCGTAGCATCCGGAGTACCGATAGTTAGGATTCGCAGTTAGAACACCCAGGCTCGAAAAATATTCCCCTGGGCACGGCATTCCTCTCTTTGCTGAGGGATACGGTCAATCCCTGAAAAAAAGACTCGCCAGCACACAACTATCCTTCCTGGGAACGTCCCTTCGCCTTCCGATTCTCGTTTCGCTGGAAAGATTGCTCATTCACTGAGAGCAACACCCGAAGCCTGGAGCGCGCTCTTGCCAGTCGAGACATCACCGTCCCTGCCGGGCAGTCCAAGATGGCGGCGATCTGCTGATAGGAAAGGTCTTCATACTCGCGCAAGATGATGATTTCGCGGAATTCCGCCGGAAGCTGCTGGATGGCGTTGCGCACTTTTTCCTGTTCAATCTTGCTGACATACTGCTCATGAGGATCCTTGGATGTTTCAATCGCGACGTCCGCAATAGCTTCGTGCGCCTCGAGTTCTACAATTTGAGGCGCACTGCGCTCATGGCGCAGTTGATTGAGCCAGATATTTCGCAGGATGGTGAAGAGCCAGCTCTTCACATTACTGTTAGGCCGCAGGCTCTGCTTTGCCTTGAGAGCGCGAACGTAGGTCTCCTGAACGAGATCGGCTGCCTCCGCCGGATTGCGGGTGAGAACCATCGCGTACCCAAACAGCCCATCGATGTAGCAGGATAAAGTTTTGTCCTGCATTTCTCCACAAACCTCAATTGTTGGTTAGTGCTACAGTTCGGGTAATCACGCTGAGTGAACCCTTTCTTGCGCGGCGAATGAGTTGCACTCCCCAGGGCTGGTGAGCCACTGGGGAGATTTTTCGACCAATTCGGCGCCCGGCTTCATTGACAATCGCTGTGCAGCACGCTGGGAGGCGGTGGTCCTTCGCTGCAGGGCATTGCGCTTAGATATTCGTAGATAACTGTTAGGTGGAAGGCATCGATTTGAATGATGCATTCCACCCAACAGCGGCCTGCGGCATCGCTGTTGGTCGGGCTGACATTTCCCGGGGTGAGCGTCCAGATGCCATTGATGGCCAGCGGCTTCCCGCTTGCATCCTGCAGCAGTCCGTCAAATTTTCCGGTAGCCAGATCGTAAGCGGCGATGAAGCCGCTGGACTGGGTGTCGCCGGCACCCGCGAACTGACCGATCAGCAGGTCGTGGCTGAAGCGTCCGAAATCAAGCGGGGCCAGAGCCACGCCCCACGGAGCGTTTAGCCAATCACCGTGTTGGAGTCGCCTCAACAGGCGGCCCGTGGAACTATAAATGTCTACGAAACCCAGGCCCGGGCCGTCGGTTTCAAAGGGCGCACCTTCCTGATGGAGCACATAGGTGACGACAATGTCATTGCCGATAGCTTGCACGTTGAAAGGCACAAAGTGGGCTGGCAGTTGCTCATCCATAAAGGGATCTTCAGAGGAGTGGCCGTCCTGATCGGAGGAGTCCTGATTGAAGTGGTCCTTCGATAATGTTACGGCGTGAAATGCGTTGTCATAAACATTCACGCGTCCCAGGGTGAAGTTTGCTGCGTACAAAAAGCGTTTGCCATCAATGAAAGCGCTAGTCAGGCCAGTGAAACTGGATCCATCCGTGGTTTTGACCACGGTCACCGCATGCGTCGATGGCGGCGCAGCCCCTTGTGCTACGGCCACATTTGGGTTCCATCCAGCGATCGTCCCATCAATGGTGGAGAAGAGGAATACCGCTGGCGCGCCAGGTGCCAGCAGAAAATCCGTTTTACTACCGTTGGCGATGGTGCCGGTCGGTGTACCTGTCGGCGTCTTCTTATTATTCGGATCGGCTGGCGGGATGGTGACGATCAAAGACTGCTTGGCGCCTGCTCCGTTGTACAACGTGCTGAACCCTGTCGCCTCGTCAGAGACCCACCATGGGCTTCCCGATGCTCGCGACAAGCCCCACGGGTTTATCAGTTGAGGATCGGTGACTGGAGCGACCCCTGCCACGTTGGAAACAAGATTGGTTTGGGTGTAGTGCTGCGCGAAGCAAGTGGCGCTCAAAATCAGAGCCCATGCTGTACTCGCGCAAAAGCGCTGTAACGTCTTCATCTGTCAATTCTCCTTGTGTTTACAGCTCGTTGTGGCGCGTGTAGCCTCTCGTGACCAACACGCGGCGGTAAAAGGGTCTGCAAGCCAACCCACAGCCGGAGCTGGAGTCAGTTGAGAGGCCTGTATGATTCGCCACACTTGTGTGCTCCCCCTGGTGCTCCGGCTCCTCTTACCTCGAAGCCGGTCATGAATTCCCTGCGATGCGAACGCGCTGAATCCAGAAAAAATTGTGACACCACCGAAGCTCGCGGAACATCGAATGACTTAAGTGCTAGTTTCAATTCGACTCAGCGCCACGCTGTCAGGGAGTCTGCTGGCAACCGACTTCATGACGTCCTGGCCTGGGTGTCTCGATTTTGTTTCTGGTGAGTACCCAACTCTGTAGCACCGTAGCCAATATCAAACTCAGAAGTCGCCGTCCTTTATGAGGCTTTCGTCCGAAGATGCCTCAGGCAAGAGCCGAAATGCGAAAGCTTCGCACATCATGTGGCCAGAATATGAAAGAGAACGATTTCAGGTGTGAAATCTCAGTGGGGTTCTTGTGGAATTTTTGTGACGTTCGGAGATGACACGTGTGACCCCGCGCAACCGTCAGATAACAGCGAGCTTACTGCTGGCGAGGAGGGGAGCGAACCTGTCTAATGAAATCGTTCAAGACGTTCCGTCTGGATACAGAGAACCACCTCCTGTGGCGCAATGGAGATCGTGTGCCCGTGGCGCCCAAGGGCTTTGACGTATTGGCTTACCTGGTCGAGCACGCGGGGAGGGTAGTGACACAGGAAGAAATTCTTGAGGCATTGTGGTCAGAAACTTATGTCAACCCAGAGGTCTTCAGAAAGTACATTCAGGAAATCCGGAAGGCTTTGGGTGACCGGCCCGACAAACCGGACCGTTAGAATTGGCGAGTTCTTCTGGAAAACGCATGCTGTGGAAGCTTGCGATCATACTGGTGCCGGCGGTCGTTGCGGCGGCAGCAATAGCTGCGTACTTCCGGCCCGGAAGAAGTGCAGTGAATGCTCCCTCGTTGAACAAAGCGTCCATCGCTGTGCTGCCCCTTGCGGACATGAGCCCTGCCAAAGACCAGGAATATTTTTCGGATGGACTCTCCGAACAACTGATTAACGACCTCGCCAAAGTATCAGGCCTGAAGGTTATCGGGCGTTCCTCCTCTTTCCAGTTCAGGGGCAAGAACGAAGGTCCGAGTGACGTGGGACGGAAGCTCGGCGTCGCCAATATTCTAGAAGGCAGTCTTCGTCGCGAGGGCAATCGTGTACGGATCACCGCGGAACTGATCAAGGCGGACGATGGCTTCCAGCTTTGGTCCCAGACGTATGATCGTGAGATCAAGGACATCTTTGCCGTACAGGATGAAATCGCACTAGCGACAACCGAGGCACTGCAATTAAAGCTGCTTGGGGGCAACGGCCAGCCGGTTCCCTCTAATTTGCACAGCACAAATCCGGAGGCATACCAGGCTTACCTGCAGGCGAACTACTTCATTGGGCGGGGACGGAGCAAGGAAGACCTCAGCAAGGCGCTCGCCTATGCCGACACGGCGATCAAGCTCGATGAGAAATATGCACCAGCCTGGGCTGTGCGGGCGTCGGTGCAAAACGAGATGGCGGCGGTCGAACTGACCGAGGTTACGGAAGGATATCGAAGGGCCCGCAACGATGCGGAGCGCGCGATTGCGCTCGATCCTACTTCTGCGTCAGCCTATTTGGCGCTAGCGACAGACCAAATCCAACACGACTGGGATTGGGATGCCGCAAACACCTGGCTTACGAAAGCAGCTGAGTTAGAGCCAGGCAGTACCGAAATCCTCCGCGTGCGCGCGAATTTATCCTGGGTATTGGGCAATCTCGACCAGGCAATCAATCTTCGGGAACAAGCGGTCGCGCTCGATCCACTTCGCGCCGATTCCTTTTTAGACTTGGGATACCTTCTGTATCTGGCGGGTCGATACGACAAAGCTCAGGCCGAGCTGCGAAAAGCTCTGGACCTGAGCCCGCAGGCTCCCTTTGCCCATTTCACTCTGGGTTTGATTCTCATCTCTGAGGGAAAGCCGAAGGAGGCGCTCGCGGAAATTGAGAAGGAACCAAGCGAGTGGGCGAAACTCACAACCGAAGTATTGGTTTACCACGCGCTCGGCCGAGAACAGGATTCGAATGCTGTCCTGGTCGAGCTTATCGCCAAGCATCACACTGATTCGGCCTTTCAGATCGCTCAGGAGTATGCGTTTCGCGGGGAATCCGATAAGTCCTTCGAATGGTTGGAGCGTGCCTACCAACAGCGTGATCCCGGCCTCACCACGATCAAGACCGATCCACTGTTGAAAACTCTGCGCCATGATCAGAGATTTCTCTTACTTCTCACGAGAATGCGGCTGCCGAAATAGCGCAGTAGGTTACTGCGCCAGGAAGCTCTTTAGTTGCCCACCCCGATCACTGCACGGATACAGTAGTCTCGGAGGCTGACACGGCGGTCAGCTGCTGGCCCGGTTGAACGACAGCGACCTTGGTGATTTTCACGGGGAAGCGTCCGGTGGTCTTCGCCTGGAAGGTCAGGGTCGTTACCACGCCGTGACCTGATACTCCTTCCGACTCAGGTGGCCGAGACGCGCTGATCTCGACTGCACCGTTAGGGTTCTCCCGATGAACTAAGGCAACGACTTGTTCTCCTTGGAATAGAAAATTCCCCTTCGAAATATTCAAGAGTTGTAGACCCTGTTTGTCATAGGTCGCTCGCACGGGAACAGAATGCACATTCTGCCCGGGAACGAACCCGCCAAGGCGCCGTGATCGGACACGCGCTCGCGGGGTAAACACAGTAACACTTGCGCGGGAGCTCACGCCGGGCCGCTTCATCGCCAGGAAGCTGAATTTTCCCGGCCTTCGCGGCAAGACGCACGACTTTTTCCGGTTACTTATGGAATAACTCACCTGTGCAGGTGTTTTGTCCTATGAGCACCGGCGATATCCCGTAGTTGACCACGAGGCGATCCGCGCAGTCTCAATGGAAAAGGAGATCATGACCTATGGCTAACGCAACAACCGACCGTGTTGGACAGGAACTGCTGCTCGAAGTCTGGCAGCAGCACTGCTATTCCGAATTCGTAATGAAGGATGCCAAGGCAGCACTGACCACCATGTCGGACAATCCGCATGTCTTGATGGTGCCTATCGCGATCGGCGGCAGGGGACGAGACGGAGTCTACAAGTATTACCACGATTACTTTCTCGCTCAGCTCCCTGCTGACATCAGGCCCGTACCCATCTCGCAGGTGGTCGGGAAAGATATTCTCGCCGAAGAGGCCGTCTATCAGTTTACGCATGATCAATTCATGGACTGGATCATTCCAGGTGTGCCGCCGACCGGCAAACGCGTCGAGGTTGGTGTCGTCGCCATCATCAAATTTGAAAACGGAAAAATCGCCAGCGAGCACCTGTACTGGGATCATGCCGGCGTGTTGGCCCAGTTGGGCGTCATCGATCGGGCCAAAGGCTTGGTTAAGGGCGTCGAAAGCCCGCGTATGTTGCTTGAATGGGCAGGAATAAAAGCCGGCTCACAGGTATAAGAACTCGGACAAAAAGTCCAGGATCGACATCGGAAAAGAATAAGGCGACATGAAATTATAGGAGCAACGATCAGTCGTATCTTCAGGCAGCCTGTGTGGGAACCGCTCGCGACCCAGGGACATTCAGAGATATTTGATGCTTGGTTCTCGCGCTGCCGCAGGCTGCTTCGCTTCGTATTCAACTGAGATCACGGCCCATCCATCTCAGTTGGTGCATTATCGCCGAGTCACTCGCGATTGCCGATAAATACGCCGTATCACGCGGCCAAGTGGCGGTGGGAGACATTCGAAGTCAAGATCTGCACGGCATTTACAGAATAGGAATACTGGGCGCTCAGCACCTTTGGACTGAGTTGGTATCAACTGAGTTGGTATCAGAGGATATAGGCGAATCTGAACTGTCGATTTTTAGCCGGACCAGCGGGCCATGAAATTGCCCGCCATATAGGTCCGTATCCTGTACATCTCCGGAAAATATCTTACGCGGAATCGAGATTTTGAAGGCTAGGATCTGCTCAATGGCAAAGAAGCGTACCTCATTTTCCTGCAAACGATAAAGGCTGGCGACGCTGCGGGGTGAGAGCTTGCCAGACTTGAGCACGAGGTCATACCCGCTACGTTCCTTGAACATGATGTCGAACGTCAATTCAAAGGGACCTGCATTCTTGCTGCGAATCAGTTTGGTGTATTCCCAGAGCTCCGCCACTTAGAAATCCTCCAGTCGAGCCGATCCAATATTTCCAAGCTTTGTCATAAAACCTCGAATTTCATTGTGACCGGATCGCACGCATTCTCAAGCTCCCAAACGTGATTCGCACAGAACCGATAGACGGGGCCAACGTCGATTACCGGGGGGGAGAAGGGGAAAGCAAAATTGCTAATGAGTCCCTGCCATTCGGGAATGGGATGATGCAACCCCGTGTGCGACAGAACCAGCGCAATTTCTCCGGCCTCCTGTTGAGATCGAGCGACGACATCAATAAGCAGGCCGACCTCGTGACCGGAAATTTCGTCACAGGGCTCAAGCTCCCCCAAGCATCCGTTCCGGCCATAAACACGGAAGTGGAAAGAGTAATTGCCGGGCTGAAGCTTCAACGTTTCGGAGACTTTTCGCTCGATCACGGGTCTGATACTCGAGAAGAAACTGTCTAGTTGCGCAATAAGCAGCGGATCACGAATTCCGGCGATCACGATGGAACGATAGCCGACTAGAGCAGCTCCTTCAATCCGTACAGTGTATTTCTCTGCAGGTATGAACCGACTGCCTGT
>WNFI01196403.1_pt1 | contig 32941 bp, 27 predicted proteins | sample 5400471 | NCBI WGS metagenome assembly WNFI01 (sample SAMN13153348, study PRJNA577476) | soil metagenome | isolation source: 100 cm saprolite on Douglas fir-dominated hillslope | place: USA:California | collected 2013-09-17 | reverse complement strand
GATCCGGAGGGATTCGCGCCCGCGCTGGACACCCTGCTCCAGACCGCCGTCGCCGCCGCGAAGTCCGCTGCGGCCGCGCGCGCCGCAGCGAGGCTGCGCCGGTTGATCGGCCTTCCCCGACGCTGAAGTCGGTCGGCAACGGCTGCTACTTCGGCGTGCGCGTCAATGGCAGCGTTGCCGCCAACGCCTCCCAAATCGGCCCCGGCAGCGCCGCCATCGCCTTGACCATGGCGACCATCGGCAACGGATAGGCGATGGTGGACTGCCCGCGCGCGAGCCCCCGCGCCATCACCTCCACCGCCGCGTCCAGCTCCATCAAGAAGGGCATCGGCTTCTCGTTCTTCGCCGTCATCTCCGTCTTGACGAAGCCGGGATAGATGGTCACCGCGCGCACTCCGGTGTTGCGCAGATCGACGCGCAGGCTCTCCATGAAGACGTGCAGCGCGGCCTTGCTCGCCGAGTAAGCGGCGCGGCCCGGCAGGCCCCGGAAGGCGGCGAGGCTGGAGACGGCGGCCACGGTGCCTCGCCCGCGCGCGACCAGGGCCGGCAATGCTGCCGAGAGTGTCACGCAGGCGGCAGACACGTTGATGTCGAGGACGCGCTTCACCTGCGCCCAGTCGATGATGCGGCCCGGCGTGGGCGCCAGGACGCCGGCGTTGGCGATGACCAGATCGAGGCCGCCGCTCTCCTCCTCGGCGCGACCGATCGCGGCCACCTGCGCCTCGGCGTCGGCCACGTCGAGCACCAGGGGCACCACCCGGCCCGCGGCGCCGGCGGCCGCGGCCTCGGCGGCAAGCGACTCCAGCTCCGCCCGGCGCCGCGCAGCCGCGTACACGGTAGCGCCAGCGCGCGCGTAATGCAGCGAGAGCCCGCGGCCCAGTCCGGAGGAGGCGCCGGTGATGAACGCGTTCTTGAAGCCCATGCCTCCTTCTAGAGCTTCGGCGGCGGCGATGACAATCGACCAAGCGTCGCGCTGACAGGCCGCGCGCTTTTGCAGGGTGCGTCGCGCGCGGCGACGCACTACAGTGGCGCGCCATGCAGATCATCGACGGCAAGGCGATCGCCGCACGCGTGCGCCTCGAGGTCGCGCAAGCGGTCAAGGACGTGGTCGCGCGCGCCGGCATGGCGCCCGGGCTGGCGGCGGTGCGGGTGGGCAACGACCCCGCCTCGGTCATCTACGTCCGCAACAAGATCAAGGCCTGCACTGAGGCCGGGCTGGCCTCGTTCGAGCACCTCTTGCCCGAGGCGACCACCCAGGCGCAGCTCGTCGCGCTGGTCGAGCAGCTCAACCGCGACCCGCGCGTGCACGGCATCCTGGTGCAGCTCCCGCTGCCCCGCCACATCAGCCCCGACGCCATCCTGCCCTTGGTGGCGGCGGCCAAGGACGTCGACGGATTCGGCCCCGCCAGCACGGCAGCGCTGGTCGCGGGCCGGCCGGGGCTGCGGCCCTGCACGCCCCAGGGTTGCCTGCGGCTGCTCGACGAGTCGAAGACGCAACTGGCCGGCGCGCGGGCGCTGGTGATCGGCCGCTCGCTGATCGTGGGCAAGCCGATGGCGCTGCTGCTGCTCGAGCGCAACGCCACCGTCACGATGGCCCACTCCCGCACCGCCGACCTGCACGACGAAGTGGCGCGCGCGGACGTGGTGGTTGCCGCGGTCGGAAAGGCCGAGATGGTCAAGGGCGCCTGGATCAAGCGGGGCGCCACCGTCATCGACGTGGGCATGAACCGGCTGCCGAGCGGCAAGCTGCTCGGCGACGTCGAGTTCGGGCCCGCCGCCGAGCGCGCCCGCGCGATCACGCCGGTGCCGGGCGGCGTGGGCCCGATGACCATCGCGATGCTGCTCTCGAACACCGTGACGGCGGCGCGGCAGCAGCTTGGGCTTTTCGGGTCGTAACCCGGTCAGGCTGAACTGGTGGCGCTCATCTTGTTGTGGAGTCGGCGGACGCCTGGACAGCCGGCCTCCGGCCGGACAGGGCTTCCGGCCGCAGGGGCCATGGCGCACCCTTCCGGCATGACAAAAAAGCACGGGAAGGCGAAGCACAACCAGGCCCGTTCCCACCGCGGCGAGCACGAGCGGGAGACCCAGGCGGCCGAGGTCCACAAGCAAGCGGAGGCCGAGGCCCCGCCAGCCGGGCAGGCCAAGCGGGAACGGGAGGCGCACGACCGCGATGGCCGTCCCGCCCGGCAGGCCGCGGGCGACCGGCCGGCGCCTCAGGGCGAGCTGGATGCCGAAGCCAAGATCGAGAAGCTGCGCTCGCTCATCGAAGGCATCGAGGTCGCGATGCTCACCGTGGTGGAGAAAGACGGCGCGCCACGGAGCTTGCCGATGTACACGCAGCCCAAGGCGAAGTTCGACGGCACGCTCTGGTTCATGACCAGCCGCAGCTCGCGCAAGGTCCACGAGATCGAGGACGACCAGCACGTGGGCCTCTGCTACGTCGATCAGAAGGGACACCGCTACGTCTCGGTGAGCGGCCGCGCCTCGGTGCTGCGCGACCAGGCGAAGATCGACGAGCTGTGGACCCCGCTGCACCTCGCCTTCTGGCCCGCCGGCCACGAGGACCCGGACATCGTGCTCCTCAAGGTCGAGGTGGACCGGGCGGAGTACTGGGACACGCCCGAGGGGCGGCTCGCGCAGGTGCTGGGCTTTGCCAAGGCGCTCCTGACCGGCCAGCCCTACCAGCCCGCCAAGAACGAAGAGCTCAAGCTGCACTAACGCGGACTCCGCTTGCGCGGACTCCGCTTAGCCCCTTTGGGCTCCTGCGCCCGCAGCGCCGCGAGGATGGCGCGCGTGGCCGGGCTGCGGTTGAGCGTGTAGAAGTGGATGCCGGGCGCGCCGCGCTTGAGCAGGTCCGCGGCCTGCAGCGTCGCCCAGGCCACGCCGAGCTGGAGCGAGGCGTCGGGGTCGTTGCGCCGCGCGCGCATCGCCGCCGCCAGCCGGGGCGGGATGCGGGCACCGCAGAGCGCGGTGAAGCGCTCCACCTGGTCCACGTTGGTGATCGGCATGATGCCCGGAACGATCGGCACCTCGATGCCCGCCGCCCGGGCCCGCCCCACGAAATCGAAGTAGACGCGGTTGTCGAAGAAGAGCTGGGTGATGAGGAAGCTGGCGCCGGCGTCGACCTTGAGCTTGGTATGGCGCAGGTCGAGCGCCGGGTCCCTGCACTCGACGTGGCCCTCGGGGTAGCAGGCCGCGCCGACGGTGAAGCTGCGGCCGCTCGAGGAAGCGAACTCCTGGCAGAGCTGAACCAGGTCGCTCGCGTGGGCGAGCCCGCCTTCGTGCGGGACGAATTCGTGCTGGCCGCGCGGCGGATCCCCGCGCAACGCCAGGACGTTGTCGATGCCGGCGGCGCGGATGGCTTCCAGCGAGTCGACGAGCTCGGCGCGCGAGACGCCCACGCAGGTGAGGTGCGCCATCGCCTCGATCTCGGTCTCGCGCTTGATGCGCGTCACCATCTCCAGCGTGCGCCCGCGCGAGGAGCCGCCCGCGCCCCAGGTGACGCTGACGAAGGAGGGCCCGAGCGGGCGGAGCTGGCGCAGCGTCTCGAACAGCGCCTCCACCCCCGCGTCGGTCTTGGGCGGGAAGAACTCGAAGGAGAAGATTGGATCGCCCGTCTCGCCAGCAAACCGGATCATGTCGGTGATTCTCACCTGGCCCCCCCGGCGGAGGCCGTCCGCGGGCCGCAGGCGACGGGGCAATCGGCCAGCGTGAACGAGTCGAGCACGTTGCCGAAGATGTCCTTGGCCTTGCCGGTGACGTGGCAGCCGCAGACGTCGACCACCACGTACGAGAGCGCCTTGCGGGCGGCCTGCACGCCGGGCACCGCAGCATCGGGGTCCTCTAGTGGCGCGCCGCCGCCTCCCACGACGAAGTAGCGCATGCCCTCGATGTTGCCGCGCTCGTAGAAGTGCTCGTGGCCCGCCCAGATGGCCTCGACCGGATGGATGCGCATCAGCGAGGCGACCAGCCTGCGTACGGGCTCGCTGCCGCCATGGCCCGGCCTCGGCTTCAGCGGGTGGCTGTGGGGGCCCTGGTGCACGAGCAGCCACAGGTGCTGCTCGGTCTTGAGTTTCCTCGCGTCCGCCTCGGCCCAGGCGCGCTGGGCGTCCGAGATCCCGCCCTGGTGCGGGTCGGCCCCCGCCGATTCCTCGAACGAGTCGAGCACGATCAGGTGCACCGGTCCGAAGTCCATCGACTGCCAGGCCGGCTTGCCCGGCTCGAGGAAGTGCCGCGCGTAGGCGGCGCCGCGGTCGGTGATCTCGTGGTTGCCCACCGTGGGCACCAAGGCCGTCCGCGAGAGCAGCTCTCGTTCGGCGTCGAACCACTCCGCCCAGAGATGCTCGTCCTTGGCGTTGACCACCATGTCGCCGGTGTGCAGCGCGAGCTGCACGGGCTCGGCGCTCGCGGCCCGCGCGAGTAGCTCGTGGTCGCCGCCGTTGCTGCGGTTGTCGCCGTAGACCAGCACACGGAACGGTCGGTCGGCGTTGGCCAACGGATCCGCGGCGGTGGTGAAAGAGCCGGAGGCCGGGACCTCCGCCTCGACCCGGTAGAGGTAGCGGCTGAGCGGCACCAGCTCGGGCAGGACCACGCGGTGCTCGGTCCGGGCGGTGGCGGTCTTCTCGCGCGCGACCGAGCCCAGCGCCGCCGTGGGGCCGTAGGCCACCTCGCCGATCGACGGCTCGGCGGTGGTCCATGCCACGGTCGCCTGCATCGGCCGAGGCGACAACACCCAGGGACCGAGCGCCACCGCGGGCTCCGGGGCGCGCACGGGCGCCTCGAGCCGCAGGCAGCCGGGCAGCCCGGCGGCGAGTGTCAGCGCCGCGGCCAGGGCGCGCCCCAGCCGCGCGCCGACGATGTTTCTCTGCGCCATCGCCGGACGATACCTGCGGACGCGGGCGGCTCGCTACTTTCTTCGACTGCGCGGGCGCGGCGCCTCCCCTGCCCGGCGCGATTCTGCTACCGTCCCCAACATGGGCCGCCTCCCCCGCGTATCGACCGCCTGTCTCGCCGCCTCCGCCGCTCTTGCGCTCGCCGCCCAGGCCTTGGTGCCCCGCAGCGCGCACGCCGAGGCGGCTCGAGCCGCGCCGCAGCAGCACGGTCCGCATCTGACAGCCGCCATCCGCCTGTACCAGAAGCTCGACCTCGACGCCGCGCTGGCGGAGCTGCGGCTCGCCGAGGACGAGGCGAAGGGCAGCGAGCCCGAGATGGTGACCACGCTGCTCTACCAGGGCCTGATCTTCGCCGAGAACGGCAAGTACGCTCAGACGATGGAGCACTTCAAGCGGGCGCTCGCCATCAGCCCCTGGCTGGACGTGCCGGAGGGCACCGCGCCGCGCATCGCCCGCCAGTTCAGCGACGCGCGCCGGGAGCTCTGGGGCTCGGGCGGGATCAAGCCGCCGCCCAGAAAGCGGCGGCGCGGGGTTGCGACCGGCGCCGCCGCGCCCGCCGCGGAGCCGGTCGCGCCGCTCCCCTCTGCGCCGAAACCTTCGCCAGCGACGACCGGCGCGGCCAGTCCCGCGATGCCGGCGGACAAAGTGGCCCCGCCTCCCCAGCCTGCGGCCCCGGCGGACAAGACCGCGCCCACCCCGGACTCGCCGCCGCCGATGTAGCGCGCGTCGAGGACGAGTCCGGGCACTCCGCGTCGGACCCCCGTGGTAGACCCGCGGCGATGTTGAAAGCCACGCAGCTCAGCCTGCTCGATGCGGCCCCGCGCCTGCGCCAGCGGCCCCAGGGTCCCTCGCTCGCCGTGCTGCCAGATGCGGCGCGCGTCGAGGAGCGCCTCGTGCGTGCGGCGCGAGCGGGCGGCTCGGTCCAGGGCCGCGTCGCGTGCACCGTGGCCGAGCTCGAGCGCGACGTGCTGCGCGCCGCCGTTCGCGCCGGGCACGCGCCGCGCGTGCTCCCGCCGCTCTCGCTGCCCCTGCTCTTCCGCGAGATCGCCCGCGAGCACACGCCGCGCGGGTCGGCCTTCTACCGCATCCGCAACGAGCCCGGGTTCGCCGGGGCGCTCGGCGAGCTGCTCGCGGTGCTGGAGCAGGGCCTCTTGCCGCCCGAGGAGCTGCGCGCCCTCGCGCCGGCGCTGCCGGGGCCCCAGCGCGACCGCATCGAGGGGCTGGCCACGCTGCTCTGCGCGGCGAAGGAGCTGCTCGCCCGGCGCGGGCTCGGAACGCAGGCGGGCGCCCTGGCCGCGGCGGCGAAGGCCCTGCGCGGCGACCTGCCGCTACCCGCGCTGCTCGCCGGCGCACAGTCGGTCTCGTTCGACTCGGTGCTCGACTGGACGCCTCTGCGCATCGAGCTGGCCTGCGCCATCTCGGCGCGGCTCCAGCCGCTCGGCGTTCCCGTCCGGGTGCTCCTGCCCTTCTCGCAATCGCGGGCGCAGGACCTGCGAGAGGCGCTCTCGCCGGCGCTGCGCGCGTTCGAAGGCGCCGGCTCCCGCGGCCCCGCGCCCGAGATCGTTCTCCACGAGCCCGACGCGGCGGGCCCGCTCGCAAAAGTCCTCCACCGCCTGTTCGCCTCCGGCGAAGAGCCCGTGCCAGCCGAGGCGCCCACGGCGCCGCTCGCTCTGTGCTCCTGCTCGACGCCCGCGGCGCAGGCGCGCGAGGTGGCGCGGCGGTGCCGCGAGCTGGTCGACGCCGGCGCCGCACCAGACTCCATCGCGGTGGTGGCGCGCAGCCTGGCAGGCGGCGTCGCCGAGGAGCTGGGCGCCGCGCTCGACCGGCTCTCGCTGCCCTGGCGCGAACGGCGCGGGCGGCCTGCGCTGCCGGCGCCCCCCGCCCAGCTCGCTCTGCGGCTGCTCGAGCTGGTCGAGCGCGACTTTCCCCGCGAGGAGCTGGCCGCGGTCCTCGGCTCGCGCCTGCTCTGGATGCGCGAGCCGTCCGACGCGCTATGGCCCCATGAGATCGCGCGCTGGCTGCGCGCGGCGCACGTGCGCGACGACGTTTCCAACGGGGGCGTCTCTGCGCGGCTGACGAGTCTGGCCGCTCGCCTGCGCGCCAAGGCCGAAGAAGCCGAGAAGCCCGACGCACCGGGGCGACACGGGCCAGGCTCCGAGGCGTTGGCGCGTGATGCGCTGCGCGTCGAGGAGGTGCGCAGGCGCGCGCAGCGGTTCATCGACTCCGTCCGCGCGCTGCCGCGCGAGGGAACGCTACGCGCCCACGGCGCCGCCCTGCTGGGGCTGCTGTCGCGCTGGGAGCTGCCGCGCCGGCTCCGGGCCTCGCCGGAGCTGCCCTCTGCCGGAGCCGAGGTCGGCCCTTCTCTACCCGCGCTGGTCCGGGCCGCTGCGGCGGCGCTGGCTCGCGACCAGGCGGCGCTCGACGCGCTCGAGGGCGCCTGCGCAGGGCTCTCGGCTGCGGCGCAGGCGCTCGGCCGCGAGGGCGCCTCGTGGACCCGCGGCGAATTCGCGCAGCTTCTCGCCGGCGCGCTGGCCGAGGCCTCGCTGCGCCCCGGCGGCGCGCGCGGAGCGGCCATCCAGCTCCTCGAGCTGCGCGAACTGCCCGGCCGTTCGTTCGACCACGTGTTGATCGCCGGCCTCGTCGACGGCCAGCTCCCCGCGCGCCCGCAGTCCGATCCGCTCCTCTCCGACGAGGACCGGCGCGCCATCAACCATGCCGCGCGCAGGGCCGTGTTCCGCGCGCCGGCAGAGGGCGACGCCCTGGTGCTTCCCCCGCGCCAGATCGAGGAGCCGCTGCTCTTCCACCTCGGCCTCTGCGCCGCGCAGCGCACGGCTGCGCTGTTCTGGCCGCGCGCAGACGCGCAGGGGCGCGAGCTCTTGCGCTCTCCCTTCGCGGACGAGGCCGCGCGTGCTCTCGGGCTCGCCGAGGCGGACATCGGGCGGGCGCCGCTCTCCCCCATTCCCCACCCCGCAGATTGCCGGGGCGAGGCGGACCTGCTCGCCCGCGCCGCGCTGGAGGCGTTTGCCGAGCCGGCCTGGCGCGCGACACCCCCGCTTTCGCGGCAGTCCGCCCGCGCGCTTGCGGCCGAGGTCATGGCGTCCGCGCTGCGGCCGCGCTTCGAGCGGCTGGCGCGCGCCGCCTTCGCCGAGCGCGAACGCCTGCGCGCCTTCGTCGGCGACGCGCAGCCGGGGCGCTTCTCGGGACAGCTCGGCGGGTCCGCCCTGCTCGCCGCGCAGCCCCACTTCGCCTACGGCCGCGAGGCGCCGCTCTCCGCTCACCAGATCGAGGAGTTCGCCACCTGCGGCTTCCGGACGCTCGGGCACAGGCTGCTCGGCATCGACGCGGACGAAGAGGGCGAGGACGACCTCGGCAGCAGGGAGCGCGGCACGCTGCTCCACCGCTGCCTCGAGGCCTTCTTCCGCCGCCTGCGCCGAGAGGACAGGCTCCCCTTGCGCGGCGGGCCCGCGCGACAGGCCGAGCTCGCCACGCTGCGCGAGGTCGCAGACGAGGAGATGGCGGCCTTCGAGCGCACCGAGCACGTCGGGCATCGTGCCCTCTGGGAGCTGCGCCGCATCGAGCTGCAGCAGACGCTCGCCGACCTGATCGACGCGGAGGCCCTGTCCGAGGGCGAGCCCCTCGAGTTCGAGCGCAGGTTTGGTTTCGGCGGCGAGAACGAGTGGGAACCCCTCGTCCTGCCCGCGCCCGACGGGTCCGCGGAGATCGTGGTCCGCGGCACGATCGACCGCGTCGATCGCCTGCCCTCCGGTGCGTTGGCGGTCATCGACTACAAGTCCGGCGGCGAGTATTCGCTGCGGCCGCGCCTGCGGCCCGAGGCGCTCTTCAACCCGAATTTTCAGCTCTCGCTCTACGCTGCGGTGCTGGCCGCGCGCGAGCCGGGGGCGTCCATCGACGCGGCCTACATCAGCCTGCGGGACGCCCGCCGCACGAGATCGCTGCGCGAGTCGCTGGCGAAAGAGACGATCGACTTCGAAGCGCTCCTCGAGACGCGGCCCACTCAGCGCGAGCTGCAGCGCGTCCGCACCCCCCAGCCGCCCAACCTCGCCGACGCCGTCTGGCAGCGCGTCGGCGAGATGCGCCGCGGGTCCCTGCGCGTCGCGCCCCTCACCTGCGACTACTGCGATCTGAAGCCGGTGTGCCGCATCGTGGCGCTGCCCAACGAGGACGACGAGGTCGGCCGTGGCTGACCTCTCCCCCCTCTTCGTCCTCGCCGACAGCGCCGTCGTCCAGGCGGGCGCCGGCACCGGCAAGACGCACAGCCTGATCACGCTCTGCCTAAACCTGTTAGCCGGCGCCGGGCGGGCGGAGCCGCTGTCGCCGCAGCGCCTCTGCGCCGTCACCTTCACCGAGAAGGCGGCGGCGGAGCTGTCTGCGCGGCTACGGCAGCGGGTCGACCGCCTGGCCGAGCTGTCCCCGGGCGCCCCGTTCGCCTCGGAGACGGCGCTGCGCGAGCACGAGCCAGAGCTGTGCGTGTCGTGCGGGGCGGCAGGACAGCCCCTTCCGCCAGCCTCGGTCTGGCGGCGGGTGCGGCGCGACCTTGGGCTCGCGCAGATCGGCACCCTCCACGCGCTCTGCGGGCAGGTCCTCCGGCGCCACGCGGCGGCGGCAGGGCTGGATCCCGCCTTCACCCAGCTCGATGAGCTGGAGGCGCGCGCACTCGCCCGCGAGTCGTGCGAGGCCGCCGCGCTCGAGGCGCTGGAAGGGGGTCCGTTGGAGCCCGCTGCGCGGCGGCTCTCCGCGGAGCTGGGGTTCAAGGGCGGCCGCTTCACGCGCGGTCTCGCCGAGGAGCTGGTCTCGCTGCTGCGCGCCCTCGGCGAGAGCGGGCGCGACGCCGCCGCGCTGGTCGCATCGACGCCCGGCCTCTCCGAGCCGCTTGCCGTCGCCGAGGATGGGCGTGCGCGCAGCGCGCTGCTCGCCGCCATCGACGCGCTCGAGGCGGGGGCGCGGGCGCCCGGAAAGCGGTCCGACTCGGCCGCCCAGGCGCTGGACCTGTGCGCGACCTTCCGCAGCCGGCTCTGGCCGCAGATCGGGAGCGCTCCAACCGGAGAATTGCGCCTTGCGCTTCGGGCCTTGCGCGAGCTGGATGCGCGACTCGCGCCCAAGGGCCCTGGCTCCCGGTCGGACGCGATGAAGGCCTTGCGCGACGCGTACCGGGCCACTCTAGAGGCCGACGCCCAGGTGCGCGCCTGCCGGTTGGCCGGCGACCTCGCCGCGCTCGCCGACGCCGCGATCGAGCGCTACCGAGCGGCCAAGGCCCGCTCGGGCGGCCTCGACTTCGACGACCTGACCCGGCGCGCGCGCGACCTCCTCGCCAAGGACCCGTCCGTGCGCCGCGTGGAGAAGGCGCGCATCGGCGCCCTGCTGGTGGACGAATTCCAGGACACCAGCCGACCGCAGCTCGAGCTGCTCGGCTGGCTGGCCGAGGGGACCTCGGGCGAAGGCAAAGCGCCCGCGGGCTCTGGGCAGCCCGGTGCCCTGCCCGTCGCGCGCGGGCTCTTCGTGGCGGTGGGCGATCGCAAGCAGTCCATCTACGAGTTCCGCGGCGCCGACGTGGCCTTTGCGCAGGCGTTCGCGCGCGCCGCGCTGGCCGACGGCGCCCGGCGCTACCTACTGGTCGACTCGCGGCGCTCGCGGCCCTCGCTGGTCTCGTTCTGCAATCTGCTCTTCGCGCGCGTGCTGGCGCAGGCCGACCGCCCCTTCGACACCCCCTTCGTCGCCGGCGAGGACGACCTTGCTGCCCACCGTCCCCCCGGCCCCGCGGGTCCCTGCGCGGAGCTCATCGAGGTCGACGGCGGCGTCGACGACGAGGCCGACGCGGTGGGCCGCCGCATCGCGCAGCTCCTCGCCGAGAGCGCCCCGGAGCGCGTCTTCGAGCGGCAGTCCGACGGCGAGGAGCGCGAGCGGCTGGTGCGCGGCGGCGACATCGCCATCCTGCTGCGCGCCTCCACCCACGTCGAGGCCTTCCGGCGCGCACTCCTCGGCCGCCGCATCCCCCACCTCGTCCTGAAGGGCCGCGGGTTCCAGGAGTCGCGCGAGATCCTCGACCTGGTCGCGCTGCTCTCCCTCGCCCTCGACCCCGACGATGCGCTCTCCCTGGCTGCAGTGCTGCGTTCACCCGTGGGCCCGGTCTCTGACGATGGGCTGGTGCTCCTCTCGCGCGGACCGCGCCGCGGCGCCGCTGGGGAGGAGCGGGTTGCGCGCGGGCTCGACCGGCGCGCGCTCGCCGATCCGCTGGCGCTCGCCGCGCTCGCGCCCGACGACCGGACGGCGGTCGCCCGCATCTCCCGCATCCTCGCACACCTACAGCACGAGGCCGACCGGCTGGGGCCCGCCGCGCTGCTCGAGGCGGCGTTGGCCGAGTCGGACTACGTCGCCGCCGCGTCCGGGGGACTGTTCGGCGAGCAGGCCGCCGCCAACGTCGACAAGCTTTTGTCGCTCGCCCGCGCGCACGAGCTGCGCGGCGGCGATCTGCGCGGTTTCCTCGAGCGCATCCGCGCGCTCGAGGACGGCGCCGGGGCGGAATCCGCCGACGCGCCGGTGGTCGAAGAGCGCGATCCGCACGCGGTGCGCATCCTCACCGTGCACGCCGCCAAGGGCCTCGAGTTCCCGGTCGTGATCGTCCCCGAGTGCGCGCAGACGCCCCGCTCGCCCGGAGAAGGGGTTCTCGTCGATCACGACCTCGGCCTCGCCCTCAGGGTGCGGGGCGCCGACGGGGCGCGCCGTTGGGGCCCGCACGGCGAGCGCGTCTTGCAGCGCAAGAAGGACCGCGAGGAGGCGCAAGCGCGCCGCCTGCTCTACGTCGCCGCCACGCGCGCGCGAGATCTGTTGGTGTTCTCCTCCCGCCCGGCGCCGTCGAGGGCGGAGACCTGGCGCGGCCTGCTCGAGCCCGCCCTCGGCCTGCCCGAGGCGAAGGACCTGATCCGCCGGATGCCGGCCGGCGCGCTGACCGCGCCGCCTCCGCCTCTGGCCCGCGCCGCCCTGTCGTCGGAAGAGGAGCTCGCCGGCCTCGCCGCCGAGCCCGCAGGCCCCGCGCGCGCGCAGGCGCGCGAGGTCGTCGCGCGCGCCCTCGGCGACGCCGCGGCCGCCCCAGCGCAGGGGACGCTGATCGCGCCGGTCACCCAGCTCGCCGACGCGGTCGCCTGCCCGCAGCGCTACCACCTCCTGCACGAGGCCGGCCTCGAGGAGCGTCCCGGCGCGCGCGAGCTGCCGGCCGCGCTGCACGACCCCGACGACGAGGCCGCGCGGCCCGCCACCGAGCGCGGGACCCTGGCCCATCGCCTGCTCGAGCTGGTGCCGCTGCACCTCGGAGACTCGGCCGCGCGCCGCGAGGCGCTGCGCGCGCTGCTGGTCGCCGAGGGAGAGGATCCGCAGGCGCAGGCGGCGGTGGTCGACGCCTGCGCGGCGTTCCTCGGCTCGCCGCTCGGCCAGCGGATGGCGCGCGCCGCCGGCCAGCGACTGCGATTGCACCGGGAGCACCCGTTCGCGCTCCACCTCGCGCCGGAGCCTGCCAACCCGCCCGGACCCGCGCTCGTGTTGCGCGGCCAGCTCGACGCGCTGCTGCTCGACGACGGCGCGGCCACGGTCGTCGACTACAAGCACGCCGAGAAGCGCGACCCTGAGCGCTATGCCGCGCAGCTCGACGCGTACGCCCTCGCCGCCCGCACTCTCCTTGGCGACGCGATCCCGGTCCGCACAGGCCTCGTCTTCCTGCGCTCGCCGGGAGCGCCGTTCGTGGAGCGCCCGACCGCGACCGAAGAGGACCTCGCCCGCACGCGCTCCGAGTTGCTCGGGGCGGCGGCGGCGGTGGCGCAGGGACGGCGTACGGGCGCCTGGCGCAGGGTCGCGCCATCCCGGTGCCGTCAGCTCGGCTGCGGGTTTCTCGCGCGCTGCCATCCGCAGGAGGTGCGCGGCAAGGCAGGCTGAGCGATGGGGGCGGCGCCGAGCGAGCTTCAGCGGCCCGGCCCGTAGAACAGGGCCAACAGGGCGGCCGCGGCGAGGACCGCCAGCACGGCGGCCGCGAGCCAGAGCGCTAGCGGATCGGGGGCGGTGCGCCGGAGAAGGTCGCGCGCCGCCGCAGGGTCCTCGCGCGGATCGGCCAGCGCAGCGCGGGCGAGAGCGCGCGCGCCGCGGGTGTCCCCGCGAACCAACGCGTCCCGCGCACGCGCGACCGCGCCATGCCCGATCGCCGGTCGGCTGCGTTCCCTAGTCACGCGGCCGCGCACCTTACAACAGCCGAAGGCGACGCGAACCGCTATAACTGGCCCCGGATATGGCCCGCGCTTCCGAGCTGATCGACTTCCGGCGCGCATTCTGGTGGCTGCTCGGCGGCGTGCTGATCCCCAGCGTGGCGCTGGTCGCCTTCGGCGTGGTCGCCGTGGCCAACGAGCGCGCGGCGGTGGAGCGCCGCCTCGCCGACGAGTACGGCGCGCGCCTGCGCGCACTGGACAACTCGCTGCACGAGCGGCTCGAGGCCGCCGCGCGCTCCATCGCCGTCCCGGGCGCGCAGCTCGATGCCCTGCTGCGCCCCACCTTCCTGCTCGACGCTCGCGGCCCGATCCCGGCCGGGCTCGAGGAGATGGCGAGCCGGGCGCAGGCCCTGCCGGTCGGGGGGCACCTGCTCGCCGGGGTCGATCTGGCCGGCGACCGCCACGTCTACGCATTCGCGCACCCGGCGGACCCCAGCGGAACGGAGGTCGTGGCCGCCGAGGTCGATCTGGCGGCCCTGGCGGAGCGGCTCCAGTCGCTCTCGGCGCCGCCCGGGGGCCAGCGCGAGCGCGCCACTTTCCACCTGCTCGCCGCCGACGGGCGCGTTCCGGCGCCGCTGGTCGCCCTCAAGCGGCTGGTCTCCGAGGTGGGCAAGAGCGGCCACGCGAGCACCGTCGCGCGCCTGCCGCTCTCCCCTCCCCTGGACGGCTTCGAGCTCGCGGCCGAGTTGCCCGGCAACGATCCCGCCGCCTCCCTCGCCTTCCGCAACCGCACCTACTACATCGCGCTTCTGGTCCTGCTCTACACCAGCATCGGCATCGGCTTCGGCCTCACGCTGCGCGAGATGTGGCGCGCCACGCGCCTCTCGCGGCTGAAGACCGACTTCGTCGCCAACATCTCACACGAGCTGCGCACCCCGCTCACCAGCGTCCGGCTGTTCGCCGAGACGCTCCAATCCGGCCGCGCCTCGGGCCCCGAGGTGCAGGAGTGCCTCGACCTGCTCGCCGCCGAGACCGAGCGGCTCTCCAACCTGGTCGAGAAGCTCCTCGACTGGTCGCGCCTGGAGAGCGGCAGGCGCACCTTGCACCGCGAGCGCACCGAAGTGCCCGTCCTGCTCGGCCACGTGGGCGAGGTGTTCCGCGCCCAGCAGCTCGACGCCCAGTACGAGGTGGCGATGGACGCCGGCCTGCCCGCGGTCGACGTCGACCGCGACGCGATGGCGCAGGTGGTGCTGAACTTATTGCACAACGCGGTCAAGTACACCGGCAAGGAGAAGCGCATCTGGCTCCGCGCCCGGCGCGCGGGCCGCGACGTGGCCATCGAGGTGGAGGACAACGGCCCCGGGGTGCGCCCGCACGACCGCAAGCGCATCTTCGAGCAGTTCTACCGCGCCGACGACCTGCTCTCGCGGCGCACCGAGGGCACCGGCCTGGGGCTCGCCATCGCCAAGCGGATCGTCGAGTGGCACGGCGGCAAGATCGAGGTCGAGAGCCGCGAAGGGGTAGGCTCCACCTTCCGCGTGCTGCTCCCGGCGGAGGCGGCCTGATGGCGCACGTGCTGGTCATCGAGGACGACCGCGCCATCGCGCTCGGGCTGCGCCTCAACCTGCGCAAGGAGGGGCACGAGGTCACGCTCTGCACCGACGGCGAGCAGGGCCTGCAGCTCGCGCTGCAGCCGGCCACCGATTTGATCGTGCTCGACGTGATGCTGCCCGGCCGCAACGGATACGAGGTGCTCAAGGAGCTGCGCCGCCGCGGTTCGCAGGCGGCGGTGCTGATGCTCACCGCCAAGGGCATGGAAGGCGACAAGATCCTCGGCCTCAAGCTCGGCGCCGACGACTACCTGGCCAAGCCCTTCGGCCTCGGCGAGCTGCTCGCCCGCGTCGAAGCGCTCCTGCGCCGCCGCCCACCGGAGCCGCAGAATGCGGACAAGGTCGGCTTCGCCGACGTCGAGGTGGACCTCGCGGCGCAGACGGTGCTTCGCGCGGGTGCGGCGGTCGACGTGACCCCGCAGGAGCTCAAGGTGCTCCGGCTCTTCCTCCGGTCGGGCGGTCGAGCGCTCAGCCGCGAGGACATCCTGGCGCGCTGCTGGGGGGCGGAGTACGAAGGTACGCCGCGCACGGTGGACAACTTCGTCCGCTCGCTGCGGGTGAAGCTGGAGATCGACCCCGAAGCTCCTCAGCACTTCCTCACCGTGCGCGGGCACGGCTACCGCTTCCAGAAATGAGGTCACGCGGATGAAGTTCATCGAGACCGGCCTCGCCGGCGTCCTCCTCGTCGAGCCGGACGTTTTCCGCGACGCGCGCGGGTTCTTCCTCGAGACGTTCCACGAGGAGAAGCCGTGGACGCGCGCCCCGGGTCGCCCACCTTCGGCAAATGGTTCGGCGCCACGCTCAGCGAGGACAACTTCCGCCAGCTCTTCGTGCCACCGGGCTTCCTGCACGGCTTCTGCGTTCTCTCCGAGATCGCCGAGGTGGAATACAAGTGCACGGCCCTCTACGACCGGGCCGACGAGATCGGAGTGCGCTGGGACGACCCCGGCATCGCCATCGATTGGCCGGTGAAGGCTCCGCTGCTCTCGCCGAAGGACGCAGCGCTGCCGTCGCTCTCCGAAGTGGCCCCCCACCTCCGCGGACGTTTGTGAGCCTCTGCCGCCGGAGGGGGCCCGGCCGGGAGTCCGGCCGTCAGCGGGGGGAGGCTCGGCGAGCTATGCTCGCCGAGCGGACCGCAGGTCCCTCAGAAGTCGACGTAGAACGTCGCAGCGGACCGGGCCATCTCGACCAGCAGCGGCGCGGGCGTAAACCGTGCGCCGAACCGGTCCTGCCAGCGCCGCAGCTTGTCCACCACCACCTGTGCGCCGAGCGCATCGACGTAGCGGAACGGCCCGCCGCGGAACGGGGGCCAGCCCAGCCCGAAGACGGCGCCGATGTCGCCGTCGCGCGGCGAGCGCACGATCTTCTCGCCCAGGCAGAGCGCCGCCTCGTTCACCATCTGCAGCACGCACCGCTCGGCCATCTCGGCGGCGGGCGGACTGCGGCGCTTCTGGCCGTGCGGGAGCAGGTCGTAGACGGCGCGGTCCACCGGCTTGCGGCCCTTCTCCTTGCCCTCGCGGTAGACGTAGAAGCCCTTCTTCGCCTTGCGCCCCAGGCGCCCGGCCTCCAGCAGCTTGTCGAACCCCTCCGGCGGTTTCATCCGATCGCCGAACGCCTCCTGCAGCACGTGCGCCACCTTCGCGCCCACGTCGGCACCGACCTCGTCGAGGAGCTGCAAGGGACCCACCGGGAAACCGAAGTCCCGCAGCGCCTCGTCCAGCTCGTCCACGGCGGCGCCCTCGGCCAGCAGATGGCTCGCCTCGTTCATGTAGGGCGAGAGGATGCGGCTGGTATAAAAACCGGGCCCGTCGTTGACCACGATCACCGTCTTGCCCAGCCGCTTCCCCAGCGCCACCACGGTGGCGACCGTCGCGGGCGACGTCTGCGGGGCGCGGATGACTTCGAGCAGCGGCATCTTGTCGACCGGCGAGAAGAAGTGCATGCCGACCACCTGGCCGGGCCGGTGCGCCGCCTCGGCGATCCTGCCGATCGGAATCGACGAGGTGTTGGAGGCGAAGATGGTCTTCTCCCCCGCGACGCTCTCCACTTCCCTCACCACGCCGTGCTTGACCGCGAGGTCCTCGAAGACCGCCTCGTCGTCCTTGTCCTTGAGCCGCACCACGATCCCGCTCTGGACGGCGACCGAGGCGATGCCCGCGCCCATCAGGCCGGCGCCGAGCATGCCGATCTTCTCGACCCGTGCGCCCTTCACGCCCGGCTCGTCCACGCCGACGTCCTTCTTGAGCGCGGTGGTGGCGAAGAAGATCTCGCGCAGCTCCCTGCCCACGTCCGAGACCACCAGCTCGCCGAAGCGCTCTGCCTCGGCGGCGAGCCCGGCGTCGAAGCCGTGCTCGCTGCCCACGCGCACCACCTCCAGCGCCTTCTCCTGCGCCGGGTAATGTCCGCGCGTCTTCGCGAGCAGCGCCTTCTTCGCCTGCTGGAAGAGGATGCGCCGGCCGAGCGGGTTCTCCTCCAGCGCCATCGCCTGCAGCACCTCCGCGTCGGTGATGCCGCGCAGGATCTTCGGCAGGCCGCCCTTGAGGTCCACCCGGTTGCGCCGGACCACGAGCGTGCCCGCCGCCAGCTCGGCGGCGCGCCGCCGCGCCACCTCGAGCAGGATGCTGCGCGGGACCACCTCGTCGACCAGGCCGAGCTTGCGCGCCTTCCCCGGCCGAACCGCCTTGCCGGCGAGGATGATGTCGAGCGCCTGCGCGATGCCGATCAGCCGCGGCAGCCGCTGCGTGCCGCCCGCGCCGGGGATGAGCCCCAGCTTCGTCTCGGGGAGGCCGAGCTGCGTCTTTCGATCGTCGCTGCAGATGCGGTAGCTGCACGCAAGCGCCACCTCGAGCCCGCCGCCCAGCGCCGGACCGTGGATGGCCGCGACCACCGGCTTCTTCTTCGCCAGCTCTTCGAAGCGGTTCAGCGCTTGCTGGCCCGCGCGCGAGAGCGCCGCTCCTTCGACGGCGGTGCGCACGCGCGCGACGCCTTCGACGTCCATCACCAGCAGCGCGACTCCGTCGCCCCCCACGTCGAGACGCAGGTTGTGCGTGGCCATTCGTCCTCCTCGCTGAACGCGTCCCGCCTCAATAGCCCCGCGGCGCACAGCGTGCACCAGGAATGTTGCGCGGGGACGATCGCACAGTCGGGGCGAACGGCGGTGGCCGGGCGCCCTGGAACGGGCTACTGACGCGGGCGGCGGATCGCGCGGGGCCATGGCCCGGTTGTTTCCCGCGATCGAGGGAGGTCACAGATGACGAAGTTCGCGACCGAGTTCAGGGAGTTCCTGGTCAAGCAGAACGCGCTGGCGCTGGCGGTCGGCGTGATCATGGGCGCAGCCGTCGGCAAGGTGGTCTCCGGCGTCGTCGACGACCTGATCATGCCCGTCGTCGGCGTCGTCCTGCCCGGCGGCGACTGGCGCAACGCCCAGGTGGTGCTCAGCGGTAACAACGCGATCAAGTACGGCGACTTCGTCGGCCGCCTGGTCGACTTCGTCATCGTCGCCTTGGTGGTCTTCGCGATCGTGAAGGGGCTGCTCGCAGAAAAGGCGAAGCCCTCGGGCCCCCCCACCACCAAGGAGTGCACCCAGTGCCTCGAGGTGGTGCCGGTGGCCGCGCGCAAGTGCCGCGCCTGCGCCTCGCCGCTCACGGCCTAGCGGGGTGTTACTCGCGCTCGAGGATCGCCGCGCCGGCCAGCCCGCCAGCCGCGCAGATCGAGATCAGCGCGGTGTTCTTCCCCTGCGCCGCGAGCTCGCGCAGCGCCTGATGCACCAGGCGCGCGCCGGTGGCGCCGAAGGGATGGCCGAGGCTGATCGAGCCGCCGTTGGGGTTGATCTTCGACTCGGGCGGCTCGCCGATGGGCGCGGTGCCGCCCAAGTGCTCGTCGGCGAACTTCTTCGAGCCCCAGGCCTGCAAGTTCGAGAGCACCTGCGCCGCGAACGCCTCGTGGATCTCGAACAGGTCGATGTCCGCGACCGTCATGCCCGCGCGCCGCAGCACCTTGGGCACCGCGAATGCGGGCCCCTGCAGGAGCTGCCAGCCGGGATCCACCGCGGCGTAGGCGTACTCGCGCAGAAAGCCCAGCGGCTTCATCCCCAGTGCCTTCGCCTTCTCCTCGCTCATCAGCACCAGCGCCGCGGCGCCGTCGGTGAGCGGCGACGAGCTGCCGGCGGTGATGGTGCCGTACTTGCGGTCGAACACCGGCTTGAGCTTCGCGTATCCGTCGAGCTGCGAGTCCTTGCGGACGGTGTTGTCCTCCGCCACCGCCGCCTCGTACTTGGGCGGCACCAGCACCCGCATCACTTCCTTGGAGAAGGTGCCCTCCGCCCACGCCTTGGCTGCCAGGCTGTGCGAGCGGTGCGCCCAGGCGTCCTGCGCCTCGCGCGAGATGCCGTTCTCCTTGGCCATCTTCTCCGCGCTCTCGCCCATGGTCAGGCCCGTCGAGTACTCGGCGATGGCGGGCGGCACCGGCAAGAGGTCCTTCGCGGTCACGTCGCTGAAGGCCCGGAGCTTCTCCACCACCGTCTTGCCGCGGGAAGCCGCGACCACCGCCTGCGCGACCGGTCGCGAGTAGGTGATGGGAACGTCGGAGAGCGCCTCGGCGCCGCCGGCGATCACGACGTCGGCCGCTCCGAGTGCGATGGCGTCGGCGGCGTTGGTCATCGCCTGCAGGCTGGTCGCGCAGGCGCGGCTCACGGAGTAGGCCTCCACCGAGCGCGGCAGGCTGGTGAGCAGCGCCACCTCGCGGGCCAGGTTGGGCGCCTGTACCGACGGCACCACCGCGCCGAAGACGACCTGGTCGACCTCCTTGCCCGGCAGCTCGGTCCGCTGGATCAGCTCCGACACCACCATGCGGGAGAGGTCGAGCGCGGTGAGGTCCTTGAAGGCGGTGCCCGACTTGACGAAGGGCGTGCGCAGGCCGGCGACGATGGCGGCTCTACGGCCGGGACGGGGAGCCATGGGTCCTCCTGCGCGCAGCCGAGGGAAGCAACCGAGCTGACGCAGCGCGCGAAGCCGGCGGTATAGCGGTGCGATCCCAGCCGGTCAACCGCGTCCGGAAGGCGTGCTTCCTGCGCCGCGCAGCGCGGCCCAGGCGGCCGCCGAGACGGCGCGGACGGCCGCGACGGCGTCGGCCTCCGAGGGAAAGCCGCGCGTGAGCACGGCGAGGGCATACGGAGGCGCGCCCGCGGGGAGCACCAGCCCGCCGCTCCGCGAGCGCCTCCAGCAGGACGACCAGATCGTGCGCCGTCGCCAGATTGTTCCTGCCGGCGCGGAAGGCGGCGGCGTCCTCCACGCCGCGCAGCACCTCGATGTCGCTCGCGCCAAGCGATCGGCAGAGGCGCGTCACCGCAGGCGGCGGCACCAGCTCCAGTACCAGGTTGGTCGCCAGATTCGAGGAGCGTACGATCATGCGCTCGAGCAGCTCGCCCAGCGCGGCCTCGCCACCCAGGCGCAGATGGAGATCTGGGTCGCTGTCTTCGGCTGCGTCGAGCGCGTAAGGGTGCCCGCCCTCCAGCGAGGCGAAGCGGTTGTGCAACGGCACCGCCTGCTCGAACCGCAGCTCGCCCTCGGCGACGCGCCGTCGCGCTTCCAGAAGCCCCGGGAGCTTCATGGTGCTGGCGGCGTGCACCTTCTCGCGATCGCGGAGGCCGAGGCGCAGGCCGGTCGCGGGATCGGACAGGCCGACGTGCACCGCCGCCGAGGGAAACGCGCGGGCGATCGCGGAGGCGGCGCGCTCCACGGCCTCGCGCGCCGCCTCGGCGGCAGGGGTCATTCCTGGCGCGGCCGAGGCCATTCTGTCGTGCGGCGATCGCCGCGATCACGCCTGCGCGTGGGCCTCTCCCTGCTCCTGCTCCTCGCGCAGCTTGAGCAGGTAGTCCCAGGAGTAGATCCCGGTGCCGTGCCCGTCGGTCCAGTCGAGCTGCACCGCGTAGTTGCCGACCGGGGAGAAGGTCGCGCAGCGCACGCCCTCCACCACCTGCGCCTCGCCGACCGTGCGGCGTCCGGTCCACTCCTCGACGCAGCCCGCGCACGGACAGCGGGCCCGCAGCCAGCGCGGCGCGAACTGGCTGGTGACGCCATCCTCCCAGCGCACGACCAGGCCGCCGCTGCCATCGATGGAAACGTTGGCGGGGCGCACAGGCGGCTTGTGCGGCTTGATCTGATCGAGGAGGCCCACGGGCGGGCTTCTATAGCGAGCGGACTGCGGAAGCAATGAATCCATTCCGTATCGTCCCTTGCATATCTTATTGTCAGTGTCCTACTTCCTATGCCGTGTTTTCAACGTATTCTTTTCGGTATCTCGGCGCCGATCCGGTCGACACCCCGCGGGCGTCGTCGCGGACGAGAAGTCTGAAATAATGCAGCAATGCCCACTGCTTTTGCTGGCGTCTGCATTGCCGCGCACATTGGCCATTCCATCTCGTATTGCCACCTTCGATCGTTTGTGCGCAGAACGCAGAGCGTGTGTAGGGGGGAAGCGCATGTTGAGGGGCGTGCCAGCCTTGGCGCTGCTTTGGTCCTGCGGCGCCGATTTCATCGAGCCCAATCCGCCGCGCCTGCTCCGCGCGCGCGTCGATTACCAAGCGTCCTCGGTGGCCGAGCCGGTGGTGTGGCTGGTGATCGCCGATCTGTTCCTGGAGCAGGATGCGGATTGCGCCTCGACCTTGGCGTGGCTCGGCGCCTCGGTCCGCGCAAGCATTCCGGCCGGCGCCCCGGCAATGCTGGAGCTCCCGTCCGTTCAGACCTCTCCCTGCACGCAGCCCAACACGCGCACGATCGACGCGAAGGCGATCGACGCGGCCCTGCGCAGCGCGGAAGCGGCCTTCCCCGGCCGGGCGGTGCGCGCGGTGCTCGTCTACGCGAACAACATCCGCCTCGCCCTTCCCGGCCAGATCGTCGCTGCACTCGATGCGGTGCGACAGATGTCGGCCGCGCGAGGCGCCCTCGAGCCGCGCCTCTGGGCGGTGCTGCCGGCCGCGCTCGCCGGCGGCTTGCGGGCGGACCGCACCCTGGTTTGGAGCTACGCCGGCGACGTGGCGATCGCGCAGCAGATCGCGCAGATCGCTGCCGACGAGCTGCCGTTCACCAGCGACGCGAGCACCGTGTCCCCGCCGCGCCCGCTCTTCGCCCGCGGCCCTTCGGGTGTGCGCGTCTTCAAGGTGTGCCAAACCGACCAAGGCGTCCAGACCTTGGGCTTCCCCGCCGACGGGTCCGCCGTGAGCGTCGATGCGGCGCACCCACCCGAGTACCAGGTGACGCTTTCCGCCCGGCGAGCGCTCCCGCATGCGCAGTTCCGGCCGCTGAGCGCCGGCCTCGAGGTCGAGGCCTGCATCGACCATTGCGACCGCTACTACGGCGACGAGCCGTTGCGCTGGGTCACGCGTCCGGGCTGCCTCCTTTCGCTGGGGCCGAAATGAGGGCGTTCGCGCTCGTCCTCCTCTGTGCCGTTGCCGCCCGCGCCGAAGGCGTCCGCGTCGAGCCGCGGCTGTTCGTGAAGCAGGGCCACTTCTTCACCTCGGCCGGCGCGGCGTGGTTGGAGCGCGGCGATTACTGGCTCAATCCGGGCCTCTCCTTTTCGGCCGCGTACTACCCTTCGGAAAGCGGCGGGATCGAGACGCGCGTCCTCTGGTTCTTCTCCTCGCTGAGCGATTCGGCACAGCGGTTGTCGGCCGCGACCGGGTTCGTGCCCGACGCACGCCAGCCGCAAGCGCTCGCGCTGCTCGGGTGGCGTCAGTCGCTGACCTACGGAAAGGTCGCGCTGGCCGGGGCCGCGCTGCACTTCGACGTGCAGGGCGCACTCCATTGCGGCGGAATGTTCACCGACCGTGGTCTCGCGCCGGCCGCAGGAGCGTCGGTGGGCATCCTGGGCCGCCTCAACCGCTGGATGTTCGCCCAGCTGGACGTGGGCCTCCTGCTCTCCCTCGAGCAGCGGCAGCGCGGCGGCGCTGCTCTGGGGCTGTTGCCGATGCTGTCCTTGGGAGCGGAACTGTGATCGCGCTCGCCGCCGCGCTGGCCATCGCGTCCCCGTTCGCGGCCGCCTTCTGGGACCGCGACCTCGGCGCGCTCGCGCGCGAGGTGGCAGAGCACCCCCGCGCTGCCGAGGCAGGATTGTTCCAGGACCTCCTGCGGCTCTGCGACTGCGATGCCCTGCCGGCACTCGATGCGCCCGATCCGCTCCGCTCGTTGGTGCGCATCGAGGCCGCGCGCGGTCTGCGGCTGGGAGGCCGGGCCTCCACTTCGGACACGGTCTGGCGGGACGTCCTCCGCAAGGACTTCTTCCGCCGCGATCCCAAGAACCCTTCGCTGGCAAACGCGCTGACCTGGCCGGACGAGGAGGAGGCGGCGTGGACCAGCGAGGTGCGGCTGGTCGACCCGCCGCGTTGGCGCTGCGACAAGCCCGCTCGGGCCCCTGCCGCGCAGGACGACGCCGGCCTCGCCGACGCGCTGCGGGTCGCGGGGCACGCCGAGGCCGCTTCGCGCTTCGCTTACCACCGCGCCACGCGCCTGCTCGCCCGCGGCGAAAAGGCGCTCGCGCTGGAGCAGGCGCGAGCCATCGACCGATCCCGGACATCGCCCATGCGGCAGAGGGAACGGCCGAGGGAATGGCCGAGGGAATGGCCGAGGGAATGGCCCAGGGAATGGCCCAGGGATTGGATCGAGCGCTGGTCGAGCATATGGAGCTCCTGCGCGTCCGCGCCCTGCTGGAGCTGGGGCGGCGCGACGAAGCGCTGGCCGCGATCCCGCGCGGCGGCGCCCGCTCCGATCTCACCCGGGACCTGGCGCTGGAGGCGCTGGCGACACGCCCGCTAGATTCCTCCTCCGCCGATTTGGTGCGCAGCCTGTGGCCCGACCCGGCGGAGGCCTTCGCCCGGCTCGCGCAGCGAGCGCTCTTTGCGGGCGCTCTCGACGTCGCTCGCTCGGCGGCCGCGCCGTTGGACCGCTTCGGCCCACGAGGGGTCCTGGTCCAAGCCGAGCTGGCGTTCGCGGAGGGCGACCGGAAAGCGTTCGCCGCGTCCGTCGCGCGCATCGGAACGGCCGGGGCCCAGCGCGGCGCGGCGCGCCTCGCCAGCGGTCGCGCCGCCCTCGAGCTGGCCAGCGCGCTGGCCACCCTGGCACCCATCGCTCCGGCCCTGCGGCTCGACGCGGCCGTAGCGCTCGAGTCCCTGGCGGATCGCTACGGCGGGAGCATCGCGCGCGACCTCGCCGCGGCGGCCGCGGCGCTGCGTGTCGAGCGCGCCGCGTCCGCCGGCGTGGTGCCGATCGCCGCCCCCTTGCCGCTGGCCGACCTGCCGAAGGTCCACGTGGCATGGCCCGAGCCGCGGTCCCTGCTCGCCATCCCGGACGGCGAAGGCGGCCTGCGCGACTGGTATCCAACGCAGCCCCGGCTCGCCGGAGGGCCCTCGCCATGACGTTCGTGCCGCTGCTCGCCACGGCGCTGCTCGCGCAGGCCGTCTCTTCCGATGGGGGGGCCCCTCCTCCGGGCGGGTCCACCGCCCGGCCGGCCACGACCCCCAAAGCGCAGCCACAGCCCGACCTGCCGCCGGGATCGGAGATCCAGGCGCGCAAGCGGCCCGAGGCGCCGGGCGCGGCAACCGAGAAGTACCTCGCGCCCAACGCGGCCGTCATCGACGCCAACGACGTCCTCGACGAGATGCTCGACGAGCTTTCCGCCGACGTGGCACGGCTCGGAATCGGGCGGATGGGGCCCATCCTGCTCGAGCGCGTGCGCCTCTCGGACAACCTCAACCCCGACTTCGCGCCGGTGCTCGAGGCGCGGCTGGCGGCGTCGATCGCGCGTGCCACCGAGGTGGCGCTGGTGCGCTGCGCCGAATGCTGGGCGACGCGCGGCCGGCTCGAGAACGGCGCCTGGGTGGTGAGCCGCGGAGTCAACCGCAAGGAGGACGTGTCCGCGGTTGCGCGCAAGTACGCAGCGCGCACGCTGCTCACCGTCGCCCTCACCCTCCTCCAGGAGCCCAACACGTTGGCCATGGACGTGGAGCTGGTGCGCGCAGACGATTCGTCGATCGCCTTCGCGGAGCAGTACCGGATGGATCCCGAGACCGCGCTGCTCTACCGCGGCGTCGATCGCACCCAGTCGCGCTTCCAGCGGCTCAAGGAGCTGCAGGATCGCATCGATCAACGGCCCCGCTTCAGCCACGCCATGGACCTGGGGGTCATGGGCCTGTCGTCGTCGGGGTCGTTCACCTGGGGCGCGCTCGGGCGATACGCCCTGACGGAGCAGTTCGGGGAAAACGGGATAGGCGAGGCCGGGCTCGAGGCGGGCGGGTTCATGAACACCTCCACTTTCTCCGCCGGCCTCGTCGGCGCCGTGGTGCGGTTGCGCGTCAGCCCGGCGCAGCTCTTCGCTAACGACGTGCGTCTGGTGGCCCACGCCGGCGGAGTGCTCACCGCGGGCGCGACCAGCCTTTACGCCGGCGGGGGCATCCGCTGGAAGCCGGCGATCCGAATCACGATCTTCGCGATGCTCGACTACGTGCCGCCGTTCCAGATCCGCAAGAACGGACCCCAGTACGGGGAGATCGCGCCGCAAATGGGGCTGGGGTTCACATGGCCATGACGAGGAGTTGGATCGCACTCATGCTGTGCGCCTGCGCGCCACAGGCCAGGCGCCTGGTGGTACCGGAGGGGATGCGCAGGGCGGCACAGCCGCTGCCGCGGCCGGAGAACAAACCGACCCCTGCGGCGCTGCAAGGAGCGCTGCAGCCGGCCTCGGCGACCAAGGCGCGCGACGGGCGGTACCTGCTTCGACTCGCCGAGCACAACCGCGTCTGGGAGCTCGAGTTGCCCGAGTCTTCCGGCGGGTACGAGATGCGGATCCCGCTGGACGGGCCGCTCGACTCGCCCACCGCGGCCGACGCCGAGATGCTCGCCGCGGCGCCGGCCCCGGGCCCCGGTACAACCGCGAAGTCTCCGCCGGAGGCGAAGGCCGGAGTGGTCGCCCTGGCGACCGTCGCGGCGCAGCCCGATGCAGCGCCGACGGAGCCGCGCAAGAGTTACCTCGGCACGCTCGCGAAGGTGCGCGAGATGTACGCATCGCGCCGGTACGAGATGGCGCTGGTGGAGCTCGTCGACCTCGAGGCCGCCCATCCGAAGGACGCGCGGCTGCAGGCCATGAAGGGCTCCGTCTACCTGAAGCTGGGCAAGCCGCGGCTTGCGCGCGAGTCCTGGCAGAAAGCGCTCGCGCTGGACCCCGAAGATCCCGCCGTCGCCGAGTCGCTACGCACGCTCAAGGAGGAATAGGCATGCATGTCGTCGTCGGCCTCTTGGGACTCGCGGCGATCCTGGCCGCGACCGTCGCCACCGAGGGATCGCAAGCCTTCACGGGGTTTCTGTACCGACCCGCGCTGCTCTTGCTGCTGCTCGCGCCGCCTTTCGTGGCGCTCACCTCGTATCATCCCGAGGAGATCTGGGAGACGGTCCGGGCGGTGGTCCGCGCCGTCCGCCGCGCGCCTTCGCGTGCGCGCGCAGAGCTGTACGACGACGTGGCCCGGTTCGCGGCCGGCTTCCGGCGCGGCAATCCGACCGAGGCGCTCGCAACCGCCGAAGCCTCCGCGCATCCCCTGTTCCGCCAGCTCGCGCCGCTGGTGGTTCGGCACTACGCGGGCGCCGAGATCGAGCGCACGGCGAGCACCGCCGCGCACTGCCTGGCATCGTCGCTCAAGCGCAGCGAGGACGTGCTCACCTCGCTCGCGCGCGTCGCGCCGGCCATGGGCCTGGTGGGAACCACGCTGGGGCTGATCGGCCTCTTGCGAGACCTCTCCAACTTCACGCAGCTGGGGCCTTCGATGGCGTTGGCGCTGCTCTGCACACTCTATGGATTGGTGCTCGCGAACGGTCTCTACCAGCCACTCGCACGCATGATGCACGCATACGCGCTGACCTGCGGCGAGGATGCGCGGCTCCTCACCCGGGCGCTGGCGCTCATCGCCGAAGGCAAGCCGATCGCGGACGTGCGCAACCTCTTCGAGGGCTCGCCCCCGGACGCCGCCTTGGGCGCCGAGGCGGGCGGGGCGCTCGGGTAGGCCATGGACGAACTGAACGAGCCGGCCGAGTCGCAGGACGAGCTCTGGCTGATCAGCTATGCCGACTTGCTCAGCTTGCTGGTCGGGTTCTTCATCCTCATGATCGCGGCGTCGCCGCCCCGGCAGGCGACGTTCGAGCGCATCGCGGCATCCATCTCCGGCAGCAAGTCGGGGCCCTTGCGGCAGCTGCGCGAGCGTGTCGAGAACCTGGTCGCGAAGAGTCCCGAGCTGCGCGACCGCGTGATCGCGCGCGATGACGCGGAGGGCCTCGGGATCGAGTTCAAGGACGCGCTCCTCTTCGACTCCGGTTCCGCGGAGGTCCGGCCGGAGGGCCGGCGCGCGATCGGAGAGGTGGCGCGGCTGTTGGCGTCGCTCCCCGGGCGTCGCGTTCTGGTCGAGGGGCATACCGACGAAGTGCCGATCCGCACGGCGCACTTCCGTTCGAACTGGGAGCTCTCCTCCCAGCGCGCCATCAACGTGCTCGCGGCGCTCGAGTCGAGCGGCATCCCGCGCGAGCGGCTGTCCGCGCGCGCATTCGCGGACACGCGGCCGCGCGAACTGCAGGGAACGATCGAGGAACGGCGGCTCGCCAACCGGCGCGTCGTCATCCGGGTGGAGTAGCCCATGGTGATCCTGCTGGCAGCTGCCGTAGCGCTCACGCCCGCTTTGCGCCTCCAACGCGACGCGGAGGACAAGGCGAGGGCCGAGGTGACGGATCTTTTCCGCGCGCTCTGCCCAGAGCAGTGCGTGCTGCTCTCGCTCGAGGCGCGGGTGGAGCAGGAAACGGTGGGCAGCGCCGACCCGGGCTTCGACGCGCCCGGCGATCTTGTGGCGCCGGTCCTGAAGAGTGCGAAGGCAGCGGTCCTGCTCGACGGAAAGCTGCCGCCCGCGCCGGCCCCGCAAGCGGTGCCGCCCGCAACGCAGCCGGGTCCACCACCGCAGGCCGAGACCCGCGGCGCCACCGCGCGCGACCGCCTGCTCGAGGCAGCGCCCGCGCTGGCCGCGGCGGCGCTCCTGGCGCTGGTTGCGCTGATTCTGGGCGCGCTGCTGTTCCTCGCGACGCGACGGCCGCAGGAGTCCGCCTTCGAGCTGGAACCGGCCGCCGCTGAGCCTTTTGCCGCGGCGCAAGCTGCATTCCCGGAGGCGCGACGGCGCAAGCTCGCAAAGGCGCTCGCCGACGAACGCGCCGTGCGCAACGCCATCGTGCGCGAGGCGCTGGCGCGCGGCGAGATCGACATGGTCGCGCGCTGGATCCGCGAGCTGGGCGAGTTCCTCCTGCAGGACCTCAGCGCCGACGCGGCCATGGCGAAGGAGCTCTTGGCGGTGGCGGCGCGGGTGGGACGCGTGCCCCCCGATCCGGGGGCGTTGGCGGAGCTCGAGGGCAGGCTGATCGGTGCCCGCCTCGCCCGCGCCTCCGAGAACGCCGACGCCGCCTTTGCGTTCCTGGAAGGAGTGCGGCCCGACGCCTTCGCCGCCGCTTGCCGGGACCTGTCCCCCGGGGCGCGGGACGCAGTGGTGCGGTTCGCGCCGTCGAGGCTACGGGCGGCGGCCCTCCAGGCGCTGTCCACCGAGCAGCGCCACGAGCTAGCCCTCTCGTGGGCGCGGCGCCCCGAGGTGCCCGCCTCGTACGCGCTGGCTGCCGCGGACGAGCTACGCGAGCGGCTGGAGCGGATGGGCGGCAGCTCGCAGCAGGCCGAGAGCGCGATGAGCGACCTGCTCGATTCGCTCGGGCGCGACGAGCAGGACCTCCTGATCGAGCGGCTGCGCCGCGAGGGCAGCGGAAAGCCCGCACAGTCCTTGGTCACTGAATCCGCGCTGGGCGGCGTTCCCGCCGAGGTGCTCGCCTCGGCCCTCTTGCGCGCCCCGTCCGCGCAGGTGGTGGCTTACCTCGCCGGCGCCGAAGCGGCGCTGCGCGAGCACGTTCTCACGGCGGCTCCCGCGCGCTTGCGCCGCGAGCTGGAGGAGGAGCTGCGGCTCCGCGGCCCGTCCGAGGGCGCTGAATTCCTGGAGGCGCGCAGGGAAATCCTGGCGCGCCTGCGCGACGAGACGGCGCGGCGGAACATCTCTTCCACCGAGGTGCGGCGCTGGTCGAACGGCGCCGCCGAGCGCGCGCGCCTGGCGGCGGAATGAGCATTCGCGCCCTCCTCTGCGCCCTCTGCATGGCGCTCGCGGCAGGCTGCCTGGCGCCGTTCGAGGAGACGCCGGACGCGGGCATTTCGCCTCCGCCGTCTTGGCCGCCTGGCCGAGCCCCGCCACCAACGCCGCCACCACCAACTCCGCCGCCGCCACCTCCTCCTTCCCCTCCTCCTCCTCCTCCGCCGCCGCCGCCGCCGCCACCTCCTCCCCCGCCTCCGCCTCCGGTCAGCGCGTGCGGCAGCGGGACCACCGTTGATCCCGGCGGACACGGCGGCTTCCCCGGCAGCGGGCTTGGCCAGGACGGCGGGACGGGCCAACTCTGGCTGGTGCGCGTCGACCGCGGCCTGGCAAACCTGGCGGACTCGATCCAGGTGCTCGTCGAGCGCACGACCACCGGGCTGCGCGCCGCGGGCCTCTCGACCCGCGGAATCGCCGTCGCGTCCCTGTACGGCGGCGACGTCATTTGGTCCACGCTCGACGCAAGGACGGCGAACCTCGGTACCCTCGCGACGGCCCTGCGCGCACGCGCCGCGCTCGACAACCCTGCGCCTTCGGGGTGTGCGACCTCGCAGCTCCTGCGCCTCGGCCCGCTGCTCTCGGACCTGGGAAGTCCGCCGCCTTTCTTCCTGCGTCCCGGAGCGCTGCTGGTCGCCCTCGTCGACCACGGCGCGCGGCCGGTCGCGCTGGCGAGCTGCGGGAACGCAGCGGCGACGCTCCGCGCAGAACCCGCTTGCTGGGCGGCGTTCCGAGGCACCGTCCTGCACCGGGCGCAGCTCCGCTTCGCGCTGTTCGCCACGCCCGAGACAGGGACCACCGCCGACCTGCGCACGCAGTGTGTCGGTGTGCCAGGGCTGCCGCTGGAGGCGATCGACGCGCTCGCACCATCCACCCTGCCGTATTACGACCCGCTCGCGGCGCAGATCGACCAGGGCCAGCCCGACCTGGCCACTCGCTTCGATCTCTGCCGAGCGATCGGCTCCGACGCGCCCGCCGCGCTGGCGACCTTTGCGAGCGTGTGGGCGCGGCTGCTGGCCGCGCAACCATGAAACGGGCGCTCACGGCGCGGCGGAGGTCGCGTCTCGCGACGGTGCGCGGCGGGCCCCGGCCGGGGGCCCGCGCCGCCTCCGCAGGCGACTCCCCCTGCGCCGCCTGCGGCCGTCCCGGCTGCCGCCGCGCCCCCGCGCGCCGCGCGGAAGCCCGCCGCTCGCCCGCCCGGCCCCGCCCTCCCGAAGGCGCTGGCCGGAATCGAGGAGGGCCGCGTCCGCGCCGCCGTCCTTGCCCGGGCCGGCGACCTCCGCGCCTGCGCCGTCCCAGCAGGGGCTCCGAGCCAGGTGCCCGCGCGGCTACGCGTCCCGGCCTCCGGTGAGGTCCGCTCCGTGCAGTTCAATACCGGCGAGTCGCTGCCGCCGCAACTGGCGAGCTGCCTGCGCGAGCGGCTCCTTCGCTGGCGCTTCGACGACCTGCAGCTCACGTCCGAGGTGGATCTCTTCGCCACCTTCGCACTGCGCTGACGCCCGGGATCCAGACCCGGTCATTGTGCAGAGAACATTGCGGCGGAGTGTTGGACCGAAGACGCGGCCGAGTGCGCGTCGTGTCGCCGCGCGCGCACCTGCAGCTACTGTCGCAGGGGGGAGGGAACCCGCATGCTCATGTTCCGGGGCGCGCTAGTCTTGGCGCTGCTCGGCGCCTGCGCCCTCTGCCTGGCGCTCGCGTCGGGCTGCCTGGCCCCCGACGAGACGCCCGCGATCATTGAGCCTCCTCCGCCGCCGCCGCCTCCTCCTCCTCCGCCTCTTCGTCCGCCTCCCCCACCTCCGCCGCAGGTCGGCGCGTGCGGCCGCGGTACCATCGTCGATCCCGGTGGGCACGGCGGCTTCCCCGGCAGCGGGCTTGGCCAGGACGGCGGGACCGGCCAGCTCTGGCTGGTGCGCGTCGACCGCGGCCTGGCAAACCTGGCGGACTCGATCCAGTTGCTCGTCGAGCGCACGACGTACGCGCTGGGCGCAGCGGGCCTTTCGACCCGCGGAATCGCCGTCGTGTCCCTGTACGGCGGCGACGTCATCTGGTCCACGCTGGACGCGAGGACGGCGCGCACCGATACCCTCGCGACGGCTCTGCGCGCACGCGCGGCGCTCGACAACCCCGTGCCTTCGGGGTGTGCGACCTCGCAGCTCCTGCGCCTCGGCCCGCAGCTCTCGGACCTGGGAGGTCAGCCGCCTTTCTCCGTTCGTCCGGGAGCGCTGCTGGTCGCCCTCGTCGACCATGGCGCGCGGCCGGTCGCGCTGGCGAGCTGCGGGAACCCAGCTGCGGCGCTCGGCGCAGACCCCGCTTGCTGGGCGGCGTTCCGCGGCACCGTCCTGCCCCGGGCGCAGCTCCGGTTCGCGCTGTTCGCGACGCCCGAGACGGGAACGACCGCCGACCTGCGCACGCGGTGCGTCGCGGTGCCCGGACTGCCGCCGGAGGCGATCGACGCGCTCGCGCCATCCACCGTCCCGTACTACGACCCGCTCGCGGCGCAGATCGACCAGGGCCAGCCCGATCTGGCCACGCGCTTCGATCTGTGCCGAGCGATCGGTTCCGACGCCCCCGCCGCGCTCGCGACGTTTGCGAACGCGTGGGCGCCCCTGCTGGTTGCGCAGCCATGAAACGGGCGGTCGCGCCGCAAGCAGGGTTGGCGTGGCTCCTCTGGCCCGCGGCGACGACTACCCTTCGTCGTGCTCGCCGCCCTCCTGGTCATCGAACGAGATCCAGGTGCCGACGAGGCCCTGCTGCTCGACGCCGGGCTTCGTCCAGTCGCAGACGCCGGCGGGGAACGTGGACTGCAGCTGCGACCATTGCGCCGGCGTGAACGGCACCTGGTAGTCGCCCGGGTCCAGCGGCTTGAGCTGGCACTTGATGATGTCGCTGGCCACGGACGAGCCGGCCACCTCGCGCGGAAAGGGCGCCGGCGGGTAGATCTTGCTGCACTGCCCGCCGGTCCGGGTTTGCGGCTCGACGATCTTCGTGTAGCCGTCCCGCTGCCGCGTCCAGCACGCGTCCACCGCTTCCGCCGGCTTGGCGCGCACGACCTTCACCGGCTGCGGATCCCCCGATGTGTCGCGCGAGAGGTTCACCAGCCACTGGTCCATCACGCTGAGCGCGTTGGCCAGCACGGGGCTTCTGCTGCTGTAGAGGCCGTAGAAGCTGTCCTCGACCCACATGACGTGGTTGTCGGCGTTTCCGTTCGCCTTGAGCAGGCGTTCGCGCATCGAGAACGAGTGGTACCGCACGTGGATGTCGCCGCCTGGCGCATCGTCGTTGTAGGCCCGGTAGTCGAGGATCGGCAGGTCCCGCAGGCCGCCGCCGCCGTTCGTCAGCCGGCCCGTCTGGTAAGCGGCGCGCACCGCTTTCAGATCTGCGACGTTGCGCTCGGTCTGGAAGCCGCCGTCCTGGTCATAGCCGCCGATGCGCGCGTTCAGGTCGAGGAACTGATCGACGGTGATGGTCTTGTCGTTGAGCGCGCCCAACCCGTACTGGATGCCGACGTTGTCGAGCGGCCGGCGCGCGAACGTCGTCTGTGGATCGCGGCCGTAGACGTTGATCGTGTGGTCGTAGACGTCGCAGCGCACGCCGGTCGGGTTGGTGATCGCGTTGTAGCGCTGCGCGATCGGCAGCACCGAGGGGCAGAACTCCGTCGGCGTGATGCGGCCGGCGCCGAAGGAGACGTTCGGCATGGTGTTGAGGACGAGGAAGCCGGTCACCTTCCTCTGCTGCTCGCTGGTGAAGCCGCCCGGGTTGACCTTGCCGAAGTAGCGGTTGAGCAGCCGGGCATCGGTGATGAACTGGATCGTCGCGAAGCCGACCTCGGGGAAGCTGCAGCCCGGGATGAGGCCGTCGAGCAGGCCCGGGTAGTTGTCCCCGATCTGGTGCTGCTGGTACGAGCCGCCCGAGCAGCCCCAGCCGATGGTGAAGACGGGCGGCCCGTAGGTTTCGATGAAGTGCTCCTTCACCATCATCATCGACTCGGAGGCGAGCAGATCGCTGCAGTTGTTTCCGAACACGTTGAGCGACGACGAGGCCACC
>WNFI01332507.1_pt1 | contig 32960 bp, 26 predicted proteins | sample 5400471 | NCBI WGS metagenome assembly WNFI01 (sample SAMN13153348, study PRJNA577476) | soil metagenome | isolation source: 100 cm saprolite on Douglas fir-dominated hillslope | place: USA:California | collected 2013-09-17 | reverse complement strand
CGGTGATCAGTACACCGTCGGGAGTTTCAAGCGCAACTCCATGATAGTAGCTGTCAAAGAGATGTTGTTTGAGCTCCATTGCAAGCTCCACTCCCCGGCGTAAGGCCTGCAGCTCGTTTGTCGTTGGCAATTCCAAGGCCGTCAACATTCCGACGTCATCTACCGCCGTGCCAGGACTCTCGCGAGCAAGTACTGCGCCGACTTCTACAAGCCAGTGGGTCGGTTGCAATACCGGCTGCTCACCGTTTGTCACTAGCTCCATCAGTTGTGTTGCTTTCTCTGTACCTGCTTCGCGCTCTGGGTCCTGCAGCAACCACTTAATAACTACACTGGCATCTATAACAGCAATCACGATCTGCCTGCAGTTCGAGACGTCCGGATCTGCGTGTCGGACAACGACGGCCGCTCCATTCGCCTCTGCGTCAGCGAGCGAAAGATAGCAACGCGCCGCTTTCGCAGCTTCGCGTCGGCGATTGCCTTCCGCATCAAGTCCGCAATGACGGCGCTCTTGTTTTGTCCGCCGAAGGTTTTATCGAACTCAGCTTTGACGTCATCGGGGACGCTGAAATTGACCGTGGCCATATCGGAGTCCATTGTTGAAGATTTCAACAATGTCATTGTATAGGGATTTGGATGGCCATCAAACTTTGTATCTCCCGCGAAAACACGTTGATTCGTTTCATCATCGTAAGTGCATAATTATATTGATTTTAATGTGAACATGCGGCTCATGATGCCGAGGTCGTCGCCAGGGCGTCGCGGACGATCAGCCGTCCGGTTCCGCCCGTTGCACCCAAACAAGACACTCCGCGAGAACTTCATCAACGCTGCGTCCGGCTTCGATCTGTCCGACGGTCAAACCCACAGTAACGCGTATCCCGGCGTGAGGATAAGCGCCCGCTCGTACTCGTCATTCGCCTGCGTGAAGTCGAGGGATCCATTATCCGAAACGAACGCCAGTGCGAGGTGGGCCTGGGCGAGGTCTGGGGCAAGCTCAAGCGCCTGGCGCGCAGCAGGAAGGCTATGTCGGCATCCGTCAGATGACAGCGATCCACCGCCCGACTCTCCCAATAGCCGCCGTTCAAGAGTAATAGAGCGGACATTCTTCACAGCCGATCGATCTTGGCCAAACTGAGCCACTTAGGCTCGGATCGCAAAACTGATCAATTGGCTGGCCGCAGTGCTGGCTGCCCGCTTTGCGACGGGTTTTCACGGAAGTGTCTGGACAGATTGTCGGACATTTCTGTTGTCACATATTGACGGACATTCGATCCGGTGGCACCATTTGAAAGGTATAAAAAGAAGCATTCTTTTATTTCTAAAACCAATCGGCGGCACGGCACAGTGACCTCCGATGCGTCGAAACTTGGGCTGGCGAGTTACTTGGGAGTTCCAAATGAAGGTATGGCACAGGGTGGTTCCGAACGCGCTGGCGATGATCGCGGTGCTCGGTTTTGCAACCGCACATGCGCAGACGGTTAAGGCAACCGCGGACGCTTCCAGCGGCGATCTTGAAGAGGTGGTGGTCACCGGTTCGCGAATCAGTGGTAATGGGTACAACTCTCCCACTCCGGTCACGACCGTAACCTCGGAACAGCTAAATCTTGCGGCGCCGCAGAGCCTATCCGCCTCGCTCAATCAGTTGCCGGCATTTCGTGGTTCGTCGACATCGACCAATCCGGGATCCTCTTCCGGCGGCAACGTCGGCCTCGACGTGCTGAACCTGCGAAACTTGGGAGCACAAAGGACTCTCACTCTGCTCGATGGCAACCGTCCCGTGCCTTCCACGGCGGTGGGAACAGTCGATATCAGCGTGCTGCCTCAGCTGCTCGTGAAACGAGTCGACGTTGTCACGGGCGGCGCCTCGGCGGCCTACGGATCTGATGCCGTTGCCGGCGTGGTCAATCTAATCCTCGACACCGATTTCACCGGCATCAAGGGCGAAGTACAGGGCGGAATTTCCCGTTACGGTGACAACGGGGCCTATGGCGGTGCTCTGGCATGGGGCGGCGATTTGGCTGATCACTTGCACTTAGTCGCTAGCGTCGATCTCTACAATCGCAATGGCCAAGGATTCAATGATTCCAATAGACCCTGGCAGGAGGCGGCGCCGGGAATTTTGAACAATCCGACCGGCGTGCTGCCGCAGCAGCTGGTAGTGCCCGGTGATGTGCGCATTACCGCGGCAACCTATGGCGGCCTGATCAACTCGGGTGCCTTGAAGGGCACCACTATCGGGCCAGGCGGTACACTCGGCCAGTTCAACTATGGCACTCACGTCGGGCCAGTATTTGGCCAAGGCGGCGACGGTACGATCGAATCGATCTCCAATACCGCATCGGTCAACCGCGACAGCCTGTTTGCGCACTTGAAATACGATATCTCTTCGGATTTTTCGATCTACGGAGAAGTGCAGTACGGAAAAGTGACCACCGGGTTCGAGCAATACTATCCGTGGCTTTACACCTCGACTTCCGCCACCATCTTTTCGGGAAATCCATACATCCCCGCTGCGCTGCAGCAGCAGATGACCGCGAAAGGCCTCGCCTCAATTCCGCTAGCGGAAATATTTTCCGACTATCCGGTCATCAACACGGCCACGGACACCATCGTCAATCAATACACGTTGGGCTTTAACGGAAAGGCAGGTGCCTGGTCGTTCGACGGCAACGCTAGCATCGGCCAATCGAAGCTGAAGGTGACGGCGTACAACTCCATCAACTTCAACACAATCTACGCTGCCCTCGACGCCGTGACCGATCCCGCGACCGGCCACACGGTCTGTGAGAGCACATTGGCCGGCACTCGAACGGGTTGTGTGCCGCTGAATCCCTTCGGGGGAAACGCGGCGACCGCTGCGGCCATCGCGTACACCACTGGGACTCAATTCAAAACTCTGACCATCAAGCAGGATGACGTTGCGTTCAACGTGCGCCGCGATCTGTTCTCTCTTTGGGCAGATCCGGCGAAGCTGGCCTTCGGCGGCGAGTACCGGCGCCTAAGTGCCAATCAAGTTGCCGACGCAGGCGGCACTGCGCGCGTCGACTTCACGGGAATTCGCGGCGGCCCGACCAGCTTGCAAGGCCGCACCGGCATCTATTTGATCGCCGATTTCGCGCCGATTAGCGGCGAATACAACGTCAAGGAAGGCTATGCGGAACTGGGCGTACCAATCATCAAAGACTTGCCGGGCGCGAGCCTGTTGTCAGTCGACGGTGCGGTTCGCGAAACCAATTACAGCACGAGCGGCAACGTCACTACTTGGAAGACGGGTCTCAACTACAAACCGATAGAAGACGTACGTTTACGCGGCACGTTCTCGCAGGACATCCGCGCACCCAATATCACCGAACTGTTCACGTCCAGACAGTTCACCTTCCTGGGGCAGGTAACGGATCCCGCCACCAACGCGATCGTACCGGCGTCCGGCTTCAACGCAGGCAATACGGATCTACAGCCAGAGAAGGCGAAGACTCAGACATTCGGTGTTGTCTATACGCCGTCATATTTCTCAGGGTTCCAAACCTCGATCGACTATTTTCAAATCAAGATCAACGGCGCGATTGCCTCGTTGAACCCACAGCAGACCGCGAACGCATGCTTCCAAGGATCCTCGGTGGCGTGCGCGAATATCATCAAGACACCAACGGCCTGGACTTTCACCTTTCCGCCTCTGAATCTGCAGTCCTTATCAACCGAAGGGTTCGATTTCGAAGCCAGCTATAGACACCCGCTATTCGCGGGGCAGATGAACCTCCACGCGTTGGCCACTTACACCAGCGAATACAACCAGACGGCGCCGGGAGGCGCGGTCACTCATATGGCGGGCTGCGTCGGCCAATGCAGCAACCCGGAATGGCAGGCGGTATTTCAGGCCGATTACACCCAGAGCCAATGGGGTGTGTTCGTGCAAGAACGATTTATCTCCAACGGCAAGTTCAATACCATTTTTATTCAGGGCACGAACATCGATAACAACGACGTCCCGTCGGTCTTCTATACGGATGTGACGTTGCATGCCGCGCTCGGAAAGGATAGCCCCATTGAAGCTTTCCTGACGGTCAACAATTTGTTCGACAAGGATCCGCCGATCGCTCCCCAGAATCAGGCGCAGTTCATTCCGGCGTCCAATTTTACTTTGTATGACAACATTGGCCGCTACTTTACGTTGGGCATCCGCTTCAGCTTCTAAGCCGGAAAAAACCTCAGTGGCGGCGTATGGAACGCGCCGTCATTTGAGGAGACAACCCCGAGGGCGCGTCCCGGTCTAAGGCATAGATCGTGCTACAATCTTGTCCTCAATATTGCAGCCAAGAAGCGCTGGATCAGGATTGCTTCGCGACGGCGGAACGCGCATTTCCTGCAATAATTTCCACAATGCGGTGATAGTGGAGATCGGCTATGACAAAAATGTTTGGCGACACCGATCGATACGGTGCGGTGCCCGGCTCGGTGCTGGTTGAAGCGGTGCATAACGCGGTGCGCGATTTGGTGAGACAACGCTTCGCCGCCAGCGGCGATGACTGGTCCAGCTTCGTCTTCGGCTCAGCGGATAGGCTTATCGGCGCCGCGGATATCGCCGCCATCGAGCAGCGCATTCTCGCCACCGGATATCGCTTTGCCTGGTCGTCCATGCTTTCGCTACGCGATAGGCCTGAAATCTATCGCGGCGATGCGCCGGTCGACACCGACGCATCCTTTAGCTTCGAACACCCGGAAGCCACGCTCGCGAAGGCGGACGCCGATGGCCGCGAACTGCATGGCGTCGGCGACAATGTGGTGCGGCATTCGAGCAACACGACCGGCATCGCCGCCTACATCAGAACCAGTGAGCGGGTGGTATCGCTCATGCGCGGCGGCGTGCCGCCGGATCTCATTGCCATCATCGACGACAGCGGCGGCACGCTCACCGCCCCGATTCTCGAACAATTCAAGGGCGTGATATGCGCGGGAGGCACCGTCCGCTCGCATCTCGGCATTTTGACGCGCGAGTACGGAATACCCTGTTTCATGAACGCGAAAATTGCCGGGATCCATGAAGGAGATCGCATCGAGCTTGAAACCAGTGCGATTGCGAAGACAGCAGAGGCCTACCAGCGCGGCCAAGCAATGACAGCGCGTATCTGGAAACTGCCACGATGAGCGCAAGCGTGAGCGCGGCCGGCGAGACGGCGACTCGACTGCCGTCATACGTTCAGCTGCTCGAAACCAACAACCTCATGCAGAACTGCGGCGACGAAACCTATTGGTTGTGCTTGACCCGCACCGTACAGGGTTCGAAGTTATTTCCGGTCTCCCCGTACATCATGCTTTCGTACCTGAATGCCTTCTATCGGTATCCGTCGCTGCTGAAAAAGATCGAAGCGCAAATGCCGGCCGAAGCAATCGCCGATCGTGCGCGCAATATGGGTATCAAAATCCAAAACTCGCCGATGGGTTGGGCATTGCCCTCGTTCTACTTGTTGGGCCGCGAGTGGCTGCTGTCGATGGGCATGATCAGGCCGCAAGACGCAATGGCCGACGTCATCTATGTCATGGATTTTTGGAAGCGCTTTCAACTGTCCTGGCACCGCAACGATGGGCATATCACCAATCGGGAATACGGCCACCGCGCTCAGATACTTCCCGATCGCCGCTTAGAAGTATTCAAGGCGGACATGTTTGCGTGCGCGCCGGGCGATGCGTTGCATACCGCCGCGCATACTTTCATGGCGACGGTATCGCAGTACGGGTTCCTGATTTCTTGCGAGAGTCGCATCAGTCTGCACAATTCCGGACCATATCGCCTGGACGACACACACGAGTTGCTGGTGCGCGACTTCATGGACTTGGCGGAATGCTCTTTGCCGTGGCTCGATGGCGTTGCCGAGGATGTGCCGTACAACAATCTCACGGTGCCGATGGCGGTGCGGGACTGCCACTTCTCGCTGGTCGACGATTGGGGCAGCTTCGAGTCGGTGCCCGAATTTACTTCCGACAAGTTGGCCGGCATCGGTCTGTATACTTCAGACCCGTTATCTGACGGTTATCTGCCTGTGGGCATGGGCTCGCGCGAAGAGCTCACCGAGACATTCACATCACTGAACGCGATCCTCAAGACCGCGACCGGCAAGTTATGGCTAAAGATGGCCGGTTGGTCGCGCGATCAGCTGGTCGATGCCGGTGCGCTGGCGTATTTCGCCATCGTCAAAGATCTCGCGCACGTCGCAGGCGTGTTCGCCGTTGAGGACTGGCTGCAGATCGATCCGCGCGCCGCGCGTTTTCGGCCGATCCTCAACGATGAATTCGGCAACAGCGTTCTCGGCGAGCTGGTCGGCGGTATTTCGCTCCCTAATCAGCAGGTTTCACCATTCTCGATGATGCAGCATTCGGACCGGCCGACACGCGTGTTCACGCCGTTACCGTACTCTGTATTGTCCGGCGAGGACTTCGTTCCCAGCGTGGGCGAAATCCAGCCGGGCGTTTCCAGTCTCGAACCCAAGGTCGACCGTTATCGGACCACTCAGGGCGTCTTGACGCTTGCTGAATACAATCGTCGCGCGCGTTCGCACACGCCCGAGATGTGTTCAGACACCTATCGATTTCTCTGTGAGACCTGGGTGAAGTATCACAGCGACGATCCGCTCTGCGATGACCTGTATCGCCTGGAACAAGAGCGCTCGCGCACGTTACGAGGTCGTGGCGCATGCAAATAGGCGCGCTCATCCGTCGTGCCGCCATGCATTTCCGAGATGCGCCTTGCCTCACGGAAGGCGATCGCGTGGTCACCTTCAGCGATTTTGACGCATTGACCGACAGGCTCGGCAACGCGCTGCTCGATGCCGGCCTTGTACCCGGCGACCGCGTGGGCGTATTACTGCCCAATGGCATCGATTGCTTGCTGGCCTACTATGCCTTGGCCAAGTCGGGTTTGGTGCGGGTCTCGCTGAATACGCGCGAGATGCCTGAGGACCACCGTTACAAGCTCGCCGACAGCGGCTCTCGGGCGGTGATCTGTGCGGCCGGCCTGCGCTTCCCCGATATGGAATTCTGTTTCGACGCTGATGACATGGCGACTATGATAGGCGCGGCCCGCTCGAGCGCGTGCGTAGTCGATCGCGCGTTGGATGCGCCACTGAGGTTGGGGTACACCGGCGGCACCACGGGGCAACCCAAAGCGGTCACGCTGACCACACGCGGTGAACTGGCGGAGCTTACGGCCTTCTTGACCGATTTCGTGCCTGACATCGGCCCGCAGGATGTCTTCCTGCATGCCGCCCCCATCGCGCATGCCTCCGGCGCGTTCTTCCTGCCGACCTTGGTCCGCGGCACGCACTCCGTCGTCATGAAGAAATTCGATCCGGCTGAATTTATTCAAGTCGCAGCGGCGACGCAGGCGAGCATGACCTTTCTCGTGCCCACCATGCTGGCGATGATCTTGGAAGTGCCCGGCTTGGACGATGCGAAGTTAGCGTTGCGTCGCATCGCCTATGGCGCATCGCCGATATCGCCGGCTGTGCTGGCGCGGGCGGAGCAACGATTCGGCCGCATATTTGCGCAAAACTACGGGCAGGCGGAAAGCCCGATGGTCATTACTTGCTTGAAACCAGAGCATCACGATCGCGTCGGCTCTTGCGGGCGACCGTTTACCTGCGTCGAAGTTGCCATCATGAACGAGTCAGGCGAGCTACTGGAGAGCGGCGAGATTGGCGAGGTGGTGTGCCGCGGCCCACAAGTCATGGCTTATTACTGGAATCGCCCGGAGGCAACCGAATCGGCCTTTCGCGGCGGCTGGCTTCACACGGGCGACATCGGCCGCATGGATGAGGAGGGGTTCTTTTATCTGCTCGATCGAAAGAACGACATGCTCATTTCCGGCGGCTACAACGTTTATCCACGCGAAGTGGAAGAGGTGCTGCTGGCATACGAGGGGGTGACCGAGGCGGCTGTGATCGGACTTCCCGATGAGAAGTGGGGCGACCGCGTACACGCCGTGGTGGCGGGCCGGGCGAACTTGGACTGCGCAGCGCTGCTCGATTTTGCGCGCAGCCGGCTGGCCGCATTCAAGGCGCCGAAATCCATCGACATTTGGAGCGAGCTGCCGAAAAGCGGGGCCAACAAAATACTTCGTCGAAAAGTGCGCGATGGTGTGCTGGCCGCGCGCAACGACTCGAGAAAGCCATGAACAAGATGCCCGAGCTATTGCATGGCCTTGCCGTCAAGAAGCACGCGACCGCGGACGAGATTGCGCCGCTGGTCGGCATGCCGGATGCCGAGGTTGCCGCATTGCTGCAACAGGCTGTAAAAAGCGGACGTGCTATCGAAACTCAGGGAAAATATACGCTGAGCCCGCTTGCGCAAATCGCTTTGGCCGGCGACTATTCGCGCCGCTTCGCCGAACTTCGCGGCAATCAAGTGTTCGCAGCGGCCTACGAGAGTTTCGAACGCATCAACGTGGAGTTAAAGACGCTGATTACCCGCTGGCAGACTGTGGAGACCGCGGGCGTGCGCGTTGCAAACGATCATTCGAACCGCGATTACGATACCCAAATCTTGGACCGCTTGGGTCAGGTGCATGAGCGCGCAGAGGTCTTGCTTGCTCGGCTGGAAAGCGTCCTGCCGCGCTTTTCCTACTATCGGACCAGATTGCTCGAAGCGTTGGAGCGCGCGGAGGGCGGCAAGATCGAGTGGGTGAGCAGCCCGAAGATCGAAAGCTATCACACGCTTTGGTTTGAGCTGCACGAGGACCTCTTGAGGTTGCTCGGCAAGCGGCGCAGTGAAGCGTGATGAAACAGCCTCCGACGATCTCGGTGATTACTCTGGACGGCGGTTCGGTTCCGGACCGAAGGTTGGTGGGCGGCAAGGCGTGGTCGATCGCCAGCATGCGCGCATTGGGCCTCAACGTCCCGCCCGCATTTGTGATCAGCACCGACGCATGCAGGGAATATTTCTCGCAAGGCGGAATTGCCGATCACATGGAGCAGGACATCGAATCTGGGATTGCGTGGCTGGAGGCTCAGACCGGAAGGAGATTCGGCGGCGGCCCGCGGCCATTGCTGGTCTCGGTGCGCTCCGGAGCGGCCATTTCCATGCCCGGGATGATGGACACGGTACTCAATCTCGGAATAACCGACGAAACAGAAGCCTTGTTGGCGGACGAGTGGGGCGATGCCGCCTTCGCGCGCGATGTGCACCGTCGCTTTCTCGATCTGTACGCCAAAATCGTACTTAAGACAGATGCGCCGGTTTTCGAGGCTGCTGCGTCTCCCGCAGACTGGAGAAGCGCGATTGCCGGCGCGGCGGGCGTCGCCGTGCCCGGCGACGTGCGCGAGCAGATATTCACCGCGATCAGCGCGGTGTTCGATTCCTGGAATTCTGCCCGCGCGCGTCGCTTTCGAAAACACCAAGGCATCGCCGATGATTTGGGAACGGCCGTTACCGTGCAATCCATGGTGTTCGGCAATTTGGATGAGCGCTCGGGTACGGGTGTGCTCTTTAGCCGCAATCCACTGACCGGCGAGAAGCAGCCTTACGGCGAATATTTGGCGCGCGCGCAGGGAGAGGAAATCGTTTCCGGGTCGCACACGCCAGCCTCCGTTGAGACGATGCAGGATAACGTTGCAGACGCCATGCATGAGCTGTTACGAGGCGCCGATTCGCTCGAGCGCTGGCATCGCGATGTCCAGGACATCGAATTCACGGTGGAGCGCGGGCGGCTGTATTTTCTGCAAACGCGCTCCGCCAAGCGCTCCCCGTATGCAGCCGTATACCTCGCCGAAGCCATGGTGAATGAAGGCTACATCGAGCCCGATGAGGCGTTGCGTCGCGTATCGCCTGATCAAGTGCGCTTGCTGCTGACGCCGCGTCTTGCCGACGGTGCCGCCGCCCATGCGTCGATCGTTGCGCGCGGCGAAGCTGCATCGCCGGGCGTCGGCATAGGAATCGTGGTCGCTACGGCGGATTGGGCGGAAGCTCGCTCGCAAAAGGGCGACAAAGCCGTACTGGCGCGCGCGACGACCAGCCCCCACGATCTTCACGGCATGATCGCCGCTGAAGCGACGATCACCGAACAGGGAGGCACCACCTCGCATGCAGCAGTGGTTGCGCGCGCACTCGGCAAGCCCTGCGTGGTCGGCTGCGGCGCCGATGCGTTGCAGTCGCTCACCGGCAGGCGGGTCACCGTCGATGGCTCGGCCGGCATCGTATACGACGGTGAACTCGAATTGCAGGTCCGGCGCGAGGAGAGCGAGCCTTGCCTGTCAAAACTTCTGGAATGGAGCATTGAGCGCTCGCCGATCCGCGTCCTCGCCGCGGCACCGCCGGAAGCTATCGTCATTGACCTGGACCTCACGGCCAACTTGGATGAGCCAGATGCGGTAACCAGAATGCTGGTGGCGCTGCAGCCCGGTGCATGCGTGCGCGGCGCGATTTTTTCGAGCAACGATGACGCTGTGCGAGCAGCGATCCGAGCCGGCGTGAGCATCATTGTGACCTATCCACGGCTGCCGGCACTCCTGGTCGCCGTGCAATCGCCGCCGTCGCCGAATTAAAAGGAAGTAGGACATGTGGAAGCTGCCGGATGACGACCTTGAAGCGCTGATACGCAGCTTCGAGCGCAGCGATTGGCGTGAGATGCGGCTGCAAATGGACGGCGTAGAACTCGTTCTCGCGAAAGATGCCGAGCCGCAATGGCGCACCGTGCCGATGGCCCAGCAGAACGCGCGACAGCCTGAGCAAGTGCAGCCATCCGCGCCTGTGCAGGAGGCAGCGGCGTCTGCCGCTGCGAAGCAAAAGACGCCGCGCGCGGTCCCCGAGGGGTGGCTGCAAGTGCGCGCACCGAGTTTGGGCACGTTCTACCGCGCGCCGAAACCCGGCGCGCCGCCGTTTGTCGAGGTGGGCGGCAAAGTCGGCGTCGACACCGAAATCTGCCTGATTGAAGTGATGAAGCTGTTTACGACTGTGTGTGCCGGTATCCAGGGCACCGTACGCGAGATCTGTGCGGCCGACGCGGAATTGGTGGAATACAACCAGCCGTTATTCCTGGTCGAGCCGTGAGCCAAACGCGCAATGAGACGGAGCGCATCTACGTGGCGAATCGCGGTGAGATTGCCTTGCGCGTGATTCGAGCCGCGCGCGCTTTGGGCATTGAATCGGTTCTCGGCGTATCGGCCGCGGATCAGGATGGCATTCCTGCTGGCGAGGCCACGCGTACGGTATTGCTGGGGCCGGCGCCCGCGCGCGACTCTTATCTGAACGCTTCTCTGGTGATGCACGCTGCCACAGCGACGGGTTGCACGCTGCTGCATCCCGGCTATGGATTCTTGTCGGAACGTCCGGAGCTCGCGCAATTGTGCGAAGAGGCGAACATCGCCTTCATCGGCCCCACGGCGCAATCCATCCGTCAGATCGGCGATAAGCTGTCTGCGCGCGAGGTGGCGCGCGCCGCCAATGTGCCGATGACGAGCGGCAGCAAAAAGATAGAGGATGTCGCCGAGGCTCTGCAGGTAGCTGCACGCATCGGCTACCCGGTGATTACCAAGGCATCGGCGGGCGGCGGCGGCCGCGGCATGGTGGTCGCGCGCAACGCCAGAGAATTGGCTGACGGTTTCGAGATAGCGGCCACCACGGCGCGGGAAGCCTTCGGCGACGGCACCTTGTATCTTGAGCGCTATGTTGAAGTCGCCCGGCATATCGAAGTGCAGGTCTTGGGCGATGGCGTCGGCGGCGCACTCCATTTCGGCGAACGCGACTGCTCGATTCAGCGCCGCTATCAGAAAATGATCGAGGAGGCGCCGGCGCAGATCCTTCCGGCGCCGGTGCGCGAGCGCCTGCATCGTTGCGCGGTGGACCTGTTGGCGTCGATCAGCTATCGCAATGCCGGCACGGTGGAGTTTCTATATGACGTCTCGCGGGAAGAATTTTTCTTCATGGAAGTCAATGCCCGCATCCAAGTTGAACATCCGGTATCGGAAGCGATCACCGGTACCAATCTCGTGAAGATGCAGATCCAAATGGCTGACGGGACGTTGGCGCCGATGCGCCAACAAGATGTGCGGGTGCGTGGCCACGCCATTGAAGTGCGCATCCTTGCCGAAGATGCCGATAAAAATTTCGCTCCTTCCCCAGGCAGGATCTGCCGTTGGCAGGCCCCGGCGGGCGAGGGCGTGCGGGTAGATTCGGCGGTAGGCGCGGGGACGCTGGTATCACCCTACTACGACAGCATGGTGGCGAAGCTGATCGTGCACGGCGACTCGCGCGACCAAGCCATCGGTCGCCTGACACAAGCCTTGGCCGAGTTTCGCGTGGAAGGCATTGCGACAAACATTCCGTTGTTGCGCTACATCGTCGCTCACGAGGATTACCGCGCCAATCGCACCAACACACGCTGGCTGGAGGACACGTTGTTGCCCGCCTTCCGGACACATCAAGGACGTTAATCCCATGGCGCATATCGAGTTCTTGGACGAAACCATCCGTGACGGTCAACAAAGCCTGTGGGGAATGCGCCTGCAGGCCGGCATGGCGCTGCCGGCGACACGCTATCTGGATTCCACCGGCTTTCGCGTCATTGACCTGACGGGCTCGAATCATTTTGAGGTATTGATCCGCCGCTGCCGCGAAAATCCGTGGCAAATGATGGATGCGTTGGTGGAGGCGATGCCGCGCACCACCCTGCGCAGCGGCATGCGCTCCAATGCCTCGGTCACTTTTGGCACCACGCCCGACGCGCTCATGGATGCTTGGATGCGGCAGCTCAATCGCCACGGCGCGCGCAGCTATTGGATCTACGATGTGCTGTTCAACATCGACAAAATGCTGCGCCTGGCCAAGGTTGCCAAGGAGTTTGGCTCGGAGGTGGCTGGCGCGGTCATGTTTTCGTTGTCGCCGGTACATACCGACGCCTACTACGCCGACAAGGTCGCGAAGCTGGCTGCCTCTGCGGACATCGATACGATCCTGCTTTACGACACGGCCGGGGTGCTGGAAAGGGAGCGATTGAGCACGCTATTGCCGGCAATCGTCGCCAAGGCCGCCGGGAAGCCGATCGAGTTTCACGCCAACAACATTTTGGGCCAATCTGCCAAGGCCTATATCGACTCGATACCGTTAGGGGTCAGCATCCTGCACACGGCGAGCAGGCCCATGGCCAACGGTCCGTCGGTGCCCTCGACAGAAATCATGGCGGACAACATCGAGCTGCTTGGGCACACGCACAATCTCGACAAGTCCATGCTGAAACCGGTCGCCGATCACTTCGAGCGTGTCGGCAAGGCTGCGGGATTTTTGGTAAATCAATACAGTGAATACAACGTGCTCTCGATTCAACATCAGATACCCGGCGGTATGGTGGGCACGCTCAAGGCGCAACTGGCGCAGCACGGCATTGGCGATCGCTTCGATGAGGTGCTGCGCGAAGTGGCGGTGGTGCGGCGCGAGCTCGGCTACCCGGGCATGGCCACACCGTTCAGCCAGCTGGTGGGCATTCAGTCGGTCTTGAATGTGATCAACGGCAAGCGCTATTCCGTTGTGCCGGATGAGATCGTGCAGTACGCAGCCGGATTCTATGGAACTCCGGTCGCGCCCATCGATGCGAATGTGCTGGATCTGATCATGAATAGCGCGCGTGCCCGCGAAATCGTAGCACATCCGCCCGAGCAGCCCAGCATCGAGGAGCTGCGCAAGCGTCACGGGACACAGGATGACGATGAGTTGATTCTGCGCGCGCTCATGCCTGAGGCTGATTTGCAGCGCATGCGCGAGGCGGGACCGCTCAAGCGGCATTTTCCGTATTTTTCAAATCCGGATCTCGAGCGTATTGGTCGCTTGATGCAGATGACGAAGTTGCCGTTCGTGCAGCTGCAATCCGGTAATCTGTCCGTTTCCTTACGGCGCTAGACAAGTATGGCCGCGCGGCGCGCAGTAATCATCGACATTGTGCGGTCGCCGTTCGGCAAGGGGCGGGTAGGCGGCGCCCTTCATGGTATGCACCCGGTGGATTTGTACGCACAAGTACTCAGCGCCCTGATTCAGCGCACGGGCATCGATCCGGCGTGGGTCGAAGATGTCATCACCGGCTGCGTGATTCAGGTGGGCGAACAAGCGGGCAACATCGGCCGACAGGCTGTGATCGCGGCCGGTATGCCGGAGAGCGTTCCCGCCGTGACGCTTGACAGAAAATGCGGCTCGGCACAGCAAGCCATTGATTTTGCCGCCCAGGGAGTCATCGCCGGCGCCTACGACGTTGCCATCGCTGGCGGTGTTGAAATGATGAGCACGGTGCCGATGCGCGCCAATCGTCTCGGCAAAGATAATTTGGGATCGAGGTTCGCGAAGGTCTATCCGCAAGGGCTGGTGGGGCAGGGAATCTCGGCGGAACTCATCGCCGCGCGATGGCAAATCAGCCGCGAGAACATGGACGAGTTTTCGTGCGACTCGCATCGCCGGGCGGCAGCCGCCGCGGACAACGGGATCACGGCGCGCTCAATCGTTCCCGTGGTAGTCGAGGGTGGCGAGGCGCCGCGCAGCGTCGCGAGCGATGAAGGCATCCGCCGCGACACGACATTCGAGAAGCTTGCGGCGCTGAAGCCTGCCTTCGAGGATGCGGCGATGGCTGCACGCTATCCGCAAATTCATTGGAGCGTGACCGCCGGCAATTCAAGTCAGGTGAGCGATGGCGCCTGCGCTGCTCTGATTGTGGAGGAGGGTGTCGCCGAGCGTTTGGGACTGCGGCCGCGAGCCGCGATTACGCATTTCGCGGTGTTGGGCGATGACCCGATCCTGATGCTGACCGCGATCATTCCCGCGACGGTCAAGTTGCTGGAACGCGCCAACCTGAAAGTTACCGACATCGACGCCTTCGAGGTCAACGAGGCGTTTGCCTCGGTGGTGTTGGCTTGGAATAAAGCGTTCCATGTCGAGCCGTCGCGGCTCAACCACTTCGGCGGCGCCATTGCGCTCGGACATCCGGTCGGCGCCTCGGGCGGCCGCCTGCTGGCGAACCTGCTGGCAGCCTTGGAACAGAATGGCGGCCGATTCGGCCTGCAAACCATGTGCGAGTCCGGCGGAATGGCCAATGCCACTTTGATAGAACGCCTTTAGGCACGGAGCTATGAATGGTTGATCTTGAATTGCCCGCGAAGGTTATCGAACTCAAAAGCCGCATCAGCGACTTCATGGCGGAACACATCTATCCCAACGAACGGCAGTTTTATCGCGAGTCGGAACTGCTAGGGCCTTGGCGTGTCGCGCCTATGCTCGAGCACTTAAAGGCGATCGCAAAAGCACAGGGTCTGTGGAACTTGTTTTTGCCCAACAGCGAACGGGGCGCGGGCTTGAGCAACTACGAATACGCCCCGCTGTGCGAAATCATGGGACGTTCTCACCTGGCGCCGGAGGTATTCAATTGCTCAGCGCCCGATACCGGCAACATGGAGACCATTGAGCGTTACGGCACTGCCGAACAAAAGCGGCAGTGGCTCGAACCGTTGCTTGCCGGCACCATTCGTTCGGCGTTCGCAATGACCGAGCCAGATGTGGCCTCAAGCGATGCTACGAATATCCAGAGTTCCATTGCGCGCGACGGCGACTTTTATGTGATCAACGGCCGCAAGTGGTACACCACGGGTTCGCCCGATCCGCGCTGCAAGATCATTATTTTCATGGGAAAGACCAATCCGGACGATACCGATCGTCATCGGCAGCAATCGATGATCCTGGTGCCCAAGGACACCCCGGGCGTGAGCGTGATCCGCGCCATTCCGGTCTTCGGGTTCTACGGCGTGCCCGACCGCACCGCCGAGGTGGTGCTCGAGAACGTCCGAGTGCCGATCAGCAACGTACTACTCGGCGAAGGCCGCGGCTTCGAGATTGCGCAGGGCCGGTTGGGACCCGGTCGCATTCACCATTGCATGCGCCTGGTCGGGCTTGCGGAGCGGGTTCTGGAAAAGATGTGTCGGCGCGCCGATCATCGATTTCCCTTCGGCAAGGCGCTGTCGGAGCAAACCGTCACGCTGGAGAGAATTGCCCGCTCTCGAATCATGATCGATCAGTGCCGGCTGCTGACCTTGCGGGCTGCTTGGATGATGGACACGGTGGGCAATAAGGCCGCGCGCAAGGAAATCGCCATGATCAAAGCGGCGGCGCCGCTGATGGCTTGCCAAGTGATCGACTGGGCGATTCAAGCGTTCGGCGGCGGCGGCACCAACGATGATCATTTCCTTTCGTCGGCCTATGCCACCGCAAGGTTGCTGCGCCTCGCCGACGGGCCCGATGAAGTGCACCGCAATCAAATCGCGAGATTCGAACTCAAGAGTCATCGGGGCACAGATCCGAAGCGCACGGGCGGAGATTTTGCGCCGCTGTCCTTGGAGGAGAGCAGGGGAATGAGATCGCGCTGGGACAGCGCAGAGGGCAGCTTGTGAAGCTCGACGTGCCCAACGACTCTGTAACGCTGCAGGTTCTCCCGGATTGGGTCGGGCGCTGAGAGCTTATTATGAGCAAAGCATTTGATGAAGTGGGCGTCGTGGGCGCCGGCCTCATGGGCGCGGAGATCGCCTTGATGCACGCGCTCGCCGGCTGCCGCGTGCGGTTGGTGGATCGCACCTCCGATGCGCTTACCGCGGCGCTGACGCGATTGGGCACGTTGATGGACAGGGGCATCGCGCGGGGACTGTTCACCGCTGCCCAAAAGAGCTTGGCCTTTTCGGCCATAACGCCGGCAACGGAACTTGGCGCGCTGCGTGACTGCAGCTATGTCACCGAAGCTGTGTTCGAGGACGTGCAAGTGAAAGCGGATATCTGGGCGCGCCTTGACGCTATCTGCGGCGAGGCCTGTATTTTCGCGAGCAACACCTCGACCATTCCGATTTCAACGCTGGCATCCAAAGTGAGTGCCGCCCGACAAGGCGCGTTCATCGGCACGCATTACTTCTCGCCCGTATCGCGCATGCAACTGGTGGAAGTCATTCCAGGTTTTCGCACTGCCGAAGATACCGTGACCGCGACTCTCGAGCATTGCCGCCGCCTGGGAAAGGTTCCGATTCGCGTGAAGGATGTTGCGGGGTTCGCGGTGAATCGAATGCTGCACGCTTTCATCATCGAAGCGGTGCGGCTGGTCGAAGAAAACGTGGCCACGCCGGAAGACATCGATACCGCCTGCCGCTTAGGTTTGGGTCATCCGCTTGGACCGTTCGAGCTCATGGATGCCGTCACTTCTACACTGTGCGTACAGGCGCAAGAGATCATGCAAGACGCGTATGGCGAACGATTCAGGCCGCCACCGCTGTTGAAGCAGCGGGTCGAGGCAGGGTTCGGCGGCGGCAAGGGCAAACCGGGCTGGCGCACGAGATAACCGGCAGCCTCCCTTAGAGCAGGGAGGGCGGCTTGATCTCGTCCCAGAGCTTGCGAACCTCCGCTTCGGGGTCTTTCACCAGCGTGCTTTGGTTGTCGAGGAACATGACGGCACGGGTGCCCGTGGTATAGGGCTCCCAGTGCGGCAGCCCCGCCGTATTCGGGTCTCCCGTTTTGGCAAAGGCGACCCATGCAGCGTTCACTTTGGCGGCAAGCGCCCGCGCTTCCGGCGTGTTGTGGGTCAACACGTCCATATGCGATGGGTCGCCGGTGACGAAGACAATTTCCGCTCCGTGCGGACAGCCGTATTTGCCGTTGAACCCCGGCGTCTGCCAGTTGAAACGATACATGTAGGTGGCAGCCTTGCCCGCCATGGCATGGCGCTCGGCCTGCGTGATGGCATTGCGTCCAAAGCCGGTATCGCGCGCGATGTAATCCATCAAAATTGTCGGGCTCGCATTGGGGAAGACCTTGCGATAAGTCGCGATCACCTTGTCGGCGTTCGCGCCCGTGCGATCGGCGACTCGCTTGTGCAGGCCGGCTTCATCGATAGCGTAGAATTCCTCGTCCGCCTGCATCAGGAAAGTCCCTTCGTCCTGGTTGTAACCGATCAACATCGGTATCCCGAGCGACAGCGGGTTGGCGTCCGGTTGAAAGCCATCGCGCGGGATCACATCGCCGTCCGTGACTGGAGAAAATCCTGCGACGCGCGGATCGCCGGGATACATTCGGTTATTCATCAGCACGTCGGCTTCCAGGAGACGGTTGACGGGCAAACTCGTCAAGGCGCCGATCTGATCGGCGCTGAGTCCCAGCCTGGAGAAGAATCGCTGCGTGCTTTTCTGTGAAACGTCTGATTTCCGCGAACCGAGTGCAGAACCGCTTTCGACCACGGCGCGATGAAACAGTCCTTTGGCCGCAGGCATCGCGCACAGCGTGGATACCTTGGCACCGCCGCCTGACTCGCCCATGATCATGACGTTATTGGGATCGCCGCCGAAGTTCTCGGCATTGTCGCGGACCCACTCGAGCGCAGCGACCAAGTCGAGCATGCCGGCATTGCCGGAATGCGCGTACGGCGCGCCGCCGACCTGCGATAGATCCAGATAACCGAGCGCTCCGAGCCGATGGTTCATCGACACATAGATCACATCGCCGCGCTTCGCCGAAGCGTGCCCCCAATACATGGGATGGTTGCCGGTGCCGGTGCTGAACCCACCGCCGTGAATGCGCACCATGACCGGGCGCTTGCCGCCATCGCGCCCCGCCTTGCTCCATACGTTAAGGACCAGACAGTCCTCGCTTTGTCGGCCTAATCCTCCTTCGGTGTAATCCAGGTACATGATGGTCGTGGCCTGGCCTGCGGCCGCGATCTGCGGTGACTTGTTGCCCCATTGCACGGCGTCCCGCACGCCCGTCCACGAAGCCGGTTTGGTGGGCGGCTTGAAGCGGTTCGCGCCGCCGGTATCGCCGCCGTAAGGAATGCCGCGAAATGTGCGCACCCCATCGGGAGTCAGCACGCCGCGCACCTTGCCATACGAGGTATCGGCAATCGTCTCGCGCCCGTCGCTCGGCACCTGCGTCGCCGCGGCCATGGTTGCCACGGGAAGCAATGCGCTTTGAACGCCGAGCAACACTGAGCTGCGCAGGAAATCGCGGCGACCCGGGTCGGCAGAATTAGAGAACGATGACATAGGTAAAACTCCGTGCGTCAGGTGCGGGCCCGAGGAGATTCTCGGGTGGTGGGTGAATCGCCATTGAGCGGCTTCTCAAACTTAAGGTCGGCCCAAAGCCTGCGTATCCGAGATTCTGGATCGTTCACCAGTGCGCTTTGGTTATCGAGGAACATCGTGGCGCGGGCGTCGGTGGCATACGGTTCCCAATGTGGCAGCGCCGCAGTATTGGGATCCCCAGTTTTGGCAAAGGCGACCCATGCAGCGTTCACTTTGGCGGCAAGCGCCTGTGCTTCCGGCATGTTGTGGGTCAACACGTCCATATGCGACGGATCGCCTGTGACGAAAACAATTTCCGTGCCGTGAGGAGTTCCATACTTGCCGTTGAAAGCCGGGGTCTGCCAGTTGAACCGATACATGTAGGTCTTCGCCTTGTTCAGCACGGCGTGCCGTTCTGCCTGCAGAACGGCAGCAGGGCAGGGATGCTCAACAGCAGCGAACGGCGCAGAAATTGCCGACGCTCGGATTGGTTCGCATCCGCTACTGCCTTGAACGCCGACTCTTGCATGATGCACTCCCAGCTCGCCGCGTCTTGCGAATTCGTTTTCCCGGCAGCTCCGCCAGGCGAATTTCTAGTGTTCTGCGATGTTGCCAGTGCGGCGCGCGTCAGTCAATGAGCGCCTACACGATTGTCCGACAATTACACGGAGCCGGTCCGATTCGACTGTTCCAGGAGCATGGAGCGCAGCCGCTGCGGGACGTCCCGGGGTAGGCGTAGCGCCGTGGCCAGATAACCCTCGACGCTGCCATAGCGTGCGTCGATCTCGGCGAACATCGCATCGAGATACTCGCCGTCGGCGCGCATCATTGGCCGCCAGACCGCGGGATCCACGTGGGCGAGCAGGGTGCGGCGCGCTTGCGTGAGAAAGAGGTCGATCGTCTCTTCTATCACCTGCTCGGAAAGGGCGAATTCCGCCTTGATCAGTGAACGGTCCACTCCCAAGACCTCAAGCATCAAGGCGGTAGCGACGCCGGTCCGGTCCTTGCCCGCCGCACAGTGGAAAAGGACACGATGGCCTTCCGCGACCGCTTCGAAGAGTTGCCGATAGGACTCCTTATGGCGGTCCGGTAGTTCGCGATACACGCCACTCATGGTCCGACGGCTGGCGTCGACTGAGACGAGGCAATTTTTGAGGATGGGGTTGGGATCACCGAGGCCGGACTCTGCGTCGAGTTCCAGGATCGGAATGCGGCCGCGAATCTCGGCAGGGGTGGGTGCCTCCGCTCGCTCCGGGCCGCCGCGAAAGTCGACGATCCGCGTGATTCCCCATGCCAAAAGGGCATCAACGCCTTCGAGGGGCAAGCCGGACAAGCGGCCCGACCGAATGAGATGGCGGCTGCGCAACTTCATGCCGCAGGCAGTGGGCATTCCGCCAAGGTCGCGCAAGTTGAATGAGCCGGGAATCATCGCAGGTCCTTAAGTTATCGTAAGACGCAATTGTAGAACAGGATCAATTCGCGTATTTCGCTGGTTCTTGGGCCGCGCCGCGGCCGCTGGGCAATCAATTGCGGCGATCTCGCGCACAATTATGCGGCTATAATGCGGCTGCAACGCGGGTTTCGATGAACAGCGGCGATCGCGCAACAGCGCTAATGGATGGTTAAGGCTCAATGAGAGCGGGAACTTGAGGGATGGTGTTGCAAAGTCGTTCAGCTGAATTATCCACTGGCAAGTCGCGCAAGCGCACGGCGAACGCCAGCCGGGTCAGTTCGCCCGACCGGGTTGTCGAAGCCATTACCGACGGCATTCGCGCCGGCCGCTTCGTGCCGGGCCAGCGGCTCATCGAAGCCGACCTCACCCACAACTTGAAGGTCAGCCGGGGCCCCGTCCGAGAAGCGCTGAAAAGGCTCTCGGCCGAAGGCATCGTGACCCTCACGTTGCATCGCGGCGCCTATATTCGAGCGCTGCAGCGCGAAGAATCCAAAAAGATTCTTATGGTACTCGAGGTTTTGACAGGCCTTGCGGCGCAGCTTGCCGCGGCCGAGATTGAAAATGACGGCAACAAGCGGCGCATGCGCGAAGCATACGAGCACCTGAAGCAAATTCACGAGAGCGGCGGCGTGGTCTCATACCTCGATGAGCGGCGCAATTTCTACGATACGGTCATTGAGATCGGCGGCAACGAACAAGTCGCGCGAATTCTGCCGACGATGCAGATTCATTTGCTGCGCATGCAATTTCGCAGTTTCTGGTCGGCGGAGGAGAACGAGAGCCGATTCAACGACTATTCGCTCATCACCAGCGCCATACTCGATGGCGATCCGAAGCGGGCCGAGAAACAGATGAGAGCGCACATTCGCAGAGTGCGTCTGGGAATCGATCAGCTGCCGGACAAGGCTTTCCCTGTCCCTTCCAACTAAAGCGGCGCGCTGCGGGAGCTACCTTAGCTCGCGGCGTAGAATCTTACCGCTGACCGTTTTGGGTAATTCATCCCTGATCTCGATCATTCGCGGATATTTATAGGCCGCCAACAGCTCCTTGCAGAACGCGATCAGCTCCTCTGGGCTCACCGCGCATCCCGCTTTCAGGCTCACGACCGCTTTCACGGTCTCGCCGCGATAGGCATCTTGAACTCCGACAACCGCAGCCTCGCGAATAGCGGGATGGGTGTACAGGACGTCCTCCACCTCGCGCGGCCATACCTTGAATCCGGAAGCGTTAATCATGTCCTTCTTCCGATCGACCAAATAGAACCAGCCCTGTGGGTCCATAAAGCCGATGTCACCGGTATGCAGCCAACCATCCTTCAGAGCTTCGACAGTAGCAGCCGGCTTATTCCAATAGCCCGCCATCACCTGCGGTCCGCGCACGAGAATCTCGCCGAGCTCGCCCGCAGCCAATGGATTGCCAAGTTCGTCCGCGATTCGAACCTCGGTGTCGAACACCGGCACGCCTATCGATAAGGCGCCGGAAACAGGATCAACCGGCGCAAGGCGATCGCAGGGCACCAGTATCGCGGGCGAGGTTGACTCGGTTACTCCGTAGCTGTTGCGAATGTAGCGCCCGAATTTCTCCTCATATTGCGCGACCACGGCAGGTGCGATGGGGGACCCACCCGAAAATATGGACTTGAAGCTAGACATCGCCGAGCGCGAAGCGTCCGGTGCATTCATCAAGGAGAGAAAGGCGGTAATTGCGCCGATGGCAAACTGCGGACGGCGTTCTGCGATGGCATCCAACATTGCGTTCGGTTCAAACCGGTAGCCGAGAATGAGCGAGGTCTTCGTCAGCAGCGACAAGATCACGTGGGCGATCAGGCCGGTCACGTGAAACAACGGCGCAATACCGAGAATGCTGTCGGTCGCGCCGAGTCCGATCCAATCACGAAAAACCTGAGCGCTGAAGCAGGCATTCGCATGAGTCAACTGCGCGCCTTTGGGAAGGCCTGTGGTTCCCGAGGTGTAAAGTATGACCGCAACGTCGCTGCCACGGTGCACGATTGCGCGCGGTTTCTGCCCGGCATGAGCTGAAATCAGCGTCAGCAATTCTTCCGCGTCGCCCGTGTGCTCTTCGCTCGGAAGAACTCTGGAGTCGTTCCGTTTTTGAAATAAGTGCGGCGATGTCGCGAGTAGCGGGGTACTTGAACACTTGGCGTCATACAGCGCTCTGTTTGCAATGGCCGCAACGGCGGCGTCGCAAACCACGAGTCGCGGCGTGCAATCTTTGAAAAGAACCGCAAGCTCGCGCTCCCGATTCATAGGATTGATCGGCACCCCTATAGCGCCGGTTTTCCATGCGGCGATCAAAACAATCAGAAATTGAGGCACATTTTGCAGGATCAGCGCGATCCTATCGCCGTGCCCGATTCCCTGTTGGTTGAGCCAGGCCGCCAAACTGTCGCTCAGAGCATCGACTTCTTGATAGGTGAGCGAGCAGTCGAAGTAATGTACCGCAGCGTTTGAGGGGTGAGAGGAGACTGCAGCCCTAAACAGTTGAATCAGGTCCGGAAACGCCGGAACAATGCTGATGGGCATGCGCAGCGGGTAGTGCTGAAGCCATGGTTTTTGTTGGTAAGGATCCACAGTGAGATCAACGCGAGAATTTCAATCCGCACGCGGAGGTGAATATTCGGCTCGAGGTAGCCGACTGATGATCAGCGCTCCCGCCAGAAACGGCAGCGTCATGACAGCCAAGAACAGGTGCGTGCTCATTCCAGCGGCTATCAGCACTCCACCGATGTAGGGGCCCAACAGTGCGCCCACGCGTCCGACACCCATCGCAAGGCCGGTGCCCGAGGCGCGCACTTCGGCAGGATAAAGATTAGGGACCAGTGCATAGAGGCTGGTGAAGGCAGCGAAGATGAAAACCCCGACGATCGATGAGCCGATCAGTACGGCCGACAGAGTCAAAGGCAAGAATCCAAACAGCAGTGCCGCGGCGAAGGCCAGCACCATGGCAGTGACGGCAACACGCTGCCGGCCGTAGAGCGCCGCGGCGAATCCGTAGCCGATGCCCCCGACGATGCCGCCCAAATTCATGAATACGGCGCTTGAAATTCCTCCTTTTAGCGAAAACCCCAAGTCCACCAACAGTTTCGGCATCCAACTCAGCAGAAAGTAGAAACTCAACGGCACCACGAAAAAACCAAGACAGATAAGAATCGTGGAGGGACGAAACGGTGCGCGGACCAAGGATCCCAGCGCCGAATGTTTGGCGAGGCGTTGCCTGGCACCCAGCGCAGTCAGCGGTTGGAGGTTTAGCTGCTGCCGGGTTCGATTGATCCGTTCCAGGGCGTTTGGCGGCCGGCGTGCCGCGAGATAATCGATCGATTCCGGCATCAGAAAATGGACGATCGGCAGCATGCCGGCAGTCAACGCGCCGAAGGCCAAAAAAACGGCGCGCCAATCGAAGTGTCCGACCAGGTAAACAGCCAAGATGCCGCCTAAGGTGCCCCCAATAGGGAATCCCGCCTGAGTAATGCTGACAGACAGATCCCGGCGCCGATCGGACGCGAACTCGGCCGCGAGGGTGTTTATCGAAGCAAGCATCCCGCCGATGCCGATGCCGGTACTCACGCGCAATAGGGCGAGTTCGAAAAACGTGGACGCAGCGCTGGATGCGAGCACGCTGGCGCTGATCAAGGCGAGACAGATGAGTATGGTGCTGCGCCGACCGCGGAGGTCCGCGACTATTGCGAGAAGCGGCGCGCCGACGGCGATGCCCGCGAGCCCTAGGCTAAACAATATCCCTAAAGTGGCCGCTGAAAGATGCCACTCACGAGTCAGGATCGGTGCGACGAAGGATACTGACTGCAAGTCGAATCCATCGAGCACGTTGAGGGCACTACAAAGTCCGATGACGCCAACCTGCAGGCGGCTCATCGACCGCTCGCGTAGCTCCAGGCTGAAGCGGATCGTCACGGTGATCGCCCGGCCGCGCCGGACTAGGTGCGAACTACTGTGAGCGTGCTCCAAAGCCTTCGAATCTCAGCTCCGTGTGGATCGCTCACCGGTTTGATTTCATTGTCGAACAACATCACAGTGCGCTCGGCACTGGAATAGGGACGCCACCGGGGTATGCTTTCGTTGTTAGGATCGCCGGTCGTCGCAAAACTGATCCAGGTGTCCATCATCTTCGCGCTCAGCGCGTGCGCTTCGGGCAGGTCGTGCGTCATGACTTGCATTTCGCTGATATTGTCGGTGACGAATGGAATCTCGAGCCCGTGCGTTGCACCGAATCTACCGTCGAAACAGGGGCTCGGCCAGTCAAAGCGGAACATGTAAACGGGCGCCTTGTGCAAATCGGCTTTTCGTTCGGCGAGCGAGGCGGAGCGCACTCCCATGCTGGTATCGGTGCCCATCTGTATCATCAGTTGCGAGGGCGACGCGGCGGGATAGACGCCTCGATATACGGCAATGACCTTGTCGGCTGACTCCGCTCCGACCATCGCCGCTACGCGGCTCTTCAAGCCGGCGTCGTCGAGTGCATAAAGTTCACCGTCTGATTGGCGGAAGAAGGTGCCCTCATCTTTGTTGTGACCGATGATTAATGGGATACTCGCGCTAAGCGTCGTGGCCGTGGGCTCGAACATCTTTTGCGGGATGATGGTCCCATCCACCAAGGGGGAGAAATTACCTTGCGGCGGTTTATCCTGGGGGTGCCAGCGCCGGTCCATTAACGTGAAATACGCTTCGAACAGACGAGTAAAAGGCATCGATTGGACATCGGCTATCTTGGATTTGTCCACGCCCAGGTGCGCCAGATACCGATCGGTGAATGAACTCGAATCGTCGCGAGTACGTGCGGTCAACGCAGGGCCGCTTTCGATCACCGCCCGGTGGAATAGTCCTTGCGCAGGCGCGGTGCCGAGCAACGTGGAGACCTTCGAGCCGCCGCCCGATTCTCCGGCAATCATGACGCAGCTGGGATCGCCGCCGAAATTCTCAATATTGTCGCGTACCCATTCGAGCATCAGCACGAGATCCAGCAAACCTGCGTTGCCTGATTGTTCGAACTGTCCGCCGAATTTGGACAGATCCATATACCCCAGAATGTCCAGCCGGTGGTTCATCGAGACATACACAACTCCACGTTTCGCTGCGTTGTGGCCGATATAGAGCGGCCGGTTGCCGGAGCCGGTGCTGTAGCCGCCGCCATGAATGCGCACGTATACCGGCAGTTTCGCCGCGCCCTTTTTCTGAGTGGTCCAAACGTTGAGAACCAGGCAATCCTCGCCCTGAAGACCCTCAGTTGGGCCACCGAGATACATTTGTGTTTCCCCAAGACTGGTCGACATCATTTGCGGAGATATGGAACCCCATTCCACGGCTTCGCGAACGCCCGCCCACGGCGCCGGTTTGCGCGGGGGCATGAAGCGATTCTTCCCGGAAGTGTCGGCGCCATAAGGTATGCCGCGAAATGTTTTCACGCCATCGGGGGTCTGAAAACCGCGCACTTTTCCGTAGGTGGTATCGGCAACGACCTCCTTGTTGCCTTTGATGAGTCCGTTACAGTAGGTTTCGCCGGCCAAACTGGCGGCGCTCGCACCGAGCGAAGCCTGCACGGCCAGTAACGCTCCACCTTGCAGAAAGCGGCGCCGCGACCCGGTCATTCCTGCCTGTCGCCCAGAACTGTCGAGCTTATCTTTTTTCATCGTGAACTCCCGCGACACGAAATCGCCATTTCCGCAGGTCGGGCGGTGTTGAGGCTTGTCAGGCATGCCAGCCAGCATGCACACAGTCCCTTATTCTTCGAGTTTTAGCATACAGAGCGGGCGGTCACAAGGTTTTTGTCGGACAATCTCGTGTGACATTAACTGAATACAGAGGTGGGCCTCGAGGCTCTCTACGTCAAGGCCGAGGCAAGATCCCAGGCTTGCAGTGCGATCAACCGGCCGCGGCCGCCGACGTCGATCGCCGAGTCGCTGACTGCGGTTCCCTGCTCGGCCCGTTTAAGGATGCCCTGCAGAATCGCGGCGATACGGAACATGCAAAAGACGATGTAGAAATCCCAATTGGCGGGCCGTTGTCGCGCGCACCGTCGGCAATACGCATTGAGGTAATCGTCTTCGGAAGGTATCCCAAGCGCCGCTAGATCGGTGCCTGCGAGCCCACGGAACAAATCTGGCGCGATGCGCCACGCCATGGCGTGGTACGCGAAATCAACTAAGGGATCGCCCAGAGTCGATAACTCCCAGTCGAGCAACGCCACGATGCGCGGTTCGGTTTTATGGACAATCATATTGTCCAATTTGTAGTCTCCGTGGACGATACCGGTTTGATCTTGGACCGGCACCCTGCTTGGCAGCCATTCAATCAACCGATCCATGGCTTCAATCGGCGCGGTCTCCGAGGCTCGATATTGGCGGCTCCAGCGCGCGATCTGGCGTTCGACAAAATTCCCAGGTCGGCCAAAGTCCGCCAATCCCACTGCCGCTGGATCGAGAGTGTGCAGTTTGGCGATGATGTCATTCATAGAGTCGAAGACCGCGCTTCGATCGGCCGGGGACATACCTGGCAGCCGCGGATCCATGAAATGCCGACCATCGACAAAATCCATAACGTAGAAAGCGCTGCCGATCACTGCGTCGTCTTCGCATAGACCGTAAACATGTGCGACAGGAATCGCTGTGTTTTCCAGCGCTCGCACCATCCGAAACTCCCTATCCACTGCATGCGCACTGGCCAACAGCCGGCCCTCGGGCTTGCGCCTCAACACCAAGGTGTGCGAAACAGATGCGAGCCGGTAGGTTGGGTTCGACTGGCCGCCCTGTAGTGCGGTCAACTCAAATGGGCCTACAAAGCTCGGTACATGACTTTGAAGCCATCTGCTCAGTTTCCCCGTTTCGCGAATGGTCGTGCCGGCTTGAATGTGCATGGGCCTTACGATAGCTCAGCACAGTTCAACTGAATAAGCTTAGGTTCTTTGGACAGCTGAAGCCACTCGCCTAGATCACGAAGCCCTAAATCGCCTTTAATTGGCATTCCGGCGCGGAGCGCGGCTTGAGGAGGGATGTCGGGACAACCGTTGGCAGGCTCGAGCTTTGCCGGCACAATGCCCAAGTTGAGAATTCCAATATCCGCAATTATTCAGTCTAGTCAAGGGATTGGCGTCACATCTGAACGAACCAGGAGCGACGACGCGGGACGATTGCGGGCATCATTTGCAAGCATCTGGCTATAGACTATACGCCGCAGAAGATTGCGCGCGTCATATCGACCGAGCGTACGCTCGCCGACCGGCTGCTCCAGATGGCTAACTCGACTGCCTTCAACGCGACGGGGAGGGTGATTATCGACCTGGGTGTCGCCATCAATCGCCTGGGCGCTCAGAAGGTCTACAGTGTCGTTCTCGGGCATGCCATAGGGCATATCCGGCAGAATGAATCACTGCGATCCATCGCCCCGCGGCTGGACGAGCTATGGTCCGAATGCGTCACGGTCGCTCATTTTTCCGAAGCGGTCGCCAAGCGAACGTCGCTCCGGTTTCCAGGCGCCTTTGCGGCAGGTCTGCTGCACGGCATAGGACGCTTCTACATTCTGGTGCAAAGTGCGAGCCAGCGTACGTCGCGCCCGCAAGTTCTAAGCGCTGCGCTTATCGATGCCTGGCATCCGGCAATTGCCAAGGCCGTGCTCAAAAACTGGCAGGCTTTCGTGCGGCTTGACCTGACAATTGAGGCCTGTAAAAGCCTCATCGCTCAAGCCAGTGAAGAAACCAGAGCGCTGCAGCGCGCCTTACGCCCGTAGGGATCAAGGTGAGACACAGAGCGTGCCGACCCATCAAGGTCAAGCCGACAAGCACCAAGATATCGAGCAAGCTCAACGATCCTCCGCCACCGCTGCTGGGGGGCGCAGTCACGTTCATGGATACCGTGGCCACGTTCGACGTGGTGCCCAGATTGTCCTGTACCGAGTACTGAAAGGTGTCCAGCCCCGAGTAGCCCGTCGCGGGGGTGTACGTAACCTCGCCACTCGACACGACTGCCGTGCCGTGTGTGGGCGCGACGACGATTTTAATGGACGCCGCATCAAGCGTGCCACCCGAACTCGTATCGTTGGCCAGAACCGCGATCATGACGCTCTTGTTGGCCTGAAGCGTGGCGGTGTCGTTCACCGCGACCGGAGCAGGCTGGACACTGACGGTGACGCTTGCCGCGTTCGACTGTGCGCCAAGATTGTCTTGTACGCTGTACTGAAGGCTGTCGGCCCCGGAATAGTCGCTCGCCGGCTGATAGGTGATCGACCCGGTCGCTGAGTCGACCGTCGCCGTTCCATGCGCGGGCGCTGTCGTGATGGTGACCGAGCTGGCGTTCAAGGTCTCGCCCGTCGCGGCTGTGTCGTTGGCTAGTACATTGACCTGGATCGGCTTGTTGGTGGCAACTACCGCCGTATCATTCTGCGCGATCGGGTTCTGATCGAGTTTGGTTGGCGCGTATGCGGCGGCGCCCGATTGTCCGCCAGTAATGGTTCCGGCATCGACGATAAGCACGGCCGGTGAACTGTTCTTGACAAGTGCTCCGACATCCACGCCTCTTGCATAACTACTCTGTGACGTCGCCGGAATGTCAACCGGCGCGACGTTGGCGAACGGGCTTGCCGTGCCGTTGTTGAGATAGATTGCGCCGACCGCGGGGTGCACCGGCGCGGGTGAGGCGTTCGGTAATGGCGGAGTGAACCCAAAAAGAAGATCGGGGAGGCCATCTCCGTTCACATCGCCTACCGTGACTGAGATGCATCCGCCGCCTAAGTCGCTGTCGGGCTGCAGGGTCTGCGGGTTGCTGAACGGTGCCGAGGCTGAGCCGGTATTCAAATACACGTAGAGATCATTTTGTGTAAGGGTCGAATCGGAAACGACCGCAACCAGGTCCTGCTTGCCGTCGCCATTGAGGTCAGCGACAGCCACGGCTTCGACCGATTGCCCCACGAGGAACCGCAGCGGCGTCACATTGCCGAATGGGTTGCTCGTGCCATTGTTGAGGTAGATGGCAATGCCGGACGGATCGGTGGTCGAGTTCCCGGCGACGATATACGTCAAAATCAAGTCTGGTTTTCCATCCCCGTTGACGTCGGCGATCACGACGTCCTGACCGTACCCAAGGTCCGTGCCGACTTGGAGGGTGGAATAGTTGCCGCTCGTGAGCGGCGCTCCATTGGTGAGATACACCCTGCTTGGGAGGTGATTGGTATTGGCGACCGCCATATCGACGAAGCCGTCACCGTTCACATCGCCTAGGGCGAGGGCGAAGGCCGTGTCTTGGGAGCCGATGGGAACCCCGGCCACGCCGTTGAAAGGATCCGCCGTGCCATTGTTCAAATAGATCAAATTTCGCGAGTTGAAGCCGACCGCAGCGAGATCGGGATGCCCATCGGCATTTATATCCGCCAAAGTCACAGCGCCCCAACCCAAATTTGGACCGTTGGCTCCAGGCGGTGGCGAGACAAAAATGCCCGGTACGTTTTGGAAAGGGCTCGATGTGCCATTGTTCAGGTAAACGACAGGAGGACTGCCGTTGATGCCGACTACGATGTCCGGCGCACCATCACCATTCAGATCGGCAATGCGGCCGTTCACGGGGGTATATCCGAGGTTCGAAGGCACGCCTTGTAGCGGTCCAAGGTCGACCCGGGGGCCCACGATCAACGTGTAGGTAGGGGAGCTTCCGCCCGCGGCTGCACACAGGATTGCGAGGCAAAGTATGGACAGGCAGCGCAGCGCGGTTGCTCGCCGATTGTTGATTCGGTATCGCGACGAGGCGGAATTGGATGAGTCGAAAGCGGCGGGGGCCTGCTCCGGAGTCATATTTGCTGTGCAGCCAGACGATTGCCCCGATTCGGGCGTGTGTTCCGTTCTAATCATCCTTGATCCTCCCTGTAACTTAATCACCGACGCTAGTTATAGGTCGAAAGAAATACGCGGGTTCAGCAAGTATATCCAAACCGTCTTCGCGGAGAAAATCAGGGAGGGCGCGGGAAGATTGCAGGGCTCTGCCGGCGCTTGCTCAGTAAGTTATAACGTGTTATAACATATCACTATGCAACTGCAAATTCGACGTGTTGGAAATTCCTTAGGTGTCATCCTACCGAAATCGGTATTAACAGAATGGGGAGTCGGTGAGGGGGATGCGCTCGAACTGACGCAGGGTGGAATTGCGCCGTCTGCTCGTCGGGGCAGGTCGCACCTCATGCTCGATGAGCTCAAAAGGTTGCTTTCTCTGGCGGTAATTCGCCATTTTTCGCCGCAGGAAATACGCGCTCAAAGTATCGCGAACTTGTATCGCTGGAAGAGGCAAGGCACGTGGGTATCTGCCTATGATCACTGGACCGAAATTCTACAGAGGGGAAGTGACGGCGAACTCTTCAATGCGATGCTGGGGAGAAATGACAACTCCAACCGGCTGCGGCAGTCCATGCCATACGTTGGATTGCTGTCTCAAGACCAGGTAAAAGAAATCTATGAAGAAGCAGGAGCTTGACCACGTGTTGCGCGCCGCGGGAGAAATAACCGGCGAAAGGCAATTCATTATCATCGGTAGCCAGTCGCTGCATGGAAAATGCCCGGACCTGCCCGACGAGATTCTGATGTCGGCCGAAGTTGATCTGATTGCTAAGGCGCATCCTGAGAAAACAAAATCGCTCAACTTCATTGGCGTGTTTTCTCGCTTTCATGAAACCCATGGCTATTACGCCGACCCGGTGGACGAATCCACAGCAACGCTGCCCAAAGGTTGGAAGGGTAGACTCGTGAATTTGCCGCCTGGTGACACGGCAGGCGTCTGTGGGCTTTGCCTAGATCCACATGACCTCGCCATTGCCAAGTATGTTGCCCGGCGTGAGAAAGACGTGGTATTCACCCGCGCACTCACCACGCGTGGGATAGTGAAGAAATCTCTTTTGCTGGAGTTGCTGGCGAAGACGCCGATCGACGCGGTATCGCGTGAGCGAATTCGAGGCTTCATTGAAGCAGACTTTGCGTAGCGCCTGCCTGGATGCTGGTATGCGGCGAGTCCCCTGACATTGGCAGTGACAATGCTGAGATTGACCTTTTTGGATAAGGCATATCGCCCTGGAAATCAGCACATATCGATCGAATGCGAACGAGTGGTCAGCGATGACGCGTGGCGATTGCGGGATCGATCTGACAGTTCGGTCACTCGTGAGCGTCACGTTGGCGTCGGACCGGATGACGATCTGCCGCCGATCGACTCACCAGTACAAGCCCGCACAAGGCGAGGAACTCGACAAGAGAGAATCCTCCGCCACCGCTCTTTGAAGGCGGAGGTGATGAGCTGCCGCCAGTGCTTCCTCCGGAACTACCGCCGGGGGCCGAACCCGGCGGCGGCCCTGCCTCGGCGCCCACGATGACCGCGACACTGGTCGGAGCCGAATCTTGCCCGAGCGCGTCGGCAACGATGTAGGCGAACGTATCGGTGCCGCTGAAACCCTTGGCGGGTGTATACGTGATTTTGCCGGTGGAAGGATCGATCGAGGCCGAGCCATTTTTCGGAGAGATGCTGAGGGCCACTGAACTTGGCGAGAGTGACGAAGTCAACGACCCGTCATTCGCCAGCACATCAATGGTCACGGCGGTCTCTGCGGGAGTGCTCGCCAGGTCGGACGCCGTATTCGGCGATAGTTCGTCGATGACATACGGCTCTTCATCCGTCGCCTGGGTGCTGCCCTGAAAGTAGAGCGTGTTGTCGATGGCCTGAAACCAGCTACCGCCCACTCCAGTCTCGACCAGATGGGTACCCTGTGCCGTCCCGTCAGTTCGCCAAATAGACCCAATAGCGCTCGCGCCCGGCACAAAATGCGACGAGGAGAAGATCGCCGTGCCCTTGTAGGCTGCCATCTGCGCTCCGGCGCCGTCGACTTTCACGATGTCACGAGTGCCTGCCACCGTTCCGTCAGTGGCACGGATTTCACTACTAGCGTCCGAATTCAGAACGCTGTAGATGAGTTGGTTGCCTACCGCGACGCTCGCATAAACCGAATCGAGGTTGACAAGAGTCGTACCACTCGGCGTGCCATCGGTGCCGAAAAGCGCCGCGCGATGATTCAAGGCAGGATCGGTACTCATGGTCTGGAGAATAATTCGATTGCTCAAGCCAAATACGTTGGTGAGGGCCTCATTGGCAAGGGTAACGGCCACGTGTGTACCGCCAACCGTGCCATCGGCGACCCACAGATCGCTGCTGTCGGCACCGTTGGTGATTCCGATGTAGTAGAACAATCCATTGAGTGTGGCCTGCGCGGCGCTTGCTGCACCGGTTGCCGTCACCGCGAGCGTACCTTGAGCGGTTCCGTCGGTGATCCACCACTGAGCGAGGGACTGCGCGTAAAACATGACCTTCCCATTGAAAATTCGAAAGTTGCCGACATACGCCGGCTCGGGGGTATCTGTGATCTTGTACGTCCCCGCGGCGGTGCCGTCAGAACGCCAGGGTTGAAATCGCTGCGTCG
>WNFI01496810.1_pt1 | contig 32964 bp, 34 predicted proteins | sample 5400471 | NCBI WGS metagenome assembly WNFI01 (sample SAMN13153348, study PRJNA577476) | soil metagenome | isolation source: 100 cm saprolite on Douglas fir-dominated hillslope | place: USA:California | collected 2013-09-17 | reverse complement strand
ACAGGAACTACAGTCACCGGCACCTAAGACTACTTCTCCGCCTCTGGTGTTCGTGACTGTAGTTCCTGTTTTGATGCCGGCATCAAATATCCAAATAACAACCTATGTCAGCAGATATCTGGACAATCTCTCTTATACACAAACAACACAAGCAGATTTTAATGCCGGCATCAAAACAGGAACTACAGTCACGAACACCAGAGGCGGAGAAGTAGTCTTAGGTGCCGGTGGTGGAGCAGACTGGTGTAGTCCTGTGCTTGATACGAATACTTTAGATTTGCCCGGCCAAGCAATTGCAACAGCGGTTAGCGCAATTCCCGGACACGCATATATAACAACCGGGGGGAATGCGTCTGGTGATTCAATGGACAGTGTTAATATCACTGACCCTCCTTCTCCCCAGCAACCTGTTCCTTCAACAGGAAATAGTTATAATAATTTTAAAACGTATGCAATCTTTGCTACAACCAACTATGCTTTTCTAGCATCCGACCATCCAAGATTAACCGTTGATGTAGTAAATCTTTCAAATCTAACACAAGCAGCAACTTTTGACGGAGGGGGAACAGGGAAAAGTGTATTCGTGTCCGGAAATATCGGATATGTTACTGTAGGAAATACACTCTATACATTTGATACAAGCAATGTCAATGGAAATTTACCGCAACTTGGCAATATAACCCTTGCGGGTACGGGAAATAAAGTGTACGTGATTGGAAATTATGCGTATGTTGCAATTGGAACTAATCCGGGACAATTACAAATTATTCAAGTTAGTAATAACGGCGCGACATTAACAAGTGTAGGACAAATAAGTTTAGACGGCCAAGCAGCGCAAGATGTTATTGTCAATAGTACAGGTACCCGTGCGTATATAGTTACAAGCGTTTCATCAACACAAAAAGAACTTTTTATTGTTGATCTTATTAATAAAGCAGTCATCAGCAGTTATGAAGCAAATGGCATGGATCCAAAAGGTGTTACTATTGTCCCGGGAAATCGTGTAATTATCGTAGGCAGCGGAGGCGAAGAATACCAAGTAATTAATACCTCAAATGAATCAACTCCTGTTAGATGCGGAGGGGTTACGTTAACTGGGGCATCAACAATTAATGGTATCTCTTCAGTTACAGAATTAGATGGCGACGTGTACTCCTACATTTTAACAGACAACAGCAGTAAGGAATTTCAAATTATTGAAGGGGGTCCTGGAGGACAATTTGCAACCAGTGGGACATTTGAATCCAGTATCTTTGATCCCGGCTATCAGTCAGCGTTTAATCGTTTTACTGCGACAATTACTAAACCTTCCCAGACAAATATTACAATACAAATTGCTGCTGCTTTAGGAAATAATAATACATGTGCTACTTCTACATATAATTACCTTGGTCCTGACGGAACTGGAAATACTTACTTTACCGCCACAGGCAGTACGATTACCGGTATTATACCGTTTTTAACAAATGGCAGCGGTTACCAAAATCCCGGTAGATGTTTCCGATATAAAGCATACTTAACAACAAATGATACATCAACAACGCCAATACTGTATGATTTCACACTAAATTATTCACCGTAAGCTATACGTCTTTGCGAGAAGCAGAGAAAAAGCTAATAAAATGAAAATGTTTTTAAATTCAGTTTATACCCTACTAAATTGTATACGTACGGCGAAGCAATCCCGTCGAATTAAGTACGAGTTACTACCCGCGGGATTGCTTCACCAGTTCCGACTGGTTCGCAAAGACGTGAGAGGGTTTACCATCATAGAGTTATTGGTCTATATGGGTATATTTACTATTCTCATTGCAACGCTTACTGAAATATTCTTTTCAATTCTTGATGCCAGGCGCGAATCAGACGCTACTTCCAATGTAGAGCAAAATGGACGATATATCTTATCCCGGTTATTTTATGATATAAAACGAAGCCAAAGTATATCTACACCAACTGCTCCCGGACAACAAAGCAGTACGTTACAATTGGTTATCAACGGCATAACCTATTCGTATGCTCCTGACGGAAATGGCAATTTACAAATTACATACAATCCCGGTACCGGTTCACTCACTGATAATCTAACAGGATATGATGCGAGTATTTCTTCAGTAAACTTTAAAAGATTAGGTAATAGTGGCGGTAAAAACACGATTCAAGTAAACTTTACACTGTCAAGTAAAACCATCCGAAAATCAGGAGTTGAAATAAGAAATTATCAAACATCTATAGGCACAAGATGAAAAAACTACTTAGACAAAATACAGGGCAAACCTTGATGACATTGTTGTTCTTTGTTACGATCGCTATAACAGTAACAACAGCAGCAATTATTGCCATGTACAGTAATGCACAATCAGCTACCAAAGTACAACAAGGAGCAATTGCATATTATGTAGCCGAAGGCGGTATAGAGAACGCACTCATCCGGCTATTACGTGATCCCACATATACCGGCGAGACACTACCTGTAGGTACCGGTACTGCAGTGATTACGGTTACTGGCAGCTCAAGCTCGTATACAATTACATCAAAAGGCACTGTAGGTAATTTCCTCAGGACAATTCAGGTTACAGCAGGATATAATAGTAGTAATATACTTACGATTTCATCATGGCAAGAAAACTTTTAAATGAAAACATAAAAATGAAAAAAAATATAGTACTTGATCTCTAGAATTGAAAATTCTTAATCTTTTTTATTTTTTATCTTTTCATTTTTAATTTATTATGTCTAAACAAAACATAATTATATATCTTACCAAGGATGGTTTTGACCTTTTTGAAAGTGGATTACCGTCTGTTATGCAATTTCTATTCCCCCCGGAAAGTGTGAGGGATTTAGAAGTGTTGAACAAACCACAACTGGAAATTCAATTAACAGCATTTATTGCTGCAAATAAACTTAAATCCGCTACCGTATTAATTGTTTTAGCTTCATCTGTCTTATTTGAAAAGGATATTAGTTCTCCCGATACCTCAATGCAACCGGAGGATAAAATCGAGGTTCAAAAACAAGAAATAAAACATCCAATAAATGATGACGCAGATAAAGCTATTCAGAATGAAGATATAAAAAAATATCTTGATACCGTACCTTTCGAAAATGTTAACAGCAAAATTTACCAGATACAAAATGGTATAAAGGTGATTGCAACAAATCGCGATTTGTATGACTCAATTAAAAAAGCATTTGAACAGGAAGGTTCAGAAATTATGGCAGTTATTCCTGTTATTAAACTTGGTAAAGAAATAGATATCACAAATGGGTTCAATCAGCAAATCGCCGAAACATTGTATAAACGAATTGATGGATATAAAACAGATACTTTTCCTTTACTGGATGAAGAAGAAGAAATTCAGGCAAGAAACCAGAAAGAAAAATTCTCAACAAATATTAAAGATACTAATATAAAACGTTTTGTAGGAATGGGCGCTGTATTTGTTTTGCTAGTTGGTGTTTTAGGAGTTATGTATTCTCAACTTGTTGCACAGAATGCGCAGGATGAAAAGGTAGCACAACAAGCAAAACAAAAACTATTGCAAACTACAAACAGTACCGTTTCTCCAACACTTCCGCCTTTGGCTAACTCTTTTATACCCAACAGCACGCAATCTGCTGCTTTAATCCAAAAAGATAAAACAATAGAAATTGTTGCAATTCCACCAGCTACGCTTTCCGGCCAACTGAAAACAAGTTTAAAAAACTATGGATTTACTCATGTTGATGTAAAAAATGACACTACTCAAACTGCCGCGAAAACATTCATTCTTTTTTCTCAATCTATTAACCAGCAAACCCGTGATCAAGTCTTCACGTTAGTGAAAACAATAGCTCCGGACGCAACCACACAAGAGACAATACAGCAGCAATTTGATATAACGATTACATTAGCAAAATAACCTAATGTAATAAATTCGAAGCACGAAATTCGAGATTCGAAACAATATCGAATTTTCAAAATCCAAATGATTTAAACGTTTGGATTTTAAATTTTTGTCATTTGAACTTGTTTCAAGCTTGTCTTTCATGTTCGCATTTTCTTCTATTTTTTCTTGTTGACAGCCGGTAGAGAGATTCGCATTTTCTTCTATTTTTTCTTGTTGACAGCCGGTAGAGAGATGTGACCATAATACTGTAGAGATATGAAAACACTGCTCAAGAAAACGCATCAAAAGGGATTCACCTTAATCGAACTCCTCGTGGTTATCGGTATCCTCGCAGTGCTTATGGGTATCGTGTTAGTCGCGGTCAATCCTGGACGACAATTTAACCAAGCGAATAATTCAAAACGATCAAATGATGTCAGACAACTCCTCAATGCGATTGGCCAGTATGCAGCAGATAACAAAGGCCAATTACCAGCAGGTATTCCGACAGCTCCGACAGCAGCAGCAACGATTGCCAATACAGGCGCGGATCTGTGCGCAGTGTTAATGCCGACCTATATTTCAGCACTTCCGCAAGATCCAGCAAGTAACGCAGGTGTCGGAATCACGACCTGCACAACCTACAGTACCGGCTATACCGTGCAGCAAGATGCCAATGGCCGTGTGACAGTCACTGCTCCATCCGCTGCTCTCGGAGCTACTATTTCGGTAACAAGATAACTCCATGAAACTTAAGCATGATAGTACTTATAAAAATGTACAGCTGATTATTGGTCTTTTTGTTGTTACATTGTCATTTTGCGTTTTTCTTCTATTTAACACATACAGGGATGAGATATTGCAAGCGAATGCATTTTTCCCATTTATTGTTTTGACAATTATCCTCATGGGACTGTTAATGGGATTATTGTTTCTCACAAATAATAGCCTACATGTGCCACAAATAACTAAGTCTTCTTCAAAGAAAAAAAGTAAAAAGAAAAAATAGAATAGATATAACTTGACAACCCTTCTTAACTTGTTACAATAATACAGTAATGAAAAATAAAACAGCTATTATCGCAATTGTTGTTTTGCTCGCGTTGCTTGGAATTGGAGGAGGATATTTTTTATTCGCGCAAAAGTCCGCTCCTAAGCAAGATTCTCAAATTCCGCAGCAGCAAGACCAAGCTATTCCAACACTTTCTCCAGACGCGATTGGTCTGACAATGGCACTAAGCACAGTGGGCAAAAATGCCGGACATTCTGTAAATGTAACTATAGGTAAGATAAGTGATATTTCCGCAATTGATTATGAATTATCATACAACGCGGATAATCCAACTGACCCGACGCAAAAAGTTCCCCGAGGCGCAATCGGCCATTTTGACATCAAGCCTTCCGATTCTTCAATCCATCAAGAAATTGTCCTAGGAACTTGTTCTGACGTCTGCCATTACGATAAAAATGTTACAGATGTCAAACTTGTTTTAAAAATTACAAAGAAAGACAGCAAAAATTACCAGACGACAGCTACATTGAACCCTTAACCTTCTTCTTTAAGTATTTCAAATTCTCTCAAGCGATTAATAAATTGTTTCATTGTGGTATTCTTACTATTTTATTACTTGACATGCTGTGAAAAATGACTCAAAATAATATGAAGTAGTCCAAAGTAGGAAAAAGTAGGAAAATATGTTGCTAGGACAATTCCTTGGAAAAGTGAGCGAAAAACACCAAGTGGCTTTTCCAAAAAAGTTCAGAGACATATTGGGTGAGAAATTGATTGTTACGCAGGGATTTGAGAAAGCATTGATTGTTGTCTCTGAATCAGGTTGGAAAGCATTGTTAGAAGGCACGGAAGGTAAACCTTTTACGAATACAAGCGCAAGAGAGACAAAAAGATTTTTACTTGGAGGAGCAGCCTTTGTAGAACTTGATGAAAAAGGGAGATTTATTCTCCCGCAGTATTTACGTGAATATGCCCAGATGGGAGAAGAAATAATATTTTTAGGACAAGATAATTATGTAGAAATTTGGGATAAACAGCATTGGGATATATACAATCAGGATCTTGCAAAAAATATTAGTTATATAGCGGAGAAATTGACTGCACCGGAAAGAATGAGAAAGGATGAATGAGTATCACACAAGCGTCTTACTAAATGAAGCGATTGAGAGTTTACAAGTTTCTAAAGGGAAGAAATACATTGACGCAACGTTAGGCGGAGGGGGACATAGTTTTGAAATTGTTAAAAGAGGCGGAAGCGTTTTAGGGATTGATGTGGATGAAGAAGCGATATCGTTTGTATTTAGTATTAAGTATAAAGTATTAAGTAGTAATGAGAAGGATTTAGGTTTGGCGCGGGGGAATTTTAGAAATATTAAGAAAATTGCGGAAGAGAAGGGGTTTGAGAAAGTAAGCGGAATATTGTTTGATTTGGGAGTATCGAGTCATCAATTGGATGCTGGTGAGCGAGGATTTAGTTTTCAAAAAGACGCACCTTTGGATATGCGCATGGGTAAAAATCTTGGAGTGACAGCCGCGGATTTGGTGAATAGTTTGGGAAAAGGAGAATTACATGAACTTTTTACAAAATTTGGTGAAGAGACTTATGCTCGGCCAATTATTGCTGGTATTATTCGCGCCCGTGGAATAAAGAAAATTGAAACAACAAAAGAGTTAGCAAATATTGTTGCCAAGGCACATCCGAGGAAAATTGGGAAAATACACCCTGCAACAAAAGTATTCCAGGCATTGCGAATCATAGTGAATGACGAGTTAAACAATGTAAAAGAAGCATTGCCGCAAGCAGTAGAATTACTGGAATCAAAGGGGAGGCTGGTTGTCATATCGTTTCATTCCTTGGAAGACAGAATTGTCAAACAGACATTTATAGATTTACAAGATCAACAGAAAGGAGAAGTAATTACAAAAAAACCGTTATATGCGACTGATATTGAAACACAACAAAACAATAGAAGCAGAAGCGCAAAACTTCGTATCTTTGAAAAGAAATAAATTTGGTATAGTTCCCTCTACTCGAAAAATAACCTTTGGAGTGGGTTTAGGTTTATTTGCAATGTTAATCATTTTTTCAGTTGTGCAAATTACCGCATATAATAGTTTATCGACACAAGGGATAGAATTGAGTAAAATCCAACAGCAAATTGCCAAAATAAAAAAAGAAAATACAAATCTGAGCGAACAACTCTATATAATGAGTGCGTATAACACTATTGCCTCTTCTGCTGCCACATTAGGTTTTACTGAAGCAAAGACATCGATTGTATTTGTTGATACTCCGCAACCATTGGCAATCAGACAATGAAATGGCGCTACCTGCTTACGTTAGTTATCTTTATCGTATCCTTTTTGTGCATTATTGCTAAGCTTTCGTATTGGCAAATTGCCCGTGCTGAAGAATTGTCAGCAATGGGTCAAGCACAATATCGCAAACCTCTGGAAATTCTTCCTAATCGGGGTGAAGTTAAAACTTCTGATGGTTTTCCGCTTGCTACCAATAAAATCTCCTATCTTGTCTTTGCGAATCCCAAAGAAATAAAAGATACTGATGCTACTGCTAAAAAGCTTTCACCAATTCTGCAAGTTGATGCAGCCAGTATTAGCGCAAAACTAAGTCAGAACCTTTTTTGGGTGCCTCTAGGGCATATTGATAGCAAAAACAAAGAACAAATAGATACTTTGCATATTCCTGGAGTTGGGTTTCAAGATGAGCCGTCGCGCTTATATCCTGAAGCATCTATGGCAGCACAGCTGCTAGGTTTTGTCGGCAAAGATGCTGATGGCAATAACAAAGGATATTCAGGTTTGGAAGGGTATTATGAACGCCAGCTCAAGGGGAGGCCGGGAAAAGCAATCGAAATTCAAGATGCTTTTGGCAGGCCGGTGTTGTCTAAATTAAATGGAAATTCAGGTGAGCAGGATGGTCGTTCTTTAACACTCCATATTGATCGGGTAATACAGTTTTTAGTTGAGAGGAAATTAAAAGATGGTATTGATCTGTATGGTGCTGAAAGCGGCATGGCAGCAGTGATGGATCCCGCAACTGGAGGCATGCTGGCAATGGCAAGTTTTCCGTCTTTTGATCCGAGAAAGTATCAGGAGTATTCTGATATTTTATATAAAAATCCTTTTATTACTGATTTATATGAACCAGGGTCAACGTTCAAACCTCTTGTCATGGCTTCTGCATTAGATGCAGAGTTAGTAAAACCGGAAACACAATGTACGATCTGTGACGGTCCTGTGTCGGTTGGAGGGTACGATCTCCATACATGGAACGATAAATATTTCAAAAATATCAATATGATTGACATTATTCAACATTCAGATAATACAGGTATGGTATTTGTCGCGCAGAAAATGGGTTTGGATAAAATGATCACAGCTTTGCAGCAATATGGCATTGGTGCTGCAACAGGTGTTGATTTGGAAGGAGAAGTACAGCAGGGTTTAAAACCCAAAGATAATTGGTATGCTATTGACCTGGCGACTGCCGCGTTCGGTCAAGGAATTTCTGTGACACCTATGCAACTGCTGGATGCATTTGCCAGCATTGCAAATGGCGGTCAGCGTATGGAACCGCATGTGGCAGACAAAGTCCAAACTCCTGACGGTCAGACTATTATAATTCCGCCAAAAGTCCTTGATAAGCCGATTTCTCCATCAACTGCGCGGGTAATGACAGAAATCCTGGTGAATGCAGTTAACAAAGGAGAAGCACAATGGGCAAGATTAAAAGGCTATAGAATTGCCGGCAAAACAGGTACTGCGTCTATCCCTGTCAACGGCCACTACGATCCCACAAAAACAATAGCATCTTTTATAGGCTTTGCTCCCGCCGATAATCCAAAATTTGTAATGCTTGTTGTGCTTAATAAACCCACCAGTTCCATCTACGGAGCAGAAACAGCTGCCCCTATATTTTTTGCTATAGCAAGAGATATGCTGGCGTATTACGGCATCGCGCCGAGTGGAGGGAATGAGTAATATTATGCAGCTTCGCGAAAATCTGGACCAAAATCTGGACCGTGGAATTCGATTTTGCTTTTAGACCTAACATTTTTCTCAGTTTCTGCTTTTGGAAATATTCCTTGAAATCTGTCTGGAATTGATGGATCATATTTTGTGGGTGGTTCTGACGAACGCTGTCTTGGTTTTTTGCCTTTTCTTTCAGCTTCTTCTTTTTCCCATTGAAGGAAATTTTGCCAAGCATTTGGATCTTTTATCCATGTATTCGCAGCTATCACATCAGTTTCGTCATAATTTTTTTGTACTTGAGGAGCAATATCGTACAAGTATTTGTTTGCATCTTCATAAGCTGCTTGCTCGGCTGACATATTCTGGGGAGGGTTTTCTTTATAGTATGCCAGTCGTTCTTGATAACGCATAACATATACATCCCCTAATGCTGTGAGTACATGCGTAGGCGGAAAACCTGAATGCACTTTTGTCAATACATCTGCTAGTGCTTCTGAAGAATCATCCATAACAAAAAAACTTAGTTCAGGAAATTCGTTCACTCTTTCTTCTCCCTCTTTCTCTCCAAGATGTAACATCAATTTAATGACATCTTCTGCATCCATATCAATAATAGCTGCTTCTCCTGCTTCATTATGATCTTCAAAATTATCATATCCTAGAGTAGTAATTCTGCGCTCAATTAGTAACTTTGGAGGAATGCCCGATTCATGATAAGTTTCTTCACTATTGTTGGTTTGTATAACATCATTAGAAAGTTCTGGATAACCTGGTTGCAAATCAGCTAAGCCTCCGCGAAATCCGAGACTTTTGTAATACTCATTATCGTCTGACCTTTTCGTAATAATCCGTTTTCCATCTCTTGTCCGCAGTGACATAACTGTTCCAAGAATTCTTGCAAGGTTACGTTTTTCTGTAGCGTGATGTTCTGTTAAAGGTATACTCGCATATAAAGCATATGCATAATAGGGGCGTTTTCCTGTCAATACATGAACTACCATTTCTTGAGCATCCTGGTCATATTCAGCAAGTAACTCCCCATTGGGGCCTGGTCCAACCATTGCATTTTTAATGGTACGTCTTGCGTTATCCATATAACCGGTTCGTTGTTCTTTTGATACATATTGTTGACCAGCCTCTCGAATTTGTTTTCTAACTTCCTCAGGAAGTGCAGCAGGAGGAATAATAAATTTATTTTGGATTCTATCAATATTACTCTCAATAACACCTGTTGGCTTTTCTTGTTTTTCTAGCCAGACTCTATAATCATTAATATCTATATGTTCAGGTTGTATAAGGTTAACGACTGCATGTGCAGGTAATTTTCTTTCTTCGATAAGGTGAGTTGCATATCCACTGACAAGTTCTAGACGGGAATTTTCTTTCTTTTGCATTTCTTTTTCTATTTTTTCATCAACTGAGTCATTATCTTTCCATTTATTTCGTAACCAGTTTTTATATTCTTCAGCAGAAACAGTTTGACTAGAAAACCGTTGTGTTATATCTTCTTCTGGTACACCTTTTTCTCGTAATGATTTCTTGAATTGTTCTATAACTTCTAACGTTGCTGTTTGTTTTGCCACGAGATCATTACGAGAAATAGGTGCTTTTATTTTCATCTTCTCATCATACGATAGATGTTCCTGGTCGATTGCTGTATCGGGTACTAGGGTTTTTGCTAAAGATCTGGTGGTTTCAGATGCCACTCTTGCTGTAAAGTAATCATATTCTTCAGGTGTTAAAAATGTTTTCAAATTATTCGCTTTTACCGGCGATGTTTCATACCCTTCACTTTTAATGCGAATGGGTACAACAGAAAAATATGCATCAAAAGCACCAATAGAAATATGCACCATTTCCGGTATAAATGGTTTCTCTTCATTGACTTCTTGTTTAGAGATAGCCGGTGGAAGTTGTATTAATCTTTCAGCCATAAATTATATGACATTATAGCGTAATAAAGAACTAAGATCAAAAAAACATGCGATTTGCTGAAAATTTTACTAGAATCAATAGTATTGAGTATACTCAATACATATGAATACTTTGTGGGTTTTTGATGTGGATGGGGTGATAACGGATCCGCGGGAGAAGAGGATTACTGAACCGGGACTTTTGGAACAGTTTGTTGCCTGGCTTGAGCAAGTTGATTTGATCGCCATTAATACCGGTAGATCGCTTGTTTGGTTGGAAGAAAAAGTGATTGAGCCACTTGAGAAAAAACTTGCTGAAAATAATAAATCCAAAAGTTTATTACATAATGTATTTGAAGTAGGTGAAAAAGGAGCGGATTGGATGGAGTATGCTGAAGATGGGAAGAAAAATCAGACAATAGACACTTCTATTTCTGTATCAAAAGATTTACAGGAAAAAGTAAAGAAGCTTGTTCAGGAAGAATTTACAAATAGCATGTTTTTTGACGATACAAAGAAAACAATGATTTCTATTGAAATGAACAAGGGTTTTGATCTCGATAAGTTTAATCGACAACAAAGAATATTAATACAAAAACTAGAAACCCTCGTAAAATTGTATGCTGATTTAAAAATAGACCCGACAGTGATTGCGACGGATATAGAGAATAAATATGTAGGTAAAGCCTTAGGAGCGCAGAGGATAGTAGATTGGTTAAGGGAACGAAGTTTAAACGTGGAACATATTTACACGTTTGGCGATAGTGCTTCAGATATTGCTATGGCGGAGAAGTTTTATGAGGTATATGGAGATACAAAAAAGATAGAGTTCATTTTTGTCGGAGAAAAAATGCTTTGGGATAAAAAACAAATGCCTTTTCCAATTATCCATGTTCCAGGATTTCAGGAAGGGACTATGGAGTTTTTGAGAATTCGTAAATAGTAATATGTTATAATTATAGCCTATGGTTGAAGAAGAAATAAAGGACTTGTCAAATGCTTTTCCTCAAAACAAAAAACAAATCATTGGTGAAGAAAATAGAATAGCAACATTATTTAATGAAGGCAGTGATGCTCAGTTTAGTGGACGAGAAAAAGAAATTCTAGAGGATGTAGCAAATAATACAGGATTTGAACCTGTTGAATTACTTAATAGAAGCAGCGTTTCATGGGGTAGTTTTGCAACAGGTGAAGGAGCATTACATTATTCAGGTAAATATTATGGTAAAGATGCTGTAATGAAAATACAAGGTTTAAAACCTTCAACTAGTGAGATTGATATTCTTCAAGAGTTTGCAAAAAGAAACAAAAGTAAATTTGTAAGACCTCCACATTTATACGGATTTGTTCCGTGGAATGAACAGAAAAAATATGAAGCATTAATATTGGAAGATATAGGAAATAATAGAGTTGTTCATTTGCCAGCAACGCAACAAGATGTAAATGAATTTATCCGTTTTTATGAAGATTATAGAATGAATTGTGTTTCTGATCCCTGGTTGAAAAAACCAATCTCAACAATTTCTGAACGTCTTCCAAGTTATTATAGGCGTAATTTACAGATAAATGCAGAAAAATATAGTAAACATCCCTATAAGCAACCGGAAGATGAATTGTTAGCTAATAATGCATTTGACATATTAATAAATGGATATAAAGGCATTGATTACGTTTTTCAGCATGCGCATTTAACAGAAACAGATCTATATCATGTTGATAACCAAATTGTAGTTCTCTCAAATATTTTTTGGGGATATCGTACACCATTCTATGATGCTGTTTTATTACAGCATCATTACACCAGTCATCATTTAGCTGACGTGGAGGGAATGACGGTAGAAAAATTAGAGGAACAACGGCAAATGTGGTTAGATGCAATTCAGTCCCTTCCAGAAACACAAGGTCAAAATCAAAGACTTCTTAAGCTTGCTTTACTTGAACGTGCAACAGCAGGTCTTATGGTCGATGCGTTAAGTATAAAACTAGATAATCCATTAGCAGAAACATTCATTGAAAAAACTAGGAATCAAGTAAAAAAATTAAGTAAAGAACTCAAATAATTTAACATTTTTATCTTATTGTCGTTCCTGCTTCAACTTTCTTAATTGGCTTTAAAGGTATTGGTTTTTCTCCATCTGCGCAGAGGATCATGCCTTGAGAGTCTTCGCCCATGATTTTTCTTGGTTCCAGGTTGATTATGAATACGAAGGATTTGTTGATTAAACTGTCCGGTTCATAATGAGGGTAAATGCCTGAGAGAATATTTCTTTGACCTTCTTCTCCAAAATCTACGGTCAAACGAAGCAATTTCTCAGAGCCTTCTTTTCTTTCTACCTGTATAACTTTGCCTATGCGCAGGTCGAGCTTATCAAAGTCCTGGTAATTGATGATTGGCTTCATGCAATTGATTATAACATACGGTATAATGAAATAGAAACGTCATTGCGAACCCCGATTGAATCGGGGTGAGGCAATCCCGTCGAGTTTAGCACGAATTACATACAACGGGATTGCCGCGTCGGGCTCTAGCCCTCCTCGCAAAGACGTAGTGAGTATGAGAAAAATAGTAGTTACATTTATCTTATCTTACTTGCGTTTTTTCGCGCGACTCCAGCTCAAGAAAGTGAATCCTATTATCGTGGGCGTTGGGGGAAGTAGCGGGAAGAGTTCTGTGTGTGAGTTGATTGGAATTGTTTTGTCAAGTAAATATAGAGTAAAGCAAGGGAAAGGGAAGAATAGTGAGACAGGCTTGCCTTTGGATATTCTGGGTATATCTATGACTTCATATGCTGCAGTAGATTGGTTGAAAGCATTAGTACTAGCTCCCATTCGAGTTGTAACAAATAATGAAAAATATGATGTCTATATCGCTGAAATGGGAATTGATAGTCCTGTTGAGCCAAAGAATATGAGGTATCTTCTAAAAATTATCCAGCCGGCAATTGCAGTAACCACAAATATTTCTTTAGAGCATAGTCAATATTTTGATTCTTTTATTACAGAGGAAAATGAAGAAAAGAGAAAACAAAAAATTCTTGAAATGACTGCAGCACAAGAAACGTTGCTGCTTACTTCTCTACCAAAAACAGGTACTGCAATAGTGAACCTTGACGACAGTTCTATTACTAATGCAAAGAGAAATATAGTTGCAAAGCAGATCACTGTTTCAACGCAGCATAAGCAAGCGGACGTTTATATTAACAAAGTACAAATATTCATCGACAATTTTTTAGTAACGTTTACCTATGCAAAAAAAGAATATTCGTTAAAAATAAACGCATTACTTCCTGAGCATTTCGTCTACTCATTTATGTATGCAATCGCTGTTGGTTTAAGTTTAAGTATAGATATTGAGCAAACAATAAGTTCATTAGAAAAGCAGTTTAACCTGCCTCCCGGACGCAGCAGCGTGTTTAAGGGAATTAACAATACAACAATAATTGACTCATCCTACAACAATGCAACACTGCCGCCAATCCTTGACATGCTTGAACTTCTTCAACATGTTGCGAAGAAACAACGAAAAGTTGCAATTATTGGTGACATGCGGGAGTTGGGAAGTATGAGCAAATTAAATCATGAAATCGTTGCTGAAAAAATTCTTGAAACTGCTGATATGGCAATTTTGATTGGACCATTAATGAAGCAATATGCGGCGCCTATTTTACGAAATAAAAAATTTAATTTTCAAAGTTACGTGACATTTACAGACGCGAAAGAGAAGATTTTAGAAAGTATTAAAGAAAATGATTTGATATTGGTCAAAAGTTCACAGAATACATTATATTTAGAGAGAGTAGTTGAAATGCTGCTTGCTGATAAGAAAGATGTAGATAAGCTTTGTCGGAGAGGTACATTTTGGGACGCACAGAGAAGAAAGACTCCATGATTCTTGTCATTGCGAGGAGCGCACGACGCCGCTTCCGGGAAGCGCCTCCACAAAGTGGCAAGTCCTCTGGGAGGGCAAGTACTCTTGGGGTACAGCGACGCGGCAATCTCTTCGCGTTTAGCCCGTGAGATTGCTTCGTTCCTCGCAATGACAAAGTAGTAGCTTTATCTGAGTACCGATTTTAATTTTCTCCTTTTTAATCCACCCTTCCGGTAACTCTAAAACATTCTTGAACTTCGGGTTCCAGAGGAAAATTCTATTTGATTTTAAACTTTCTTGCAGTTTTTTAACTTTAAAATGATTATCCAAAATCACGACATCAATGGAAAAGCGTAGACCGAATGTATGAATACCGAAGCGGGTTTTGAAATAGATGGGTATAGGATTTGTTTTACCAATTAAACCAACAGATTTGGTGAGGATGTTCGTCGCGTTTTTTGCTTTGATAGTAATCACAGTATCTGATCAATCTTTGCCGCGAGAATGAAATCGTTTTCAGATAGGCCGCCTATGGCATGGGTTGTGAGGGATAGGGTTACTTTGTTCCATTCGTGCAAATTGATATCAGGGTGATGGCCTTCGATTTCTGCTATTTCTCCGACTTTATTGACAAAGTTGAGTGCTCCTTTAAAATTTTTGAATGTATATTCTTTATTCAAAACTTTTTCATCCTGCACAGTCCAACCATGTAATTGTGTTCTCACATATGCGCTATATTCATCAGGTGTTAAAGGTTTGACGCCTCCTTCACAAGGTTTACAGTGTTTGTTTACAAGATTATTTTGCATAATAAAAGTATCTGTTCTTTTGAGCAATGAATTCCTCCACTACATAGTAGAACTGTAGTGGTGTGATTTATCACACTGAAAAGCCTCAGTTATTTAAAAAACTAAACACTTACTAATAAAATTCTATCACATTCACAGTATGGTATACTACGATTGGTATGAAATACCTCAGATCTGCAGCGATTGTGCTTTTGGCAATTATTCTCATTACTGTTTTTACCATAGGGATCAATACTATTGGTAAGCTGAACAGTGGAAATTTTTCTATCAATATGAGCAATCAAACAGTAATAAAGCAACTGCGGTCACTGAATCGTTGGGAAACAGCATCTTTTACTATTGAAAAAGTCATTGATGCGGGGACAACAAACAATAATGCAATTCTTAATTTCCTTTATGGCGACAGAATTTTGTTAATTGCGCATGGAGAAGTTATTGGAGGGTTTGATTTAAGCACAGTCTCGAACAACGATGTAAAAATTGACGAAAAGACAATCCATATACAGTTACCTGCGCCGCGAGTATTGATTACTCGTTTGGACAATAAAGAAACACGAATATATGATCGTACACGAGGTTTACTCGCACCAAGTAATAAAGACCTTGAATCTCAAGCAAGACAAGCAGCAGAACAAGCACTTCATGATAGCGCTTGTAAAGGTAATATATTAAAAACAGCATCTGATAATGCACGGCAGCAGTTAACCTCAATGCTCAAGTCTCTTGGATTTACTACTGTTACAATTGATATCCCCATAGGCAGTTGTTAATACGAATGTTTACTACGAATTAACACGAATGTTTTGGTATAATATCTTCATGTGGCAGAGAGCAAAGAATGTATATCATCTTTTTGTGGCTGTTCTGGCGAATATTATTTATCAATTCCCGGCAAAAAAACTCATTGTTATTGGTGTGACAGGAACTGATGGGAAAACCACAACTACTAGTTTGATTTATCATATTCTCAAAACAGCGAATCTACCTGTGTCTATGGTCTCAACAGTATCAGCAATCATAAATGGAGAAAGTTATGATACAGGATTTCATGTGACCAATCCTTCCTCAGTTCCTTTACAGAAATTTTTGAAAAAAGCACTGCTTCCGGATAGGAATACCAAATCATATTTAGTTCTGGAAGTGACTTCGCATGGTATAGATCAGAATAGAATTTGGGGAATACCATTTACCTTTGGTGTTTTGACAAATATTACTCATGAACATTTGGATTATCACAAAACTTTTGAGAATTACTTAGATACAAAAGTGAAATTATTGCAAAGAGCGAAGATTGCTGTAATTAATAGGGACGATGACTCTTATAAGAGAGTAAGTGCAAAATTATCGTATAAAAGTAAAAAAATAATTACATATGGTTTACAAGAGGATGCGGATGTAAATCCTGAGGTCTTTTCGTTTACATCTAATCTTAATGGGGAGTTTAATAAATATAATGTGTTAGCGGCGGTTTCTGTGGTGAGGGAAATTGGTGTAAAGGATGAGGTAATTCGTGAAGCAATAAAGACGTTTACTCCACCAGCGGGTAGGGGAGAGATTGTGTATGATAAAGATTTTACAGTTATGGTGGATTTTGCGCATACACCTAACTCTTTTCAAGAATTGCTTTCCAATGTAAAACCTCAGGTAACTAGTAGAGTAATTCACGTGTTTGGCTGTGCTGGAGAGCGAGATGTTTCTAAACGGCCGGTTATGGGAAAGATTTCTGCGAAGTACGCGGATATTATTATTTTAACAGCTGAAGATCCGAGGTGTGAAGGGGTGGATAAAATTAATGCTGATATAAAGTCTGGGATCAAAAATCCGAATATCGAATATCGAATATCGAAACAAATACAAAATTTCAAAATTCAAAACGATAAAAAATATTTGTTTGAGGTTTCCGATAGACAAGAGGCTATTAATGCTGCGGTTGGGTTGGCGAAGAAGGGGGATTTTGTGTTGTTGACTGGGAAGGCGCATGAGAAGAGTATGAATTATGGTAAAGGCGAAGAGGCTTGGGATGAATTTGAGGCAGTAAAAAAGGCAACAATGAACATATGAGATCTATACATTTTATCGGCATCAAAGGGGTAGGTATGACGCCATTGGCGATTATCGCGAAAGAAGCTGGGTTCATTGTCACAGGTTGTGATGTGGCGGAGGATTTTATTACGGATGTACCTCTAAAAGAAACAGGAATTGTTGTTTCATCAGGGTTTCATTCTAAACATTTGGAAAATATTGATTTAGTAATTACCACAGGCGCGCATGGTGGACTGAGTAATCCTGAAGTAAAAGCTGCGAAAGAAAAAGGTTTAGCAGTTATGCTGCAAGGAGAGGCAGTGGGGAAGTTTATGGATGGAGCTTTGTTTACTAGGCAATTCAAAGGAATTTCTGTAGCGGGTTGTCATGGAAAAACAACAACTACCGCGATGATTGCCACTATTTTTGCAGAAGCGGGAGTAGATCCGTCCTATGTTATTGGGACAAGTGATGTAAGTCCGCTAGGTTTACCAGGCCATTATGGAAAAGGTGAATATTTTATAGCAGAAGCGGATGAATATGCTAATGAACCGGTGTATGATAGAACACCGAAGTTTTTGTTTCAAAAACCTGAAATTGCAGTAATTACCAATATTGAACACGACCATCCTGATTTGTACCCAACAATCGATAGTGTGCGGGACGCGTATCTAAAGTTTACAAAACAGATTGAAGGGAGAGGTTTACTGATTGCAAACGGCGATGATACGCAAACAAAACTTGTATTGCAAGGATATAAAGGAAAAGTAAAAACGTTTGGTTTTGGTTTGGAAAATGATTATGTTATTCAACAAGGAGAAACAATTGATGGAAGAACAGAGTTTATTCTTAACAAAACAGACAAATATGCCTTATCTATTCCGGGAAAACATAATATTATGAATGCTGCTGTTGCAGCTATTGTAGCTCAGCAGGCTGGAATTTCTTATGAAAAAATAAAACAAGGATTAGTAAAATTTACAGGAACCAAAAGGCGTTTGGAATTTATTGGCAAATTGCCAACAGGTGCACTACTCTATGATGATTATGCTCATCATCCCACAGAAATTCAAACAACCTTGAATGGTTTAAAACAATTATATTCTACCAAAAAATTAGTTTGCATTTTTCAGCCGCATACATATTCTCGAACAAAATTACTACTCGAGGAATTTAGTGATTCGTTTTATGCAAGTGATATTGTTATACTTACTAATATTTTTCCATCAGCACGTGAACCATTAGATACCTCTATTTCTTCAGAACATATAGTCGAAAAAATTATTCAAAACACTTCTGAAGAGAAATTTAACCAAAATACTGTTTTATACCTGGCAAAGCTTCCTGATGTGATAAAATACATCAAAGAACAAGGGTGGGGAGAAGATACAGTGATTGTTACGATGGGGGCGGGGGATGTATATAAGATTGGTTTACGTCTTTACGATCCCGATAGAAATCGGGAGAAGCAATCCCGAAGAGATAAATCCGAATATCGAATTTTTTAACTCTTATGGAAAAATTTGTTATACAAGGTGGAAATATGTTAAAGGGAGCGGTGAAAGTATCCGGAGCTAAAAATGTGGCTTTGAAAGTGCTTGTGGCCGCGTGTTTGACTGATGAAGAAGTAGTCATAGAGAATATGCCACTTATTTCTGATGTATATGGCATGATTGATATCATGAAAGAATTAGGTGCTGAAATCTCTTTAGAAGATCACACTGCAACAATTCAATTAAAAGAATTCGCGACACATGAACTTTCTTTAGATAAAGCTGCAAAAATCAGAGCATCAGTTATGTTAATCTCTCCTTTGCTTGCTCGAGTGGGTGAGGCGATTATTCCAAATCCGGGCGGTTGCCGTTTGGGCGCGCGCCCTGTTGATAGAATTATTGAAGGGTTGAAGTCTATGCATGCGGATATCGTATATAACAGTGAAGACGGGTATTTCCATGGGAAAACACAAGGATTACAAGCAACAGAATATACATTTCCTAAAAACACTCATACCGGCACAGAAACGCTTATTCTTGCGGCAGTATTAGCGCTGGGAACCACAATTCTACACAACGCTGCACAAGAACCGGAAATTGATGATCTCATTACCTTACTCAACGCGATGGGCAGTAATATCAAACGTACGGCAAAACGAGAGATTACGATTAAAGGAGTAAAAAAACTACAAGGAGCTCATTTTACCATTAGTCCTGACAGAAATGAAATTGTCACGTTTGCAATTGCCGCTGTCCTCAGCCGAGGTGATATTTTTATAGAGAGCGCAAAACAAGAAGGTTTAGAAGAGTTTCTTGAGAAACTTGAAGAAACTGGCGGAGGATATGAAATAAAAGATACTGGTGTCCGGTTTTATTACAAAGGTGAACTTAAGGCAACTGATATTGTTACAAGTATTTATCCTGGTTTTATGACAGATTGGCAAGCACCGTGGGCAGTACTCATGACGCAAGCAAAGGGAATTTCAACAATTCATGAAACAGTATTTGAGAATAAATTAGGATATGTACATGAATTACGGAAAATGGGTGCAAATATTAAATTCTTTAATCCAAAAGTAGATAATCCGGAATCATTTTATAACTTTAATCTTGAAGATGACAATCCGGAATATTTTCATGCAATTAGCATTACCGGTCCGTCAAAATTACATAATGCTGTGGTAAATATGCTTGATCTTCGCGCGGGAGCAACGGTTGTTTTGGCAGCGCTCGCAGCAACGGGGAAAACAACAATTTTTGGAATTGATAAAATTGACAGAGGGTATGAAAAATTTGAAAAACGGTTGTATAATCTAGGTGCGGATATAAAACGTATTGAGGAAAAATAATATGCAAGCAGTCATTTTAGCAGCAGGACAATCAAGCAGGTTTTACCCTTTTACCAACGTAGCGCATAAGTCGCTCATTACTGTCATGGGTAAAACTTTGCTTGAGCATACACTCATCGCCATTAAAAAATTAGGTATTGAAGAAGTAGTTCTTGTCGTTGCAAAAAATAGCCCAATACCCGAAATTATCGGCGACGGGAAGCGTTTGGATATAAAAATAATATATGTCACACAGCCTGAAGCATTGGGGATGGGGGATGCAGTTTTACAAGCTGATGCATATATCCACGACGAGTTTGTGCTTTTAAACGCCTATCATGTAGATATAAGTGATTTTCTACATGATATGGAAAAAAAGAATACAAAAAAAGAGGAGATTGTGTTACTTGGTCGTAAGGAAGAAGGAGCAGGAAGATATGGATATATTCAGATTGAAAATGGGAAAGCAAAACATATCATTGAAAAACCGGAAGTAAACCAAACAAATGCTTTGCGGGTTATCGGAATTTATTTATTGAATAAACAATTTTTGCAAGTTTTGCATGATACTCCTCTTGAACACTATCATTTTGAAAACGCACTAGATACCTATATGCAAACTGGTCACGCGCGGGTTTTGGAAACAACAAAAGAAACGCTTACATTGAAGTATGCGTGGGATGTATTAGATGTCAAAAATTATTTGCTGAGTAAAATAAAACACTCTGTTTCACCGCAAGCATCAGTCTCACCTCATTCTTTGTTGTTAGGTAAGGTGTATATTGAAGAAGGCGCGACAATCTATGAAGGCGTATGTATTAAAGGTCCCGCGTATATTGGGAAAAATACAGTTGTAGGGAATAACGCGTTGGTGCGCGGCGGAGTATGTTTGGAAGAAAATGCAATGATCGGGTCTTACATGGAAGTGACAAATAGTGTAATCATGCAGAACTCGACATCTCATTCGGGATTTATTGGTGACTCAGTGATTGGCAGTAATACAAAAATAGGGGCAATGTTCTGCTCTGCAAATGTGCGCTTAGACCGTAAGCAAGTGTCTCCTAAAGTAAAAGAACAAAAAGTCTCGTCCTACAAGAAGCATCTTGGTATGATAGCTGGAAATAATGTGATCATGGGTGCAGGTGTGACAACTATGCCTGGGGTAATTATTGGCAATGATACAATGATCGGCCCATCAACAACTATAATGAAAAATGTCGAAGATCATAGTATATTTTATACAGAGTTTAAGCATGTGGTGAAAAAAGAGAAAAAAATTTGACTTTTGCCGGTTGTGGTGGTAGGATGCAATGGTTCTTTGAAAAGAGTAGGGGAGTTTGTTTAGAGCGTGTGGTCCCACTGCGGAGTGGGAATACGAGGAAGAGGGTCTTTAGCCAAAGGCTAAAGAAATCGGGCTCCGCCAGTTGGCGGAAGCATCTGCGGAAACCCTCAGGTTGTCATTGTCAACCTTAATGTCATTTTTAAATCTTTGTAGTAATACAGAGGCCAAAGAAATGACAGCACAATTGCTACTCTTCTCTTCAGAGAACTTCAGGACAATTTTATGCTAAAACTTGTCATCTTTGACTATGATGGGCTCATGGTAAATAGTGAGCATGTCGTTTTCGCGGCAGAGAAAGAACAGTTTCAAAAATATAATAAAGAATTAACTTGGGAATATTTTTGTGAAAGTATTGGTGTCCCTGTAGCAGACGCGCTGAAAATGTACATGAAAGACCATAATCTACCTGTAGTTTTTGAAGAGTTTCTTTCTGAAAGAAATGCATATGTTGCAAAATACTTAGAAAGTAATTTAGCACTTATGCCAGGATTACTGTCACTGATCAAAAGTGTAAAAGAAAAAGGCGTTACTATGGCAATTGCTACATCCGGGAAAAGAGACTATATCAATTGGGGATTACAGAAGTTTGCTATTAGTGATTATTTCAAAACTGTTATTTGTATTGATGATGTAGAACGAGGTAAACCACACCCTGATTTGTTTTTAAAAGTATTAGAAAAAGAAAGTATCAAACCGGAGGAAACGATAATCTTAGAAGATTCATTACATGGCATTGAAGCAGCTTATAGAGCAAATATATTTTCCATCGCAGTGCCGACAAAAGGTATTGACTTTACACAATACGGGAAAGCTGGTTTAATTGTAGATAGTCTGGAAAAAGTAGATAATTTTTTTAGATTAATAAATTAATTATGGCAAAACAAAAGCTTGTTCTTTTTGATATTGATTATACGTTATTTGATACTGCTGTGTATCGGGAACAGTTGTTCCCTGCGTTGCTGCAGCATCTGCGTGTGGATAATGCAAAAGCTAAAGAAATTTTGCAGGATATTTATTATTCACACCGCAAACACGTCGGACACTTTGATTTGGCAATTATTATAGAGGAACTCATAGAAGCATTAGCGTTGGAAGCAGATGCAGAAGAAGTTTTTCAGGAGTTTTTGTATGCAGAACAAACATACGCTCCGGCCCTGTATGAAGAAGCAAAGGATACACTACAGAAGTTATCAGAATTAAAAGACTTGAGAATCGGTATTTTTTCAGGAGGGCGGACAGATCATCAATTGCAAAAAATAAACTCACTGGAAAAATTCTTTCATAAGGAACATGTCCATATATTTCTTGTCAAAGAAAAAGAAATAGAAAAAGTGATGAAAAAATATGTAAATTATCAACTATTCCTTGTAGATGATGTGCTGGATATTTTACATAATGCAAAAAAAGCAAATCCGGATGTGACAACGGTTTGGAGCAAGCGGGGACGGTTAGCAGAAAGAGTAAAAGAAATTCCAGGATTTACTCCAGATTATACAATAACAAATTTAGAAGAAGTAGTGAAGATACTTAAAAAGTATTAAGATTTTGTCATTGCGAGGAGGGATGACGCGGCAATCTCCTGGAGGTTGAGTTCGTGAGATTGCTTCGCTATCGCTCGCAATGACATTAACAAAGGTATGTGTGGAATATTTGGATATGTAGGAAAACAAAATAACGCGGCACAGACTGTTTTGGACGGTCTCAAACTCCTGGAATACAGGGGATATGATTCATGGGGAATCACTGTCAAAAATGGTCCGAAATTGGCTTTAGAAAAACATGTGGGGAAAATTGGTGAGGCTAATACCGTTTTGCCTGAAAGTAACTTAGGTATTGGACATACGCGCTGGGCAACGCATGGCGGCGTGGTTAAGGAAAATGCACATCCGCATATGGATTGCACTAGGGAAGTGGCTGTCCTGCATAATGGAATTGTTGAAAATTATCAGGCGTTAAAAGAAGATTTAATAAAAAAAGGCCATATATTTATTTCTGAAACAGACACAGAAGTTATTTCCCATCTTGTAGAAGAATATAAGAAAACAAATGGCTTTTCTACTGCTGTACGATTAGCATTTAATCAATTACATGGATTGAATGCTATACTTGTAGTAAATGCTGTCTCATCAGAAATAGTTGCAGCAAAAAATGGTTCTCCGCTTGTTGTTGGTATTGGTGAAGACGAGTTCTTTGTTGCATCAGATGTAGCTGGAATTATCAAACATACTAAAAAAGTTATTTTCCTCAAAGATCACGAAATGGTAATTTTAGGAAAAGAGCTTCAGTTATTTTCATTACCAGAGGGAAAAAAGTTACAACCACATATAGAAGAGATTGATTGGAAGATCGAAGATGTAGAGAAAGGTGATTATCCTCATTTCATGGTTAAAGAAATGCATGAACAACCAAAAGTTATCTTAAATATTGCAAAAAATTATGATGACCAAATTAGTTCTCTTGCTAAGGTAATCAGTGCTGCAAAAGGGACATTTTTTATTGGATCAGGAACTGCTTCGTATGCGTGCCTTGCAGGAACGTATTTATTTTCAAAAATAGCGCACAAACATGTAAATACTGCCGCTGCATCAGAATTTAATTATTTAGAAGATTTTCTTACAAAGGAAAGTTTAATTATTGCTCTGTCTCAATCAGGCGAAACAATTGATATCGTAGAACCATTAACCCGCGCAAAAGATAAGGGAGCAAAAATTGCTGCATTGGTAAATGCCTTGGGGTCAACTATTTATAGAATGGCGGATTATAAAATGCTTTTGGGAGCAGGACCTGAAAAAGCAGTTGCATCGACTAAAGCATATATAGCAAAACTTTCTATATTATTAATGCTTGCTTTTGCAATAGTGGAGAAAATTGAATACGGGAAAGAATTACTCATTGATGCTGCTCGTGAAGTGGAAAGAATATTGGAAAAAGAAAATATAGAGAAAATAAAAGCACTGGCAATGCAGTTGAAAGACAAACCGCATATGTATGCAATTGGACGGGGAGTTTCTTATCCAAGCGCACTTGAAGCTGCAATGAAAATCAAAGAAGTGAGTTATATCCATACAGAAGGATTAGCCGGGGGAGAACTAAAACACGGACCAATTGCTTTGATAGCAAAAGGTACACCTTGTATTGTATTTGCTCCTAAGGATGAAACATATGAGGCAATTATTTCCAATGCAACAGAAATTAAAGCACGCGGAGGATTTATTATTGGAGTGAGTTCAGAAAATGCTTCTGTTTTTGATTTTTGGATTGAAGTAAAAGATTCTAAAGAGGCATCAATTATCACTCAAATTATTCCCATGCAAATCCTCGCGTACTATCTCGCGGTTCTCAAAGACCTCGACCCCGATAAACCCCGCAATTTGGCAAAAAGTGTGACGGTTAAGTAATATTTCGTTTTGTAGTAGAGGCAATGTGAACGAGTAGATCATAAGGAATTGTATCGCATTGCTTTGCTGCATTAGAAATAGAATTTTTATCTTCTGGGTTATTGGAAAAAACTGTAACTGATTGACCTACTTGGGGATTTTGTATATTGCTAAGATCGATTGTTGTGATATTCATACTGACTCTGCCAATAATTGGACAAAAAGTTTCATTTACCTTCACAAAGCCTTTGTTGGTTAATCTCCTGTCAACGCCATCAAAATACCCAAGCGGCAAAATGCCGATTTGCATATCGTTTTGCGCAGTATAAATAAAATCATAACCAACTTTATCACCTTTTTGTATTGTTTTTATTTGTGCAATTGTTGTACTCAATTGCAGAACAGGTTTCAAATTATTATTTTTTCCTTCAGGATCAATCCCATACAAAACAATGCCTGTTCGTGCTATGTTGCCAATATTTTTATAATCAGTATGATGTAATAATCCAGAGGATGCCGCGATATGTATCCACTTTGGTGAAATACCTAATGACTTTACTATTTCTTGTGCATCTTCAAATTCTTTAGTTTGTTTTTTTGTTGAGGGATCAGTGGGTTTGTCTGCTGCTGCAAAGTGCGACATAAGACCTTCAATATTGATATTTTTAAACTGTTTTACCAAGGAAATAAATTCCGGTAATTCTTTAATGCTAATACCTTCTCTATGCATGCCGGTATCTACGAAAATATGTATACCTGCATGTGGTTGGTATTTATTGATTGCTGCAACTAGTTCTTGGTTGTATACAGCATAGGAAAATGGAAGTTTCTTTGTCCTCAGATTTTCCGGATTTACATAGCCCATGATAAGAATTTTTGTTTTAATTCCGACTTTGTATAATTCATATGCTTCATAGAGACTATCTACACAGAAAAATGGCGGATTTAGTTGATCCAATATCTTTGCAGTAAGTACTAAGCCATGGCCATAGGCGTTGCTTTTAAGAACAGGAGCAACTTTGAGACGGGAAAGGTTTGAGAGATACTGATAATTTGCAGTTAATGCATGTTGGGATATCTCAATGGTGTTTAAAGGATGATAGTGTTTTCTTAAAAATGAAGGTTTAAACATAGTATGTTTTGGATCAAAAAGATTATAGCGAGAAAGCAACCATAAAGCAAAAATCATTGTATAAATGTATGGCGCAGAGTATAATTAGCTCCTATGGCGCAGTTCTTGGGGTTGACAATACTTTCGTCTTTTATTACAGCAATACTTCTGGTGCCATTTATTGATTTTCTCTATAAAATTAAACTCCAAAGACAAAATCAACATACTAAAGATCCTTTCAACAAACATACACCTGTTTTTGATAAATTTCATGCCTGGAAAGTGGGAACACCATTTGGCGGAGGAATTTTGATAATCGTTGTTGTTTCTGTTTTAACATTATGGGCGTATGGATTATTTGGTATACATACTAATCCATGGATGACATTTGTCATTTTATTTGCCTTTGTTGGATATGGCTTACTTGGTTTGTATGATGATGTGAAGAAGCTTGTTGTTACGGATAGAAAGACTGCATTTTTTGGTCTTCGATTTAGGCATAAATTTATTATACAATGGATTCTTGCATTTGTTATTGCGTTTGTCTTTTATAACCAACTAGGCTATCATTTCATTTTTATCCGGGGAATTGGTCTGACAAGTTTGGGGTTTCTTTTTATTCCTATTGCCGCATTTATCATAGTTTCATTTACCAATGCATTTAATATAGCTGATGGGTTGGATGGACTTGCTTCAGGCTTGTTTCTTATCTGTATGATTGCATTTTTGGCAATAACATCGCATCAATTAGATCAGTCGCTCGGGATTTTTATCGCGATTCTCATGGGATCTGTTGGGGCATTTTTGTATTTCAATATTTACAAAGCCAGAATTTGGCTGGGAGATGTGGGAGCATTATCTTTAGGCGCGGTGTTGGCAGTTGTTGGTTTACTCACTGGTAAACCGCTTGCCCTAGCTGTGATTGGTGGCGTTTTTATTTTAGAAATAGGTTCATCCCTGATTCAGTTAGTAGGGAAAAAATTTCTTCACCGCAAACTTCTCCCGATTGCGCCTCTTCATTTATATTTTCAGAAAAAAGGTTGGGAAGAGCCAAAGATTGTTATGCGGGCGTGGCTACTTGGTTTCTTTTTCGCAGTCGTTGGACTTTATCTTGCTTTTATTCGATAAACGTACGCCTTTCTACGTGAGGTAACTATCTACATGAAAAAACGTGAATCGCTCAAAAAAATCGACATCATTCTTTTCATTACTACTATTTTACTAACATTCTTTGGGTTACTCATGATCTATGATGCTTCTTCTTTTATTTCTTTCCGGGATTTTGGGAATAAGTATCATTATGTGCGGGATCAGGCTTTGTGGATTGTAATTGGATTTATTGGCATGGGAGCGTTTTCATTTTTTGATTATAAAAAATTATATAATTACGCATTGCCTTTGTTAATTATTGCAATTGTTTTACTTATGCTTGTGTTTATTCCCGGGGTAGGTGTAGGAGTTTTAGGAGCGCATCGGTGGATAAATTTACGATTTTTTATTTTGCAGCCTGCTGAATTTGTAAAATTGACGTTGGCAATTTATCTGGCAGCGTGGTTTTGTAATAAAGAAAAAAATAGATTTACCGCTTTTGCTCTTTTGATAAGTTTAGTGCTTGGGTTAGTTATGTTAGAGCCGGATATGGGTACAGCAATTATTATTTTATCCGAAGCAGTTGTGTTGTATTTTCTCTCAGGCGGTAATATGTTATATTTTGCCGCATCAACCCCAGTTATTGGTCTACTCGGGTTTTTCTTAATAAAACTTGAACCGTATCGCGCAAAACGACTGGCTACATTCTTGAATCCAAACCAGGGAGTGCAAAATGCTTCATATCACGTGCGGCAAATTCTTATAGCATTAGGTTCTGGAGGTTTAACAGGAGTCGGATTAGGAAACTCTCTGCAGAAATATGCCTATCTTCCTGAGAATACAACTGATTCAATATTTGCTATCATTGGAGAAGAACTGGGTTTGATTGGCGCGTGTTTGTTGATATTTATTTTTATGATAGTTGCCTGGCGGGGAATGTATATTGCTATGCAGAGTAAGGATCAATTTGGAAAACTTTTAGCTGGGGGCATAACTGCGTTTTTAATAGTACAGATGATTATCAATTTAGGAGCGCAAACTGCGTTATTTCCCTTGACAGGCGTACCATTACCTTTTATCTCCTACGGAGGCTCGGCTTTGGTAGTAGATTTATGTTCAATAGGGATTTTGTTAAATATCGCGAAACAGAATAGCTAATGTCATTGCGAGGAGCGCACGACGTGGCAATCCCGTCGGGTTTAGCACAGATTACAAACAAGGAGATTGCCGCACCAGTCCCCGAACTGGTTCGCAAAGACGTTTTGTTTAATTTTATGAAAGTTTTAATTATTGGAGGACACATGACGCCTGCTTTGGCGGTTATTGAAAGTTTGCCAAAAGATAATGAGATTGTATATGTTGGGAGAAAATATGCACTTGAGGGAGATAGTGCTGTTTCGTTGGAATATCAAACAGTAACCAAGCGCAATATCCCTTTTATTGCATTTACTACAGGGAGACTGCAGCGCAAATTGACAAAGCATACACTTCTGTCATTTTTTAAAATACCACGGGGTTTTCAACAGTCGCTTTCTTTATTATTGCAGCAAAAACCAGATGTGGTAGTGGGTTTTTTCCCAAAGAGAAAACTATACTGACGGGAAATCCATTGCCAGAGAGTATGGTAGGGAAAAGAGACAAAGGGGACATAAGGGACAAGGGGGACAAAGGCAAACAACCGCTAGTATGTATTGTGGGCGGCAGTTCAGGGTCACATGCGATCAATGAGTTTGTTGAAGGGTGTTTGGAAAAGTTAGTGAACAAATACCAGGTAATTCATCAGACAGGTGATGCACAGGAATTTAAAGATTATGATCGATTGATGAAACTAAAAGAAAGTTTACCGAAGGAAAAACAACAACGCTACATCCTAAGAAAATTTATTAAGCCTGAAGAAATAGGAAATGTTTTTCATCAGGCTGATCTTATTGTGTCCCGGTGCGGTATGAATACGATTACATCTTTATTAGTTCTGCAGAAACCAAGTTTGCTCATCCCTTTACCATTTGCACAAAGAAATGAACAATATAAAAATGCGTTACTATTGAAAGACGCGGGTTTAGGTATAGTTCTAGACCAGAAAACACTGACTTCGGAAGAACTTTTTGAAAATATTGTGAAGATGATAGAGAATAAAAAAAATTATCATGTCAAATCCTCTGTTCCCGTTCTAAATCCCCAAGAGGCTGCAGAGAAGATAATTGAGATGGTAAAATCAGTCACAAAAACCCCTTAGCGAACCTGTGGAGTTGACTTTATAAACTGTTTTACAATTATCGCCAGTTATGTTTAAAAGCAAAAATAAATTTAATAAACGTAGATCCAGATTTTTTATTAGAAAATTAATTATCTACATTATTTCATTCTTCGGCATTTTCTTGTTTTGTTTGGGTTTGCTATTTTTGTTTACTCGTCAACAAAAATTGCTTCTAAATCCTGTGAAGTTTGCTGTCACGCAGATACAAAACGCGGTAAATTATATTAATACGGATGTAGCTGTTAATCAGACAAAATCTTTGCTGGATAAACATAATATTGCGTACAAATCCGTGACTGTGAACAAACAAAATGATATTGTGGTAGAATTAGACAGCAGTGGAGAAGCGATACTTTCTCCGGGAAAAGATTTACCAACACAAATCGCCTCTTTACAAGTCACAATAGCTCACCTTACAATAATAGGGAAGCGCTTCGTGCGTCTTGATTTTCGGTTTGAAAGACCCGTGGTACTATTTTAATGAAAACTATGTCAGATGGAAAAATTACTGTAGGAATTGATATCGGTACCTCAAAAATTGTCACACTTGTTGCAAAAATTGACGAAGAAAATATGGTGCATGTCATGGGTGTGTCTGAAGTCAAATCCAATGGTATCAAAAAAGGACAAATTGTTGATATCGAAGACGCGGTTGTCTCTATAAATAATTCTCTAGAAGCAGCAGAACGGATGGCCGGTTATTCTGTAGCCCACGTTGTTGTAGCAATTGGCGGCAGCCATATTGAAAGTCTTAATTCTAAAGGAGTTGTTGCAGTCGCAGCACCTGAAGGAGAAATTGGAGAAAACGATACAGCGCGGGTTATTGATGCTGCTCGTGCTATTTCGATGCCGTCTTCGAGGGAAATTCTTCATGTATTGCCGAGGAATTATACTGTTGATGGACAGGAAGGTATTAAAGATCCGGTTGGCATGACAGGCGTGCGATTGGAAATAGACACACATATCATTTCCGCGAATATGACTTCTATCCGTAATTTACAAAAAGCATTATCAGAAGTGGGTGTTGATGTTGACGGGATGATTTTCAGCGGCTACGCCAGCTCACTCGCGGTGTTGTCAGAGACAGAGAAAGAATTAGGTGTTGTATTAGTAGATATCGGCGCGGGTACAACAGATATTTCTATTTATGTGGATGGATCTGTTGCCTATTCATCTGTGTTGCCGATTGGAGCTAAACATATTACTAATGATTTAGCGATTGGTTTGCGTATTTCATTAGAAAGCGCTGAGAAAATAAAACTCTTTTTATCAAGGCCTCAAAGAAAAACATTGTTACCCTATGAATCAGAACCTGAAGAGGTATCTGTAAGCAGGCAAGAGAAAACCAAAGAGAGAAAACCAAATGATGAAATTGATTTAGCACCATTAGGTTTGCCTGAAGAAATACGAAAAGTGTCGCATAAAACACTAGTTGAGGGTATTATCAGACCAAGATTAAATGAAATATTTACTATAGTAGGTTTAGAAATTAAAAAAAGCGGGTGGGGCGGGCAGACTCCTGCTGGTTTGGTAATCACCGGAGGCGGCGCAAAAACAGTGGGAATTACTGATAGTGCCAAACGCGTGTTAGCCATGCCTGTGAGAGTAGGTATGCCTCATGATCTCAAGGGACTTGTTGATGAAGTCCAGGATCCTGCTTTTTCAACAGCAGTAGGTCTGGTAATGCATGGTTCAAAACTCGGAATCACAAAGAATGCCATGCCTTTTGGTTTTTCCATGCCAAAAATGAAAGGCGTACAAGGTGGGAAGATAGGGAAGAAAATTTTGAATTTAATTAAATCTTTTATACCCTAGGCTATTTTCTATATTGCATCTAATTATTGAAAAGTTTATAGTAAAACTATGTTTACAGAAGCACAAATACAACAATTAAGAAAAGTTATTAGAGAAGAAGTCAAAACAGAAGTAAACTCGGCTTTGGAAATTTCTTTAAATCCTATTAAAAAAGATATAAAAATTATTAAGAAAGACGGTCGTTATCTTAAAAAAACAGTAGGCCTCGTAGTGAAAAACTATGATGAAGGAGATAATATATTAGGCAAAAGAGTTTCAAGAATTGAAACGCACTTACATTTATCGCCACTAACTCAGAATTAAAAAAAAGTCTTTCGATTGTACTTGCAAAATACCTTTACCTTTGTTAGTATCGAGCTATGCTCATAAAGCCTCAAACTTCTAATTTCGCAAAAATTCGGGTCGTTGGTGTCGGTGGCGGCGGCGGTAATGCTGTGGAATCCATGATTTCTTCCAACCAGATTGTCGGTGTTGATTTTATTACGGTTAACACTGATGCGCAAGCGCTTCTGTTAGGTCATGCCCCAACAAAAATTCAAATCGGAGAAAAACTCACCAAGGGATTAGGTTCCGGCGGTAATCCTGATACTGGGGAAATGGCGGCTGAAGAATCTCGTGAGAAAATCAAAGATATGTTGAGCGGTTCTGACATGGTATTTCTGGCAGCTGGTATGGGTGGCGGTACCGGAACAGGTGCAGTGCCGGTGCTGGCTGAAATTTCTAAAGAAATTGGCGCGTTGACTATAGCTGTTGTGACAAAGCCATTTACCTTTGAAGGCGCGCGCCGCATGGTAAATGCGGAAGATGGTATTGAAAGGTTAAAAGATAAAGTTGATACCTTAATTGTTATTCCAAATCAGCGAATTTTGGATGTGGTAGATAAAAAAGTTTCATTACTCGAAGCTTTCAAAGTGGCAGATTCTGTTCTCTCACAAGGTGTGCAAGGTATTTCGGATTTGATCACTATGCCCGGACTTATTAACGTCGATTTTGCTGATGTGAAATCTATTATGACTAATGCAGGTTCTGCGTTGATGGGAATTGGTACAGGTTTTGGAGATAACCGCGCACAAGCAGCAGCACGTATGGCAGTTGCTTCGCCGCTACTCGAAATTTCTATGGACGGAGCAAGAGGAGTGTTGATCAATATACTTGGCGGCAATGATCTGGGTATGCACGAAGTGGATGAAGCGGCAAAAATTATTGCTGAAGCAGCTGATCCTGACGCAAATATTATTTTTGGAACAACAATTAATGAAAATATGAAAGACCAAATCAAAATTACCGTAATTGCGACAGGGTTTGACCAAACCAAACAAAAACTCCGCGAATATGTAGTCCCACGCCAAAAGCGTGAAGAACCCGTTCATCAATTACAGGAAGCCCCCAAAATTTCCAATCTTTCCCACAAGGAAGATGAAGACAAAGAAGACGTCTGGGACATCCCCGCATTCTTAAGACAAAAAAACTAGCTTCAGTTAGCTTCCTCGAATATTGAGATTAAGACTGATTGAGATATCCTCAAAGCACCTTGAAATAAAAAGTATCTTTTTATTGGTGCTTCTAGTACTCCATCCTCATAATATTCCTACACAAAATAATTACTCCTTGCTCTACTACCCATTTCTTATGTTATGCTAAAAATAGTTTATGGCGCAACAATCCT
>WNFI01023999.1_pt1 | contig 32965 bp, 32 predicted proteins | sample 5400471 | NCBI WGS metagenome assembly WNFI01 (sample SAMN13153348, study PRJNA577476) | soil metagenome | isolation source: 100 cm saprolite on Douglas fir-dominated hillslope | place: USA:California | collected 2013-09-17 | reverse complement strand
GGATCTGTCCTGATCGAAATGTTGCTTCTGGGTGGCATGGCTCTGCTGGCGCAACGGCGCCACAATCTCGGGAGTCCGGTGCCGGCGCTCGCGCTCGCATTATTGTGCGCCACCTTGCTGGCCGCCTGGATGCTTCCTGAAGAAACCACGGAGCGCTTTCGTCCCACAATCGATCCCCACGACGCCAGCTTCACCGACCGCGTCTCCATGGCCGGTGACAGTTTGCGAATCTTCCGCACTCATATGCTGATGGGCGTTGGCCTGGGCGCATTCGAGACCGCGTATCCAGCGCAACAGACCTTCGCCAGCGACAAGCGCGTTGACCACGCGCACAACGATTACGCCGAGGCCTTGGCGGAAACAGGACTGCCGGGGGCCCTGCTGATCGCGAGCGGGCTGATCTTGTTTGTACGCCAGGGTTTGAGAAATCTGCGGCTGATTCTGGAGCCGGGAAAAGACAGCAGCGCCTGGCTGCGGATGGGCGCAACCATCGGGTGCCTGGGCCTGCTGGTGCACAGCTACTTCGACTTCAATCTGCATATCCCGGCCAACGCCGCATGGTTTGCGGTCTGCGCCGGACTGGCGAGCGCCAGCGTGGAGAGGACGGATGGCAGGTTGCTGGACAACGGGCGGTATTAATTGCCATGTGCGACATTGCACGAATCGGAGATTCGTTCGTAAGGTACCGTGAGCTCTGTCGCTCATGAGGATATTGTTTTTGAATCCCAGTGGTCAGTTAGGCGGAGCGGAGCTGAGTCTCCTGGACGTGATGGCCAGCCTTCGAGCACAGTGCCCCAGTTGGAATCTAGGTCTGGTCGCAAGCGACCCTGGACCACTGCTTGAGCGGGCGGCGCTCCACAATGTTGAAGCCAGCGTTCTTCCGTTTCCAGCCCGGCTCGCTTCGCTGGGCGATGCTTCGCCAGCCAGCAGCGCTTTCTCGTCCAGCTGGAAGCTGGCAAGCTCCGCGTTGCAAGCCTTCACGTATAAACGGCGGCTGGCTCGCGTGGTCCGCGCGTTTAATCCGGATATATTGCACACGAATGGATTCAAGATGCATGTTCTGGGGACCATGGCACGTTGCGGCCGACCCGTGCTGTGGCATGTGCGGGACTTTGTGAGCAATCGTCCGATCATGGTGCGTCTGCTGAGACATCTTGCGTCGGAGCACACCTCCGTCGTCGCCAACTCCGATGCCGTCGCCAACGACGTGCGCAAAGTGCTGGGGGATTCAATCACCGTAACGACTGTCCGTAATGCAATTGATCTCGATGAATTTTCGCCGACTGGGTCCATTGTCGATCTCGACCAATTATCCGGCTTGCCTCCAGCCCCTCCCGGTGTCGTGAGAGTCGGGCTTGTAGCCACTTTGGCTTTTTGGAAAGGGCATGAGACATTTCTTCGGGCCATCGCGCTTCTTCCGGAAAACATGAATGTCCGCGGCTATGTGATCGGCGACGGAATCTACCAAACGTCCACCGCGCAATACTCGCTCGACGAGTTGCGGTCCATGGCGGCAACGCTGGGAATAGCGGGTCGCGTCGGATTCACCGGCTACATCGCGGACAGCGCAGCCGCAATTCGTTCACTCGATGCCGTTGTGCATGCCAGTACGCGTCCAGAACCGTTCGGACGCGTCATCGCGGAAGCCATGGCCTGCGGGCGCGCCGTAATCACCAGTGCCCAGGGCGGCGCAGCGGAAATTGTTACACGGGAAATTGACGCAATCACTCATGAACCAGGAAATGAGCGTTCGCTGGCGGATGCCATAGGCAGAGTGGCCGTCGACCGAGAGCTTCGGCATTCGATGAGCACCGCCGGTTTGGCGAGAGCTAATGCGCAGTTTGATCGCAGGAGGTTGGCGCAACAGTTGGCGCCGATCTATGCCGGACTCGTAGGCGTGGTGCAAAACACCTGATGATCTCTAAAACAATTCAGTTGGAGAACCGCAACCCGCGCAATCGGATGAGCGTTGTCCACTGGATTCCCCCAGAAGTGGAAGCTGTGCTCGACGTTGATTGCAATGTTGGTGCTCTGCTCAGCTACTGCGCCAGAATTGCGATAGATTCTCGTATGACGTGCTCATGATACTCAGAGGAAATTGATATGAGTGCCGGCCAGACCACAGAAGGTCGCCAAGAACAAGGCCAGACCTTACGCGCCCTTCACATCTTCAGCGGCAATCTGTATGGCGGGGTGGAGCGGAGTTTACTTACGCTCTACCTCTGCCGGTCAGAGTGTCCGGAGATGACGTTGCACTTTGGCTATTGTTTTGAAGGCAGATTGAGCCAGGAGTTACGGGACATTGGTGCTCCTTTGTTTTACCTGGGCAGCCCGCGCGCGCGCTGGCCGTTGAGTATATGGCGAGCCAGGCGCCGTTTGCAGAGTGTGTTGACGGAGCACCATTTTGATTGCGTTATAACCAATTCACCGTGGGCACAAGCCATCTTCGGTCCCCCTATTCGACGGGCAGGAATCAGGAATGTGCTTAGGCAGCACGATCTCCCGGAGGGTAAGCACTGGACGGAGCGTTGGGCCCAGCTTCATCCGCCTGACCGGGTGCTCTGTAATAGCCAGTTCACTCTGGGAGTCATGCAGAAGCTGTATTCCGGTGTCCCGGCAGACTTTTTGTATCCTCCGGTGCCGAATGGGTGCGAGTCTTTTGCGGCAGCGGCCCGCGGCGCAACCCGGCGGGCACTGGACTTGTCACCCGAAGCAACTGTGCTTATCCAAATTGGGCGAATGGAACCCGTCAAGGGGCATTCACTTATGTTGAAGGCACTGTCTTTGCTGCGTGATGTTCCCGGTTGGATTTGTCTGATTGTCGGAGGAATCCAGCGCGATCACGAAGCGCTCTACATGCAGAGCCTCAAAGACAAAGCCAGGGACTGGGGCATCTCTGAGCGGGTCGGTTTTCTCGGCCAGCGGCGAGACATCTTTGAGCTTCTGGCTGCCTCTCTCGGTGGCGCGCGGGAGATACTCAGCGGAGACTATGGCGTGCTTGTTCCAACCGGAGATCCGCAGGTGCTGGCGGAGGCCCTTCGGAAGCTGATTGAAGATCCTGCGCTTCGGTCCAAGTACAGATCGTCTGGACCAGCCCGCGCGGACGAGCTGTGCAACCCAAGCCAGCAGACGCGCCGGTTTTACGAACTTCTGGTCCAGAGTTGAGAAATACCATGAATGACTCCACAGTCTCTCGGGAAGCGGGTGCTATACCTCTGTGGGCCAGCGTGGGCGCCAAATTTGCGCGTCGTATGCCCGCTGGCAAGTATCGCTTCATGAATTGGCTGTGTCATGGAAGAACCGATAAATTCATAGGAAAAATGCCGAACGAACTCGGCGGTTACAGGTTTGAATGTGATGTTCGGGACAACATCGCGCGCGAGGTGTTCTTCACCGGCTACTATGAACCGCAGGAGAGCGCCTTTGTGCGGGCCCGGCTGCGTCGCGGAATGTCGTTTGTAGATGCGGGGTCAAATTGGGGGTACTTTACTCTCCTGGCAGCGCATCTGGTAGGGCCTGAGGGAGCAGTCGTCGCGCTGGAACCTGATCCTCGCGTTTTCCGGAAGCTGCGCAGCAACATTGAAAGCAACCGCCTCGATCACGTAAAGGCATTTGAGATCGCGGCGGCAGACTGCGAGGAGCAACTTGTGCTTGCAGCCCACAATGAGTCTGAGCAGAATTGTGGCACCTCACGACTTGTTTCCCGTGAAGCAGACGCCAGAATTCCGTTCTCCGTCCAGTCCCGCCGGCTTGACAGTCTGCTGGATGAAGCCGGACTTGATGCGATCGATCTCCTCAAGATTGACGTGGAAGGCGCTGAGGAAATGGTATTGAACGGCATGGAGCCCGGGCTTACTGGCTACCGATACCGCTGTATCCTGCTTGAACTCCACCCTCTGCAACTGGCTGAGCGTGGACGTACTGTCCGCGATGTATTGGATCTGCTCATTAGCAAAGGTTACAAGGGGTGCGCACTGGACTATTCTCCCGCCGCCTTCCGTAAAGCGTGCTACGACCATTCCATCCCCTTTTCGAATTTCATCCGGCCTCTAGAGCACGCGGAGAGAGACGCTTGGGCGCATACGATATGGCTGGCTCCAGACGAACTCTCCATCCCCGTTGTTGCAAGTCGGTAACGCATGTTGGTTCTCGCGGGTCCGGCCATTTCATTTTTTCCAGCAGGTCTTGATGAGTGACACTCGAGAGCCCGTCGCTATTCCTCAGCGGGGGCAACTGCCGCAATTGGACGGCTTACGAGGTGTTGCCATTGTCTTAGTGTTGATTGGTCACATAACCCAATTCTCGCTGCACCGGTTTGAAACGGTCGGCAATTTTCTTGCACAGTTAGGAGTGTTGCTGTTTTTTGTCTTGAGCGGCTTCTTGATTACAAGCATCATCACCGCTGAAAAGACGAATCGCGGCACTGTAGACCTAAAAAACTTTTACTGGAGAAGAATTCTCCGTCTTGCTCCCGCCTTCCTGGTTTTCATGTCTGCCGTGTATTGCCTGATGTCCAAAGGCTGGATTCCACAAATCCCCCGATACGAGATCGCCGCTTGCCTTCTGTACGTAAGAAATATTGTAGGTCGAAGTGAAGCGGTGGCTCATCTGTGGTCTCTTTCCCTGGAGGAGCAGTTTTATACTCTGTGGCCTCCGATTGTGAAGTTCGTGGAATCAACCAAGCTCATATGGATCGCGATTCTATTGACCGTTGGTATGTCGGTGTGGCGCGGAGTGGCAATTGCTTTGCATTTGTTTGATTACAATCTGGGCATTTACTATATCCGTCCTTATTTTCGATTTGACTCCATTTTGATCGGCTGTTGTTTAGCGCTGTTACTAAACCGCGTCAAGGCAGGTGGCCATGGTTTCGGAACCGCCCTGACTTCGACGCCATTGTGGATGGTCTGGGTATTGGTGCTTGCATGGACACTGGTTGGCGATTCCCTTGCTCATCCGATATACATCAGCGTTCAAATGTTATGCGTAACATGGCTGGTATTCCGCATCGTTACCGGTAGTCGTTTCTATTGGCTCACAAGCCCTCCGTTCAGATTTATGGGGAAAATATCGTACTCTTTGTATCTGTGGCAGCAAATACTGATCGTAAGCGTGTACCCGATGTGGAGATTAGTGCACGCTTTTCCAATGAATCTGATTTTGTGTTTTCTGCTCGCGACCGTGTCTTATTTTGGAATAGAGCGGCCTTTTCTCCGGATCAAAGATCGGGGCAAAGGCTCGCGGAATAGAGCTAGCACTCTGGAGAGTGGCGTCGTTCCTGCCCTGAATTCGTCTGCAGTAGGCAAATGATCTAATGCGAATCTCATTAATCAGCTATCACTTGCCCGCTGTAGGCCAGAGGCGAGGCGGCGTGGACCGTGTGGCGAATGACCTGGCTCACGGCCTGGCGCAGCGGGGGCATCAAGTGACTGTCTGGAGCCACGACCCCAGGCCCGCCGGGGCCGCGTATGAGGTGAAGCCGCTTCCATGGCGCGGATTTGCCGAGACCAGGCTCGGATTTAGAATCCTCGGTGGATATCTGGGGAACCTGCTCAATGTTCTTCCCAAATATGAGGCCGACCTTCTGATCGCGGTCGGAGACAGCTTGTTTCTTCCGTTGCGTCGCAAGCCTCTGGTGCGTGTGATGCTGGGCAGCGCCTTGGGCGAGGCACTTTCTGCGACCAATCCTCTGCGTGTGCTTCTCCAGTTGGGAATCTATCCGCAGGAGTTACTCACGGCACTGCTGCAGCAGGGTTGCGTGGGGATCAGCCAAAACTCCCGCAGGTTCAATCCTTTTGTCAGGAATGTAATTCCCCTTGGCGTTGATTTGTCCCGCTTCATGCCGGCGAGGGATAAAAAAACCGCGCATCCTTCCATTCTGTTCGTGGGGGCGCTGGGCGGCAGAAAACGAGGCGCGTTTCTGCTGGAGCAATTTTGCGAGTCCATCCGCCCGCGATTTCCGCAGGCCAGCCTGATGATGGTTAGTGAGCCGGGACCCGCAATGGATGGCGTAAGCTACTTCACTGGTATCAGCCAGGAAGAGTTGATCGAGCTATATCAGAAGGCATGGGTCTATGCGTCTCCCAGCCGGTACGAGGGCTTTGGACTTCCATATCTCGAGGCCATGGCCTGCGGTACACCCGTGATTGCAACTCCCAATCCAGGGAGCCGTGAGTTGCTGGGAAAGTCGGAGTTCGGTCTGCTGTCTTCTGACGCGGACTTTTCCAGGAAACTTTGCGATCTGCTGTCGGGGCCCGAAGTACGCAGTGTGCTCACTGCATCAGGATTGGCGCGGGCAAGAGAGTACTCTCTGGACAAGATGCTGGATCGCTATGAAATGTTGATGGAAAAGCTTTGCTTAGGGACGGTCCCCGCCAATGCAGCCGCGTAGCCTGAACGTCGCCGCCGCAGGTCTATCCCAGCCACGGTTGCGCGGAGGCAATCAGGTCTTCGCCGACGTGGGCTGGATGGAAGTTTTCATTTTTGGCCAGTTCCTGATGCCGGCTCTGCTGTTTGTGCCCGGGATGCAGTCCATCCGGATTGTTGTGCGGGTGCTTCCTTATCTTTCCTGCGCTCTGCTTCTGTTCGTTTACCATGCCCGCGTCAAGAAGCTAAAGCTCGCTCCGGGCAGCCGGTTCCTGGTGCTGGCCATGTTGCTACTGGCCCTGGAGCTTTTGCACCCGGAGAGCGCGTTAACGGCCGGGCTGGCCCAGTGCGTCTTCCAGTTATGCATTGCGCTACCGCTCTATTGGGGCGCCGGGATGATACATAGCGCGGAACGTCTGCGAAGATTGCTTTGGATCATGCTGCTGGTGAATGGCTTGGGCGCTGGCGTAGGACTCTTGCAGGCGATTTACCCCCAGACTTTTCTGCCCCCGGAGTTTTCGGCTGGTCTCACGCGCTACAACCCCAACATGTTGGAAGACCTGAGCTACGTCGGGGCAAATGGACAAAAGATCGTACGCCCACCCGGACTGAGCGACCTCCCAGGCAGCGCCGCCTTGGCAGGAGTATTTGCCGGTGTACTCGGTCTCGCTCTGGCTTCAGAACAAACCTTGAAGCGGTGGAAGCGGATGGTGGCCCTGGCCTGCGCGTTTATGGGGATCACGGTCATCTATCTGGCGCAAGTACGATCTCTCTTGCTGGTTCTGATTGGGGCGCTGGCTGTATTCGCTCTGGTGCGCCATTACCGGACGCCAATCTTTTCTCGCCGGCTCGTGTCTGTGGCGGGACTTGCCCTGGTCTGCGGAGGATACTATGTCGCCGTGCTGATTGGAGGCGAGGCAGTCTCTGAACGCTTCCTCAGTATCCGGGAAGAGGGCGTCTACCAAAGCTACCAGCACAATCGTGGCGCGTTTGTGGAATATACGCTCACACAAGAGCTGGCCAAATATCCTTTAGGAGCAGGGGTTGGCCGCTGGGGCATGATGAACGCCTATTTTGGGGGAAGTGACAATCTAATTCATCCCAACCTCTACGCTGAGGTGCAAATCACGGGATGGCTTTATGATGGAGGCGTACCGATGTGGCTGCTCTATGGCGGAGCGGTCATTGCCGCGCTGGTCTTCTCTTATCGCGTCGCTGCCCGCCACCCTGACGTAAATGTGGCCAGTCTGGCCAAGATCGTCTTCGTCCTACAGTTGGCGCTTGCGGGATCAGCCTGGGGCGGACCCACCTTCAATACGCAATTGGGGGTCATTTTCTGGTTGCTGACCGCGGCAGTATATGGGGCATCCAGCGCCAAGCGGTCGACCTATACGCCTGCCTGGGCGAACAATCCGGGACAGAGAATGCGTGTTCCGATTTTGTCGCCCGGTTCTTCAAGGTCCAAGTTGGTATAACGCACTTGGAGCGCGCTGTTAACAAATTGAAACCGCTGCGTATCATCATTGTGATGGTCGAGCCGCCATTGCCATTTGGCAACGCTGCAGCGCGCTGGTTCTATGTCTTGTTAAAAGGCCTTGTTGAGCGTGGACACCGCGTGACTGCATTCGCAAGTTGCAGCAATCCTGGAGACATCGAAAGAGCCAAAGAGATTTTCCCGTGTTCCGCCTATGATCTGCGCTGCTATGCCCATCCCGCGCGTAGTGGGTTGAAAGCGAAATGGGAAACGCTGCGACGGCCCTACTCTTACATGTTCTCGCCAGAACTGAAGGCCCAACTGCAATTTGAGCTGGACAAAGGCTTCGATGTGCTTCATCTGGAGCAGCTTTGGTCCGGATGGATGGGGTTACGGTATGCTGACGACAGTCTTCTGAATGTGCACCACTTGGTCTCCATTGATCTGGACCACGTCAAGGCAGCGAATTGGTATCAAGGGTTTCAACACCGGATTATGTTCGCCGCAGAGCGAAAGTTGCTGCGGAGGTTCTGCAATATTCGCAGCTGCTCGCCACGGCTCGTGCCAGACATGCAGCGTGCGAGTCCTGCGGCCCACATCACTACCATTCCCGTGGGGTTGGAACTCGCTTTGTATCGCTATATTCTGAACAACGAGCGCGGAAAGGAGCCTGTCATAAGCGTGATCGGTTCCATGGGATGGTATCCCAGCCGGTCGGCAGCGCACAGGTTCCTAACGCGGCTATGGCCAGCCATCAAGTCCCAGGTTCCAACCGCCAGAGCGCAGGTCATCGGCTGGAACGCGCGCACGGCGCTCGCCCAATTCTTGGATATGGCGGACGTGACGATTGAGGAAAATGTTCCCGACATCCAACCTTACTTTCGCAATACGAGCGTGCTGCTCTACGCTCCCGAACGGGGAAGCGGAATGAAGATCAAAATCTTGGAAGCGTTGGCGTTTGGCGTTCCTGTAGTGACAACGAGCGAAGGAGTTGAGGGGATTCCGGCAGAGGACGGAGTGCATGCTGGTGTCTGCGACGATGATGCGGGACTGATCAAGCGCGCTGTTGCGCTGCTGAACAATGAGGAGATCCAGAATCGGCAGCGCGCAGCAGGGCGCCGGTTGCTCGAAGCCCACTGCAGCCCAGGTGTTACGCTGGACCAAATCGAAGAGGTTTATTGCCAAATGTTGCAAAACGGAAACGTATGAGCCAAAGACAGTGGGTGGTTACAGGCGCCGCCGGGTTCCTCGGTTCCCATGTTGTGGAGAAGCTGCTGCTTGCCAATGCATCCGTCCTGGCAATCGACAACCTGTCATGGGGCCGTCGCGAGCATCTCAGTCCCTTCGAGGCGAACCCGAACTTCAGTTTTCACGATTTCGACATTCGCGATACTGGGGGCCTTTCCTCACTGCTGCAGAAAGGGCGGCCTTCGGTTGTAATCCACCTTGCTGCACTGCATTTCATTCCTGCAGCCATTGCCGATCCGCCGCTCGCCGTCAGCATCAACGTGCATGGCACACAATCTGTCCTGACCGCATGCCGGCATGCGAAGGTTGAGAGTTTCTGGTTTGCCAGTACCGGAGACGTGTATTGCCCATCCGAGTCGCCGCATCGCGAAGACAGTCCTGTCGCGCCTTTCAATATCTATGGACTCACGAAGCTCATGAGCGAGCAACTGATCGCGCTGGAGGCCAGGGAGCTTCCAGAACGGCGTTTTATCGTCGGTCGGCTGTTCAATCTCTACGGCACTCGAGAGACCAACCCCCATATTCTTCCGGAGATATTGTCCCAGTTGCGCGAGCGTCCGCACGGGCCGCTCCGGCTGGGCAACATCTGGCCGCACCGTGACATGGTGCCGGTGGATGAAGCAGCGAAAGCGATCATCGACTGCGTGGAAAGAAGCCCTATTGGGTTGACGACGGTGAATGTTGCCACGGGCAGGGCGTGGTCCATCCAGGATGTTATCGAGACGATCGGAAAGCTGCGCCATCAACCAGTGACTGTCGAGACAGATCCGGACAAAGTCCGTGCCGTGGAACGTCCCCACTTGCAAGCAGATGTTGGACGGTTGAAGGACTTGATCGGATGGACTCCCAACCCGGATTTGCGCAGAGGATTGAAAGAATTAGTTGCTTACGAACATAACTTGTCGACATCTGCCTCGTAGGCTCGGCACGAGAGTCTCACACATACCCAACGTGACCAGAATCAAAACGAAGGAGTGTGTGTAGTGAGGCTGGCGATGGACGGACGCTCCCTGGTATCCCCCACCCTCCGAGGATGGGACCGCTACACCGTAGAGTTAGTGAAGGAGTTTGCAAACCGTGGTATAGAGGTAACCCTGTTTTACAGAAACGGGGAACCCCTCTACAGCGGCCATTTTCAAGATGTGCGTTGCGAGCTGATTGCTCTAGACAGTTTTAAGGTGTTGCAATGGGAGCAGGTGGCATTACCCGCTGCACTACGTCGAGGCCGTTATGATGTCTACCATGCTCCCACAGATCGTGCCCTTCCAATTTGCGCGCCCTGTCCTGCCTTAATGACAATTCACAGCCTGACTCGTGACAGCTACCGGGATCTGATTCAAACGGGAACGCTGCCGGGCCGGTTGGCTGACTATGTTGGACCTGAGCCGAAACGAAGATGGCAGGTGTATTGGAACGCTCAAGTGGCCCACGCCAATCACATTTTTACGCCCTCGGAATTTTCGAAGGATGAAATCGTTAAGTTTCTCGGTATGTCCCCGGAGAAAATAACAGTAACGCCGCTCGGTGTGCCGTCTCAGTTCCAGGTGGCACCACGCGTCAAAACCGCCAGACAGGCAACTCTCGACAAATGGGGGCTCAAACGCCCTTATCTGCTCTATGTTGGAGGATACGAGCCCCACAAGAACATGAGCGGTCTTTTGCGCACTTTTGCCTTGGTTCGTGCAGCCCGGCCTGACGTTTCGCTCGCGGTCGTCGGAACCGGAGCGGCTCCAGTGGACCTTCTGTCTGTGGCAGCGGAACTCGGACTGCAATCCGGTGAAAGCGTATTCTTTCTGCGGGATTTGACTGAAGAACTTGCGGACCTATATGACGAAGCGGAAATTTTCGTGACTATGTCATGGCGGGAATCCTTTGGTCTCCCTTCATTAGAAGCGCTTTCACGAGGATTGCGGGTCGTTGGCAGTTGTTGGGGTGCAACCCGCGAGGTACTCGACACGCTGGGAGAATTGGTGGATCCGCGCAACCACGCTGCAGCCGCTCAGGCTGTCCTCAAGCTGTTGGCCATCCCTCCGAGCGCGGACTTGATCGGGCGGATGCATGAGAGGGCTGAAGAGTTTAGTTGGGCACGGACAGCGGATGCGACGATTGGTATTTACTCGAACTTAGTGGACCGTAATTGATGGCCTTAAGTACTCGCCCCGGTATCAGTAGTAGCCAGTACATCCCCTCATTGGATGGTCTAAGGGCAATTTCTATCGCATTAGTTGTGTTTGGGCACTCGTGTGGATCCCAGGGGTTTCCGATTCCCCTCAGTCCGAGGATCGAACAGGTGGCGAGATATGGTGTCCAGGTGTTCTTCGTAATCTCTGGTTTTCTTATCACTACACTTCTTTTAAAAGAGCAAAAAATCTCGCTGAGAAAATTCTATTTCCGGAGATCTTTGCGAATCTTGCCCGCTGTTTACTCGTACATACTCGTGATAGCAGTCGCTGCATTTGTGTTGCATTGGGTCTCGCTCGCTCCAAGCGATGTCGTGCGCGCTTCGCTTTTTGTCTCAAATTACCATTTTGCTAATCCCTGGGTGGTCGGCCATCTGTGGTCCCTATCTACAGAAGAGCAGTTTTATCTCGTTTGGCCGTGTTTGCTGGCGATCCTCGGCAGAAGATTTGCGATGGTCCCGGCTTTGTTCGCAGCAACTTTCGCATTCATCACCTTTGTAGTGACGCACTTGTATCCACCCGCTCATGGATGGCACCTTTGGAATTCATTTCCCGGTGGAATGAACAGCATTGGGACCGGATGCGTTCTTGCGTTGGTTAAGTCCAAGATTCGGGTCCATTGGCTGGTCGCAACAGCCGGGATTCTGACCGTTCCTTTGGCAATATGGTTTGCTTACAATATTCGGATATATGTGCCATTTGAGAGATTCTCGAGTTTCGGAATCGCTTTGTTTATTGCTTGGGCCATCGACAACGGCAGCAAATCGCTTGTGGGAAAACTCCTGAATTTGCAGCCAGTCAGGTGGCTGGGCCTGATTAGCTATTCACTCTATCTGTGGCAAATGCCATTTCTGAATCGGGAGGTTGCTAGTGTCTGGACCAGTTTTCCGCTCAATTTGGTATTGGCGTTTGTTTTCGCTTGTATGTCCTTCTATTTTATTGAAAAGCCTTTCCTACGTCTCAGGATGAAGGCTGAATCTCAGTTGTGGCCCAAAAGAAATGAAGAGATCAAAGCCAGCCACGAGCCGCTGGCCCTGGCACAATCCAAGTAACAACTGCAAGGGATCGCGTGTCTTGCGTGACAAGCAGAATCGAGATTTCATTACCACATTCCCAAATCGGCGAAGGCGTGTCCACGCTTTTCATTCTGCTTTGGCCGCACGAGTTCGCAGAGCCAACTTCTGGGAATATCGCCGGGCGAACCAATGCGACGGCCGTTCAATGCACCAGTAAAACAATGTGGAGAACAGCACCGTCGCAAGGGCGGTTAGCCACCATAAAGCAGAGGGCGATTGAATCGCGGTCACCCGTTCGACGGCCATTGCACCGTGCAAGTGCGTCAGGTAGACAGAGTAACTTGCATCTCCTAATCTCTCGAAAACCGGAGCCCGCTGGGACCCACGGTAGTAGGCGATCTCCCGCTGGAGCCACAGCGCTGCAAGCATGGCAAAGAGATTGAGAGTCCACGGATATCCAACAGGGGTATGGAAGCGGATGACTGAGGCTGCAACGCTGGCGACCCAGATTCCAAAACGCCACAACCAGATCTGCAAGGTTGCCACGGGGACGGAGCCAAATACATCCAGGCGCTCAGCCATGCGCATACCCAGAAGCCAGCATGGCAACCCCAGCACCCAGTTGAGCCACGGACCGTACGATGGATAGTCCTTGGCATCAGGATGGCTTAAAACCGTCGCGAGCGCTGCAAGGGACGCGAAGATCATGAGCTTCCGCCAGCCAAGCAGTGTTCGAAGTCGCAGAAGGCCGGGATAAACCAGGTAATAAATCTCTTCGCACAGCAGGCTCCATAAAATGGAGTCGGTAAAAATGCCAAACTTCAATTTCAATGGAATCGCGAGCAGCATGGCCGCTGCCATCGGTATAAGAATTCTCAGGTACCGGCGAGCGTAATACGCGGTCCAGGACCGCATTTCAAGTCCATGGCGATTGGGAAAATGGATGCAGAACCCGGAAATGATGAAAAATGCAATCACGGCTGCTGGACCAGCGAAGGCATTGTTCAGCAGGGCACGGGCGCACCAAAGCAATGGGTTGTATTGCGGTTCGGAGAGAATGGGATAGCCGAAGTGACCCAGAAACACCCACAGCGCAAGGAAAAAGCGAATACTGGAAATCGGCAGGATGCGTTTCACTTGCTATTTATCTCCGGGCCACGTGATTCATCCGCGGCACTGAACAGTTTTTGCCCGTCAGAGAACTGCCACGTTTAGACAATTACTTCGATCTTTGCATTCTACAGAATTGATAAATTCATGAGCCGCGTTCGCTTTGCTTCGAGTAACTATGTCTCCATGGTGCTGTCGACTGCACTATCGCTGGGGGTCGGTTTTGTCGCCACGCCCTGGCTGCTGCGATGGCTGGGTGAAGAGCGTTTCGGCGGATATCGAGTGGCCATGGATTGGTACGGCTACCTTGCATTCTTTGAGCTTGGGCTCGGGGGAGCATTGCTGCCGTTGTTGGCGCGAGCGCTGGGACGGAACGAGTCGGGGAAAGTCCGGGATTTGCTGGCGGCCGGTGTGCGTGGATATCTGGGCATTGCTTCGGCCATGCTGCTGGCCGGCCTTGGTATCACAGCTTTCATTACGCGAGTGATTCGAGTTAGTCCGCAAAACGCGGCTGACTTGCGATGGGGCTGCTTGATCGGTCTGACGAGCCTGCTCTGGTTGCCTTTGGCCTCGCCTTTTCGCGCAGTGACTGAGGCCCGCCAGCGGGCCTACTGGATCAATCTTTTGTTGATGGCGCAATCTCTGATCATCACTGCGACTGCGTTGCTTCTCGCATGGCTGAAATGGGGAATCAAAGGTCAGTTTATCGCCTTGGCGGTCGGCGGAGCTGTCTTCAATGCAACATTGATATGGAAGGGAACGCGACAATATCCCGGGGTCCTGGGCCGGGCTGTCCGCCAGACATACGATAAGTCCGCGACCGCGGAGCTATGGAAACTCAACACTCCTACCTACGTTCTGAATTTGTGCGGACGCATTAGCTTGCTGACCGATAACATTGTAGTGGCGGCCATCCTTGGACCAGTTATGGTGGTGCCCTTGATCCTGACGCAGAAGCTGCCGGCCATGGCACAGGCCGCATTGCAAGGTCTGGGGACGGCGAGCTGGGCGGGTTTGGCCGAGCTGCACGCCCGAGGCGAACGAGAAATATTCGAGCGCCGTGTGCTGGAGCTAACCAGCCTCACCAGCACTTTGGCGGTGGCCAGCCTCCTGCCGATTGCCGCATTCAACCGGCCATTTGTGTCATTGTGGGTCGGGCCAGCCCATTATGGCGGCCAGTGGATGACCCTCTTTGCGGTACTGAACATCTTCCTGCTGAGTTTGTTCTCGCTCTGGGGATGGGTCTTTTCGGGGACGGGAGAAGTCAGGCGAGTCGTTCGTCCGCTGGTTCTGCAAACATTGTTTAACCTGGTGGCCAGCATACTGCTCACCAAGCCACTGGGACCTGTTGGGCCTTTGATTGGCACCTTCATCGGATTCACCGCGGTCACCGCATGGTATTTCCCCGTGCAGTTGCACCGGACGTTTGGAATCGCCATACCCAAGCTCCTTCAGGCGGTGGGCCGGCCGGTTGTTTTGGGGGTGCCCTACGTGATAGCACTCTGGCTGTTTGAGCGGAGCTATCGTCCGCAGGGATGGTTCGCGCTGGCCGGCGAAATGCTGCTGGCGGGGCTCCTCTACTTGGCGATGGCGTGGTGGCTCGTGCTTGGGGCCGAAGAGCGCGATTTGTGGCGGATCCGCATAAAACTGTTTCGGCTACGGCCCAGCGCGGCCGCTGCGTCGGCACACACGATGGGCGTCGCGAATGACTGAGGCACCTTGGTGCTTCTCGGTGACCGGATAAAGGATCTTAGGGCCTGATCTGGCGACCGATTATCAACGGCGAGTATTCGCCAAGGCCCGTAACCCAACGGAAGATGCTTAAAGTACTCATCAGAACATTTTTGCCATCGAGTCTCTGGACGCGTTTACGGCTGATACGGCTCTGGTGCAGCATCAGGTTTTATCGTGCGCGAGTGGTTAGACATGACTACTGCACCTACCCGTTGGTGCTTTACGTAGCGGATCCAATGGGTGCTGGATGGTACGACCATGATTGGCCCCAACTGGCCGAAATTGAATTGTTGAAGCTGGGTCGGCTTAAGCCGAGCGCCCGCGTATTTGACTTAGGTGCGCACCAATGCGTTGTCGCCCTTATTCTGGCGAAAACGGTTGGCACTGACGGCTTTGTCTTGGCTTTGGAACCACATCTGCATAATGTCGCCGTCGGAGAGAGGAATCGAGAATTAAACGACGTTAAGCAACTCAGGATTGTCCACGGCGCGGTGACGACAACCTCTGGCATGATTGCAATGAATAAGGGTCTGAACTCCCAGGTTGAAGACGGCTCCCATGAGTGGGGATCAATGCAGGTGCCGTCATTTTCAATTGACGATCTAAGCATGAAATATGGTACTCCTGACGTTCTGTTTATTGACGTTGAAGGCTTTGAGTGCCGGGCTTTATCGGGTGCTGCAGATACTTTGAAGTCACGACCAGATTGTTTCGTTGAAGTTCATCTGGGCGAGGGTTTGGAAAAATTTGGGTCCGTTGCCGAGCTTTTATCTTTTTTCTCCCGGGAGAACTACCGTCTGTTTGTCCGGACAGAGACGGAAGAACACTTTGCCGAACTTCGCGATGAAAGCGAATTGCCCAGAGAGCGATTCTTTATGGTCGCTCTCAATCGGTGGACGCAAGCTGAGCGACCGGATTGACATGGGCCATTATCACCGGAGAGTATCCGCCACAAGCCGGTGGTGTGAGCGACTATACCCGGATCGTGGCTGAAGCACTGGTTGCCCCTGGCGATGAAGTGCATGTTTGGGCGCCCGCCGTTTCAGGCGCGGAACACCGTTCAGATCGAAGTCGGCAAGATCTAGCATCGCCGCGCATGGAAAATCTCAGCATCGTAATACCCGTCTACAACGAGGGCTCCAATTTTCAGCACTTGTGGAAGGAGCTCTGCAGCCAGATAAAGTGCGATTTTAGTGCTTATGTCGTCTACGACTTCGACGAAGATGACACCGTACCGATTGTGACCGAGATCATTGCGGGTGGCGAGTCGCGTTTGCGTGCGGTGAAGAATCAGCGAGGACGTGGAGTGGTGGCGGCCATCATGACTGGTTTGACGTTGTTCCCGAAGGGCCGGTGCTAGTGGTCATGGCCGATCTTTCCGATGATCTGGGGCAAGTGGACCGCATGTTGTCGTTGTATGCGCAAGGCTATTGCGTCGTCGTTGGCAGCCGTTACATGAAGGGCGGGCGACTAATTGGCGGGCCATTCTTCAAGCAGACGCTCTCCCGATTTGGCGGGCCTCTCGCTCCGATGGGTGAGAGGCCTGCCGACGCATGATGCAACTAACGCATTCAAGATTTACGACCGGGCCATGGTGAAGTCATTTGAGATTGAAAGTCGGGGAGGATTCGAACTCAATCTGGAACTTACGGTGAAGGCCTTCCTGGCGGGTTATCGGATCACTGAAGTGCCGTCCACCTGGCGTGATCGTAGTCAAGGCCAGTCCCGGTTTCGTCTCTGGAAATGGCTACCCTCGTACCTGCGCTGGTACTTGTATGCGTTTCGCCGTAAGTCGCCCGCGCCTCGGATCGGGGTGACTCAGCCATGAACTCGTCAGCGTCTCCCTCGTTAGCTACCCATCAGCAGGCTGGTGGAAAACTGCGCTCAACGTTCCTGCGTGCGGACCTTGCGGCTCCCGTCATCTGCATACTGTTTGGCCTCACGATCTCCGTAATGCCGCATCTCGTGTGGTGGGCGCAGACGGGGTCGCCTGTATGGATAGCAGACAATGACGAACTGCTTTATCTGTCGTATGCGAGCCAGGCGTATTTCAATCATCCGGCTTATCTCGGCGATCCGGTTTTGACCGTGCATGGGCCTGCAATGTATCCCTGGCTGCAGCTAGTGCCGGGGGTTCTGGTGGCAAAGTTGTTGGGGCTCGGGCCATTGGCCATCAGTCTGATCTGGCGTGCATGGGCGGGAGCAAGCATTGCACTGGGATGGTACGTGGTGGCCAAACTCTATGTGAAAGAAACATGGTATTCCGCAGTGCTGAGCGGGATTCTCATGGCCGACTGTGGGCTGGTGGCGGCGCACCCATTTTGGAGGCAGACGCTCATAGTCACACATCTGTTGGCTGGCCGGACCCAGGGCATACTGGATAGAAATCCCGCAATTCACGCAGAATGGAGGATCATCACTCCGGGCCTGAGTCTGGCATACCTGCTGCTGCACATTTGGCTGGTTGCACGCGCGCGCCAAGTCCCAAGCCGACAGCGAATCCTGTTGGCAGGTTTGGGGCTGGGCATTTTATTTTACGCGTACTTCTTTTATTGGACCGCCGCGTGCCTGGCTTTGCTAGTGGCTCTTCTGCTGGACGCTAAGGGGCGGAAGGTCTATTGGCAAACCGCTTGTATTGGCGTGCTTGTCGGGCTGCCGTCGGCGCTGGCAACTTTTGTCCTGAAGCGAGCGGCCTCACCGGATTGGCCGGTAAGAACAGACTTGGCCATCCACATTCCCAGGTTCTCCGAACTGCTGGTCCCCAAAATAGCACTGGTATTGTTGGGAGCTACCTTTCTATGGATATGGAAGCGGCGCAAAGATCTCGCGTATATCTGGGCGCTAGCGTTTTCCGCAATGCTGTTAATGAACCATCAGATATTCACTGCGATGCAGACCCAAAATGAGCACTGGGCGTATGTTTGGGGTCCTTGTCTGACGTTCTTGCTTGTCCTCGGCGCGGGACAGGCCCTGGGCCATCTTATCTCCCAGAAGAGGCTTGCGTCTTTTGCGTTGGTGGCTTTTGTTCTTGCTTATTTGGCAACAGGATTGTGGTTGAGGGTGGTGGAAGCCCGAAGTACGAGGGAGAGCACGGAGTTTACCGGCATGTATGCCCACTATCGCGAACAGATCAATTCAACTCAATCCGCTCTGGCATCGAATGCGGTGGTCGCAGGTGATAAGTCGTTTGTGGAACTGGCCGCCATTCTTAATAATTTGCGGCCGCTGGATCACTATGCTGTCGTCATGAGTCCGTCTGTTGATAACTCCGAATGGGATTCCCGTGTTGCGCTGAACGGGTTCCTCAATGGTCTGGACAGAGAGGCTTTTGCCGAGAGTCAGCGCGAAGTCCTTGACCATGCGGTTTGGGGACTGGAAGCACGAAGTCCCATTCAAAAAGCAAACCGTTTGGCGAATCGAATCAGGATATACGACGAAATAACCACAAACCCCGGTCCGGCGATAGGCCGTTTCCAGGTGAAATATGTAGCGCTTTCGAGGAAAGACTCTTCGCCTCCTTCTTATTTGACCGCCAACTGGCACAAAGTCTCCAATGGTCCTTACTGGCAAGTCTGGGAAAGAGAATGAATAGCAGGGAGCTCGCGTACTGCGATTCCATCTTGATGATTTCCGGGATGCCGCCGTTCAGGTTCCTTGATTGAAATGGGCCATTATCACCGGCGAGTATCCGCCGCAGGCCGGCGGCGTAAGCGATTACACTCGTGCCCTGTCCGAAGCGCTGGCTGCAGTCGGCGATGAAGTGCATGTTTGGGCGCCAGGCGCATCGAGTGCGGAGCAGCACAGTGAAGTGATTGTTCACCGGCTACCCGGCAGGTTGGGGATATCCAGTCTTCGACGGTTGGGCAGGGAACTGGACGCACTGCCGACTCCATATCGCATTCTCGTCCAATATGTGCCGCAAGCGTTTGGATGGAAGGCGATGAACGTGCCGTTCTGTGTATGGCTGTGGTCGCGACGGCGAACGCCGGTATTGGTCATGTTCCATGAAATCGTGGTTGCGCTTGATCGCTCGCAACCATTGCGGCACAACGTGCTGGGACTTGTGACCCGGCTCATGGCGGCTCTGGTTACCCGGTCGGCAAAAGAGATCTTCGTAAGCACTCCCGCATGGGCGCGATTTACTCGTACCTTTTGGTGCGGAGGTAGGACTGCGATTTGGCTTCCTGTCCCCAGCACAATTGGCGAAGACGTTGATGTTTCGCAAGCGCAATCAGTGCGACGAAGACTTACCGGCTCCCAGGAAACGCTGATCGGCCACTTTGGGACTTACGGACCCTACAGCCGTGAGGTGCTGCGGGCGGTAGTCTCAGCGTTGCTGACACGGGACGAGCACAGGAGAGTACTGTTGCTGGGGCGGGGTAGTCAATTATTTGCTCACGACTTCGCAACACTGGATGCCGCGTTACGGGACCGCATCATTGTGTTGGACGATCTGCCAGTAGAGGAAGTACGGCTACATGTGGCGGCTTGTGACCTTGTATTTCAACCCTACAAGGATGGTATAACCACGCGACGCACCAGCAGTATGGCCGCTCTAGCTTTGGGTATTCCGGTGGTAACGAACATGGGGCGACTATCCGAGCCACTATGGCGGGAACTTGGGGGCGTGGCCCTGGCGCAGGACGCTTCGCCCGAGGCGTTTATCCACACGATCGAGGAACTCCTGCGTTGTCCGAAAAAAAAGGCTGAACAGGCACGGAAAGGCGCCAGTCTATACGCCAGCCAATTCGCCATAAGAAACACGATCCAGGCCCTCAGGGGTATATCGCAATAGGTATTTGAACGGCGCGGGTCAAGCCTGCGACCCGCGCCGTTTGATCAACCTAGGGTGGCTTTTGAGAGAAAGCAGAAGGTGATGGCAGTTTTGCACTCGGTAGATCCGGTCGCTCTGGAGATCACGCGGCGGAGAGTAGTTCGTGTTCTTGCCTTTGCCACGCAGGGCGCTGGTGGAGACGACGAATTCCGACTGAGGGACTTGTTCAGCGAGTTAGATCTCGAGATTCTTCCCTTCAATCGACAGAGAAAGATCGCAAGCGCCCGTGAGATTCTGGCAAAGGCGCGTAGTGGTCAATACGATCTGCTGGCAATGGAAGGCACAGGAAGCGCAGGCGGGCTGGCCCTTCTTTTAGCTCGTTGGCTCTACCGTGTCCCCTATGTAGTGAGCAGCGGCGATGCCGTTGCGCCGTTTCTCGCGATGCGATTTCCGGTGGGCTGGCTGATTTTTTTTATCTATGAATGGCTGCTGTATCAGAACTCAAGCGGCTTCGTCGGTTGGACTCCTTACTTGGCCGGCCGCGCCCTGACACTCGGCGCTCCTAAGGCAATGACAGCAGCTGGCTGGGCCCTGCATTCATACGACGCCAACCGGTTGGCGGAGAGCCGCACTAAACTGCGTCTTAAGCTTGGCATTCCCCAGGACGCTGTAGTCTTCGGAATCTGCGGATCGCTCGCCTGGTCGAAACGGAGAAAATATTGCTACGGCCAGGAACTCGTGCAAGCGGTGCTTCTCAGCGAGTCTTCTGACGTCCGCGTTCTGATTGTGGGGGACGGAAGTGGACTGGAGCGATTGCGCACGATGGCGGGGGCGATGCTCAATAAGAGGATCTTCCTGCCTGGTCGCGTACCGCATGAGCAAGTCCCTGATTACCTGGCAGCCATGGATGTCGGAAGCCTGCCACAAAGCGTGGATCGTGTAGGGAGTTTTCGTTACACGACCAAGTTAAGCGAATACTTTTCAGTCCGGCTCCCGATCATTACCAATCAAATTCCTGCCGCTTATGATCTGGACTATGGCGGAGTTTCCGATGTTGCGGGTCGCTATGTATCCGCTGATGGCCAACTGCAGGAAATTCGGGGCTGAGAGAGCAGCCGCCCGACACGAACAAGTGGAAATAACAGGAATGAGCACGCCAGCGGAAGACGGATGTATCTCCACTGCCGGACTGTCAAGTGTAGGCATTGTCTGCGACTTGCTCACTGAACAGTGGCCCAGCATGAACCTGGTTGCCGATGAGCTTTTCAAGGATCTCCAGGAGCGCCATGCTGGGAGGTTTCGCGTTCAACAATTACGGCCCCCGTGGGAGAGCCACCATGTGCAATCCGGCACCGCTCTCAACGGAGCGCCTCCGATAGGCAAGAGAGTTTTCAATCGCATCGTTCGCTACCCGCTTTGGCTGTCCAAAAAGCGCAACGATTTTGATTTGTTTCATGTGATTGATCACAGCTATGCGCACCTGGTCCACCGGCTGCCGCCGGAGCGCACCGTGGTTACCTGCCACGACATCGACGCATTTCGCTGCTTATTGGAGCCGGCCGATACTTTTCCGCGGCACGTATGGCGCGGAGTTACGCGTCACATTCTTTCGGGATTACAAACTGCCGCATGGATAATCTGTGACAGTGGCGCGACCGCCGACGATCTTCTGGCCAACGGGTGGGTGCTTCCGGAGCGGATGAGCGTCATCCCTCTTGGTGCAGCGCCCGTTTTCTCTCCCCGCGCCGATCCGCCGGCTGACCACGAAGCCGACCATCTCCTTGCCGGACATCCGGGAGTGAAGCTGCTTCATGTTGGCAGTAGCATTCCACGGAAGCGTCTGGATGTTCTGTTGCGAGCTTTCGCGGGAATCAAGCAAGCGGCGCCTGACGCAAAGCTCGTCCGCGTGGGTGGTCCGTTGTCCGCAGCATTGCAATCACTGGCTCAACAGTTGGAAATCGATCGCGGGATCATCACGCTTCCTTTCGTGAGCGATCGGGTGCTCGCTGCTGTCTATCGCAGGTGCAATTTGTTGATACACCCCTCAGACGGTGAGGGTTTTGGATTGCCTCTGCTGGAAGCGATGGCCTGCGGGTTACCGGTAGTTTGCAGTGATATTCCGGCACTCAAGGAAGTTGGGGGTGACGCTGCCTCATACGTCGCGGCCGGCGATGTGGAAGCTTTTGTCAGCGCCACTCTCCGCTTGATTCGAGAGCAACCCGCGGAGATCGAGCGGCGCCGCCGCAATGGACTCATTCAGGCTGGCAAATTCAGTTGGTCCAAGTGCGCCGACGAAACGGTGAAGATCTACGAAAAAGTCCTGGCCGCGACGCCTATCAAGGTCCGCGATTCGGTGGTGAAGATCCGTTGAAGGTCCTTCAGGTTGGAAAATTCTTCGATCCTTACCGGGGCGGCATTGAAACTGTACTGAAAGATCTTTGCGCCGAGCTGCAATCGAGAGTTGACCTGCACGTTCTTGTGGCCAACACAAGCCCGCACACTGTCCACGAGCAGCGGGGCTACGAGATCACTCGAGCGGCGAGTTGGGGAACGCTGCTCTCGTCGCCGATAACGCCAGGGTTCCCCGGGTGGGTGCGAAAGTTGCGCGGAGACATAGTCCACGTTCATCTTCCTAATCCAGTTGGCGAGATGTCTTACATGATGTCAGCCGGTGGGCGGCCGCTGGTAGCACATTTTCACAGTGATATCGTCCGCCAGAAGTTCGCGCTCCGTATTTATGGTCCATTACTTCGGTCTTTTTATGCGCGTGCTTCCTGCATTGTGGTGCCCACACCTAACCACATTGAAATTTCTTGCTTTGTCTCGCAGTTCAAGGAAAAGTGCCGGGTTGTGCCCTACGGGATTTGCCTGCCACGCTTTGACTACACGGAACCGGTTGCTCTGAGAACTGGAAAGTTGCGAGAAACCGGCCGGGCGGTGCTCTTTGTGGGAAGGCTGGTGTATTACAAAGGGCTTGAATATCTGGTCGAGGCAATGTCGGGAATCAACGCGACGCTTTGGATCATCGGCAGCGGCCCTCTGGAGTCGAAGCTGAAACAGATGACGGCCCAATTGAATCTGCAAGCCAGGATCAACTTTCTTGGCGATGTTGCTGACGAAGATATGCCTGCCTACTACCATGCGTGCGACGTTTTCGTCTTGCCGTCGGTTGCGAACAGCGAGATGTTCGGGATTGTGCAGCTCGAGGCTATGGCTTGCCGCAAACCGGTTGTAGCAACGAGCTTGCCGACCGGAGTTTCATGGGTAAACCAGCACGGCGTTACCGGCCTGCTGGTCCCGCCGAGAGATGCGCGGTCGCTGGCCGAGGCAATCAACAAACTGCTGGATAACGAGGCAATGCGGCAGGAATTGGGCGGGGCGGGGCGGCAACGCGTGGAAAAAGAATTTACCGCCACCCGGATGGCCGAGGGCATGATGGAAGTCTACCGGGACGTGTCAGGCGCGGGCTGACATAACCTCGAAAACTAAGTAAAAGAGCTGGGCGAATGTGTCCTGATCGGTTATCATTCTCTGCATTCATCACTTTTTAATCGCATCTCCCCCGCAATTTTGGCACAATAGGCGTTTCCTCAACGCGCTACTTTGGTTCTGCGGCCGGGTTTAGGGTTCTGCGGGGTACGAAACTTTTCTGGACAAGTAATAGAGGTCAATGGAATTAGTCATCTTCATCGCTGCCGTTGTAAGTGCGGCGATACTCACGCGCTGGATCCGCGATTTTGCGATTGCACGGAACTGGGTTTCGCAGCCGAGTTCTGCGCGACACATTCATAAGCGCGCGGTGCCGCGGTTTGGTGGCGGCGCTATCCTGCTCACGCTCTGGGCGATGGTACTGCTCTCATGGTCGTTGCCGGTGCGCTTCGGTCTGGCAGGGATGGTCTCAGCGCACGTGGCGTTCGGCATCCTTGGACCCGCGACGCTTATTTTTCTGCTTGGTCTGGCTGACGACGTATGGGGGTTGAGTCCGGACACCAGGTTTGCGGTGCAGACGCTGGCCGCGGTCCTGCTGTATCTGGACGGTTTCGGAATATCCCTGGTGTCGAGCAAGGCGGGCGGAGTCTACGTTGGATGGCTTATCGGACTGCCGCTCACCATCATATGGGTCCTGCTGATTACCAATGCGTTCAATTTGATCGACGGTTTGGACGGACTGGCCGCGGGCTCGGCCCTGTTCTCCACTTTGGTCATCTGTATCATCGCGTTGCTCGGGCACAACGACGGTGTCTTGTTTCTGACGCTGGTGCTTGCCGGCGCGATCACCGGGTTTCTGCGTTACAACTTCAACCCTGCGTCTATTTTTCTCGGTGACTGTGGCAGTCTGCTCATCGGGTTCCTGCTGGGCGCCATCGCGTTGGCGAGCTCACAAAAATCGCCGACCATGGTCGCGGTCGCGATCCCGATTGTCTCACTCGGGCTCCCCATTCTCGACGCCATCATTGCCGTGATTCGCCGCTTCCTCAGTCGCCGCCATCTCTTCCGCGCGGACAGCGAGCATATACACCACCGGCTCATCAGCCGGGGCATGCCGCATCGCCAGGCCGTCCTGCTGCTCTATGGCGTGAGCGGCGCCTTTGGCCTGCTCAGTCTCTTCCTGCTCAATCCCGGCAGCCGCACCATCGGAATGGTCCTGGTCGTGCTGGGGATCGGCGTACTGGTCGGCGTGCAGCAGCTTCGCTATCACGAGTTCTTCGCACTCAGGACTGAAGCCAGCCGCACGCTCAACCTGCGACACGTGATCGCTAACAACGCAAACATTCGGCGCGCTGGAGACCGGGTCCCGAGCTGCGAAACGCTGGCCGACTTCTGCGCAACTCTGCAAAAATGCCTGCAGCCTATTGGGTTCGATGGTTTTGGCATCAGAGTTTTCAGCAATTTGCCGGATGACCTGGATTACTCTCCGCTACAGCGGGAAGGCGGGAACGAGCTCTACCAGATGTGGGACGCCAGCCTGGGGCTCGATGACGCGAATTGGAACCTGACATTTAGTCTGGCGACCCGGGACAACCGGCGGCTTGGAAGTTTCACTTTGTACCGCAAGAGCACGGTGTCACCCCTGTGGCTTGATCTCAGTGTTTTTACCACCACAGGATTTTCCGAAGCGGTCGCCGACAAAGTTGATCATCTGCAGAATGGCTGGCCGGTGCCCGAGCGTGCGGAGAATGCTGGCGTCCTGAAGCGCTCCGCGGCAAGCGCCGCCGGTGACTAGCTCCTCGCAAAAACCTGCAAACCCTTCCACTGCCGCATATCCACTGACAAAAAATGTGAGCGCCAAATGAGCCGCTTCCGTTTTGCTTCCAGAAATTACCTGGCAGGGGTCCTGTTCACCGCCGTGACTCTGGTTGTGGGCTTTGTTTCCACACCATGGATATTGCGTTGGCTGGGAGAGGAACGTTTTGGAGCATATCGTGTCACGGCGGACTGGCTGAGCTATCTGTTGTTTCTGGAGTTTGGCGTCGGAGGCTCACTGCTCCCGCTGCTGGCGCGCGCTCTGGCCAGGAACGAGGAAGACAGCGTCAGAAACTTGTTGGCGGCGGGAGTCCGTGCCTACTTCGCTGTTGCTTCAGTCATGTTGCTGGCCGGCCTGGTGCTGGCCGCGTTCATCCACCGAGTGGTCGCGGTAAGTCCGCAAAACATAAATGACCTGCGCATCGGATGCCTGATCGGTATTTCCAGTCTGGTATGGCTGCCAATTGTCTCGCCCTTCCGTGCCCTGCTGGACGCCCGCCAGCGTACCTATTGGATCAGTTTGATGCTTGGCGTCCACTCGCTGGTGGGCACTGCAATTGCGCTGTTCCTTGCCTGGCGAGGGTTCGGAATTGCTGGCCAGTTTCTTGCCTGGACGGCGGGTTCAACCGTCTTCAACGCTACCATTGTGTGGGCCGGAATGCGCCGGCATCCCGGAGTACTGACCCGGGCCTTCAAGGGCGACTTTGACCGGTCCCGTACCCGAGAGCTTTGGAGGCTGAACACACCAACGTACGTGCTGAACATGTGCGGACGCGTGAGCCTGCTGACTGACAACATTGTCGTAGCCGCCATGCTCGGTCCAGTCATGGTGGTTCCGCTGGTACTGACGCAGCGCCTTCTCTTGATGGCGCAGGGGCAGTTGCAAGGCTTGGGGAACGCGAGTTGGGCTGGTCTCGCGGAACTGTACTCACGCGGAGAGACAGACACCTTTCGCCGCCGGATAATAGAGCTGACCAGCCTGACAACAATTTTCGCCGTCGCCGTACTGTTGCCCATCGCGGCCTTCAATCGTCCGTTTGTTTCCTTTTGGGTGGGTCCCAGCCATTATGGCGGACAGTGGATGACATTTTTCGCCATGCTGAACGCCTTCCTGTTGAGCTTGATTTCGCTCTGGGCATGGGTGTTCACCGGCACTGGTGAAGTCCGCCGGATTGTCTGGCCCATGGTGCTGCAGACCGTATTCAACTTCGGCGCAAGCGTCTTGCTCACCCGGATCGTGGGTCCGGTCGGACCGCTGATTGGCACTTCCGTCGGCTTCGTCGCCGTAACCGTCTGGTTCATTCCCTGGCAACTGCACAAGACATTCGGAATCTCGGCACGGCAACTTGTCGCAGCCGTGGCTAAACCGGTGACACTGGGGATTCCATATGTGGTTGCCCTTTCGCTCTTTGAGCGTAGCCACGTTCCGAGCGGATGGTTTGAACTCGGCAGTGAAATGCTGGCCGCGGCGCTGGTCTACCTCGGACTTGCGTGGCTCCTTCTACTTACGCCTTCGGATAGGCAAGAGTGGAGCAACCGCATCAGCTTGCTGCGCGCCGGAACAGGAGCATAAAGACTCCTGCAACCATGGCTATTCCTAACCGCTGAGAAATATCTTTAAACGCTTCTGTGGATACTCGCAGACGCCTGACACAGCACAGGAATGGCAGAGCGGCGCATTGTTACGACACGTTTCCTTGCCATGCTGTCGCAGCAGCAGGTGCGCTCGTGCCAGATCGTCAACTTTGCGAGGAAGCTCCGCGTGCAAGTCCTCCTGGATTGAACGATACATAGCAGCATAGTTCTTCTGCTCCCGCCCGTACCCTACCCGCGTTAATACTCGACATCCATTCCACTCCAAGGGAAGTCCAGCGCGAACACCGCAGAAAAGCAGGATCTTCTCGGCTCCAGGGTCGCCGATGTTGGGGAATTGCTTCAGCGCCTTCTTTGCTTTCTCATAAGGCCATTCCAGAATCTGGTCCAGGTCGCCCTCAAACTGGCTCATGGTGATGCGCGCGATTTCCTGCCAGCGGAACACGCGCGTCTCTGGCCGCATTCCACCCATGATCGCCAGCGCCATCAAGACATCTTGCTTTGCCTTCAGGATGGCCGCTGGTTTCAGGCCCACTCGTTTGCGTAAACCGTCGAAGACCGCTTGGCGGCGCGCGTCGGGCAGCAGATAGCATGCGTTTTCCCAGAGAACGAGCTGAAATGGACCTTTTGCCGGTGGAAGCGCGGGCGTGCCGTAATGCCGCTTAAGACCGGAGATTAATTTCTGAAAACGCACGGCGTAATCATAAACCAGCGACGCGGGCAAAACATTTCCATCTAGCCTTGCGCGTGATGACGAACATCCGCCCCGCGCACCCAGAAGATCACGTCTTCGGCGATATTCGTCGCGTGGTCGGCGACGCGCTCCAGATTTCTTGCCACCAGCAGCGTATCCAGAGCGTGCCGGTGCGTCTCAATGGAGTGAGTCATAGCGTAGTCGGCGGCATCGAAAATTTCGCGGTTCATATTGTCCACGAGGTCGTCTTTCTCAAGGACGGTCTGGGCGATGTCGGCGTCGGCGGTGAGGAAGGCATTGAGCGCTTCGCGGACCATGTTGATGGCCAGCGAAGCCATGCGGGCGATATCGGCGTTCACGGTCGATTTCGGTTGATTGGCCAGGTCCATCACGCGCTCTGCGATGTTGACTGCCTGATCGCCCACGCGCTCGAGATCGGCGTTGATCTTGATGCAGGCGATAATGAACCGCAGGTCTACCGCCATGGGCTGCTGCATGGCGAGCAGGTCTACTGCGAGCTCGTCGACTTCACGCTCAACCGCGTTGATTTTGCCTTCATCGCGCAACACCAGCTGGCACACCGCTACGTCTCCGGTCTGGTAGGCGCGGACCGCCCGTTCCACGGCCTGTTCGGCCATCCCGCCCATGGTGAGCAGTTTCTGCTTAAGTTCATCGAGTCCCTGGTGGAAGCGTGTGCGTGTCATCCGAACCTCCCGGTGATGTAGTCTTCAGTCCGCTTGTCGGAAGGCTTGGTAAACATCTTCTCCGTTTTATCGAATTCAACCAGGTTGCCCATAAGGAAGAAGGCTGTGTATTCGGCCACACGCGCGGCTTGCTGCATGTTGTGGGTGACAATTACCACTGTATATTGCTGCTTCAAATCAAAGATCAAGTCTTCAATTTTAGCAGTGGAGATGGGATCGAGGGCCGAAGCCGGCTCGTCCATCAGCAGGACGTCAGGTTCCACCGCCAGGGCGCGCGCAATGCAGAGGCGTTGTTGTTGTCCGCCCGACAGGCTGGCGCCCGATTTCTTCTTGAGGGAATCTTTCACTTCTTCCCAGAGCGCGGCCTGACGCAGCGAACGCTCCACGATCTTGTCCAATTCGTGGCGGTTGCTGTAGCCGTTCAGTTTCAATCCGGCAGCCACGTTGTCGTAAATTGACATGGTGGGAAACGGGTTGGCTTTCTGGAAAACCATTCCTACGCGCCGCCGCACCCACACCGGCGAGACGCCTTTGCCATAAACGTCAAGCTCGGCGATCTGTACCTTGCCGGACACGCGGGTATTAGGCAGGGTCTCATGCATGCGGTTGATGCAGCGTACGAAGGTCGACTTGCCGCATCCTGAAGGCCCGATAATCGCCGTGGTGTGTTTGGGCAGAATCTCCAAATTGATGTTGTAGAGCGCCTGGGTAGTGCCGAACCAGGCATTCAGATCTTGAACTTGAATTTGACCTTGCGCTTCCATGAACTAGCCCGCCTCCTTGACGCCGCGGCTGGTGGCGAATCTGAAAAACACCGTTGTGATTACGATGATTCCGATTAGTACTAGCGCGCCGGTCCAGGCCAACTGGTGCCAATCGTCGTACGCGGACAGGGCATAGACATAGATCTGTAGCGGCATTGCCGCTGTGGGTCGGTTTACATCCAGGTTCCAGAACTGGTTGCCGAGCGCCGTAAACAACAGCGGCGCTGTCTCACCCGCAATGCGGGCAAAAGCCAGCATGATGCCTGTGACGACACCCGACATCGCGCTGGGAAGAACCACAGAGACTACGGTCCGCCATTGCGGTATTCCAAGTCCAAGGGCCGCTTCGCGAATCGTATGTGGAACAAGGAGCAAAACTTCTTCGGTTGTGCGCGCGATGATGGGAATCATCATGATGCCCAGAGCAATGGAACCCGCCAGCATGGAGAAGTGTCCCTGGATCAGCACCACCAGGGCGTAGGCGGCGATACCCATCACGATTGAAGGAACCCCGTTCAGAACGTCCGCGGTGAAGCGCACGATATTGCCGTACTTATCGCGGCCATACTCAGCCAGATATACGCCGGAGCCGACGCCAAGAGGTAAGCCGATCAGGCTGGCGATGCCGAGAATCATCAATGACCCTACGATTGCGTTGGCCATGCCGCCGCCGGGTTCGCCAGGCGGCTTGGGCGAATGGGTAAAAAAGTCCAGACTGAGTCCGCCGACGCCATTATAGATAACTGTACCGAGTATCAAGAACAGCGGCGCCGTCACGATGAGCGCAGCGGTGGTTATAAGCCCGAGCGCAACGTAGTTGCTGATGCGACGGTGCAGTTGAATGTTGTGCACGGCGGCTCTAGACAAGAGCCCTCCCCGGCGTACCACGGCGTACACTCCAGATCAGCAAACCGGCAAGTGCGTTCACGACCAGCGTAAGCACGAAGAGCACCAGTCCCATCTCAACCAGAGCGCTGAGATAGAGATTGCTTGTGGCTTCCGTGAATTCATTGGCGATCACGCTGGCCAGCGTGTATCCGGGGGCAAACAGGGAACGCGCGATCTCAGGGCGGTTACCGATCACCATGGTTACCGCCATGGTTTCGCCAAGGGCGCGCCCCAGTCCCAGGATGATAGCGCCGAGAATTCCCGGCCGTGCATTGCGAAGTACGGCCATCCGCAATGTCTCCCATTTTGTTGCGCCGAGAGCCAAAGCAGCTTCGCGCTGCTGGCGCGGCACAGCGAGAATCACCTCGCGGCTGATAGACGCGATGATAGGGAGAATCATGATGGCAATAATCACTCCACCTGCCAGCATTCCGTAGCCAAACTTGGGACCGGAGAACAGCCCGGTCCAGCCCAGAGACTTCGCCAAGGCCGGCTGCACGTAGGCACGTAGAAACGGAACCAGAATGAAGATGCCCCACAGACCATAGATCACACTGGGGATGGCGGCAAGAAGTTCGACACAGAGCGAGAGAATCGCCCGGAGCTTCTGCGGGCAAATCTCGGTCAAGAAGAGAGCCGTTCCAATCGAAAGTGGAACGGCAATTGCCAAGCCAACGAAGGCCGATACCAAAGTCCCGTAGATAAAAGGAAGAGCGCCAAAATCCTCCGCGACAGGGTCCCAGATGGTCGTGGCCAGGAACCGCAGGCCAAACTTTTGCAGGGACAAGTGAGACTGAAGGATCAGTTCATAAAAAATGAGCCCGACTACAGCCAATATGGCAATACCGCAGGCCGTCACCGCAGAGCGAAAAGCAGCATCGGCAAAAACGCTGTCACCCGTCCTGATCCGCGGCTTGTCGGGCTTAGCGACTGGCTCCGCTTTGGCCTCGCTGGATCCCGCAGTACCCGCATCCGCCTTGTTTTCAGGCGTTGGGCTGGCCGGGGTGCGGTTTTTGGGTAGCGCGGGCATGGCTGGAAGCTAACAGAATATTGTTAAAGAGTGATTAAAAGGGAGCGGCCGAGGTCACCCCGATGCGGGTGGTCCCCCCTTCCCCCGGTATCTCGATCCCCACGTTTAAAGCACTTAGCGGAAAGATCCCCGGGGATATCCCCAGATCAGTTTCCTGGCTCCCGGATTGGCTGAAGGCTGGATCCATAGCTGCATCTTGGCTTGTGTGTGGTACCACATTATATAGAAATTGTCAAGTACAAAATGAAACAGTTACGAATAAACTGAAAACCTGTTGTCTCAAAAAACAGAGCGCCGGGGTGACCGGCGCCCTGGATCGAGTTGGCGACTAGGGCAGAACGTATTTAAGGCTCACGTAGCCCATTCCCAAGTGTGCATTCTTGGGTCCGCCCGCGGGTACAAACCAGGGGCTGCGGGTCAGGTAGGAGGCTTGCGTAACCAGTTGCAAGGCCCCGTACTGCGGGTTACGCCACATCGTCTGGGTCCAGTCGAACGTTGCTTGCTGAATGGAGCGGTTCTGGATTCCGGCGTTGGCTTCATTGATGCCACCAAATCCGATAATGGGTTTGATAGCGGCAGAAGAGGTCAAGTCGGGGAAGGCGTTACGTTGGAAATACGCCCCACCGTAGTAGGCTCCGAACTGGGAGTCCTTAAGGGGAACGAATTCAAAACCAACGAGAGCGTTCCCTGCATGGACCATGGAAATTGCCAGATCGCAATTTCCAGCCGAAGTGCAAACGGCTCCATTAGCGCTAACAGGAGCAACCACGGCCTGTGGCCCGGTTCCGATCAGGTAGCGACCTACACCCGGCCCCCATAGCCCATTGGCCACGAAGCGGGCGAATCTGCCTTCTGAGCCCTTCACGATGTCAACGCTCAGTCCCGATTCAATTCCTCCACCGATTGCCGAGTGGCTTCTGAAGGTAGCGCCCGCGAGCGTAGGAATGTTCGCGATCTTTACTCCGGTAAGAAGTCCACCAAGTTCGAAGTGGAAGTGCCGGTCGCCGGCGAATTTGTTGTCGAAGGCGAGCTTGGAAATAATGTCAGGGAAAAGGTTGGGTGTTCCAGGAGTGGCCCCAGAGTCAAACTGCGATCCCAGTGCCGCATTGAACGCGGTTGGGAAGAGGACTTCCGCTCCCTGTCCCGTGAACTGCTGTGGGTTCTCAAGGGCAACGGCCCATACAAACTGATCATTGAAGTGATATGCGGCCCTGAACTGGCCCGCGCGAGTGAAATTGCTGCCGATGTTGTGATTGGCGTCCTCGTTGAAGGTGGTAAAGACGTTCGCCGACTCAGGCGAGACACCGTTCCGGTTTGGCGTCAGAAGGCCCCATCCCTGGCCACCCATGAATTCCCATTTGCCTCGCCGCAAATCAACCCAGTAGTGACGAAGACGGTCGGTGTGGGGATTGCTGGTAACGAACACGTTGGCAGCGTCATTGCCGTTGAAGTCAAACTCGACGAAGCCGGTGACGTCATTCTCCCCGTACTTGGTGTGCACTTTGATGTTGAAGCGCGAATACTGTCCTGTGCTGCGAAATTCGGTGAGGTGACCCTGTACCGTGTTGCTGAAAGGGATTGCCCAGAAGTTCGTGCCGGCCACATTGCCTGTATTCGTGCTGCGGAAAATGTTCTCAAAATCCACATACCCGCCGGGTGTGAAGTCAGCCGCGCCAATGCGAAACGACAATGGCGACTCTTTGGGTTTGTCCTGCATTGGGCGGGTAGCCACATTCACGGGGCCAGCCGTATTGAGAGAAGCATCGACCAGACGCGGCGTCGCGCTGGAGCTATCGTTGGTTGCAAGCCGTTGCGTCAGTTCCTGGATCTCTCTCTGCTGTTGGGCAATCTCTCTCTGTTGCTGGGCGAGGGCGTCGCGCAGTGCCTTCACTTCCTGGGAGAGGGTACCTTGAGCAGGGCCTGATGCCGGGGCCGGGCTGGTGCTGGTGCTTTCCTGGCCGACCAATAGACCGCCGGCCAGGAACACGAAAGCTATTGCCTTGAGCAATTTCATGTGAGCGCTGTTCTCCTTGCTTTCTGTTGGGTACTTCGTTCAACTACTGAATTTGCTTAATTGCCACTTTCTCTTTGGCGACCACGCCCTTGGGCAGCGGAGCATAAGACAGATCCGGCGTCATTTTCTGGC
>WNFI01485153.1_pt1 | contig 32975 bp, 30 predicted proteins | sample 5400471 | NCBI WGS metagenome assembly WNFI01 (sample SAMN13153348, study PRJNA577476) | soil metagenome | isolation source: 100 cm saprolite on Douglas fir-dominated hillslope | place: USA:California | collected 2013-09-17 | reverse complement strand
AGACCCAAAAACCAGAAATGCCTGATCGCCACAAACAGCGGCTGATTCTGTCAGTAAATTTGCCACCTTCAAACAACAGGCAGAGCAACTCATCCAAGGATGTCAGCGCTGTCGGGTGATCGACCTCTCCAGTGATGGAGTGTTCGACGGGCAGCAAGGCAATTACGCTGAAAGCGACATTCCCACACCAATAACGCCGTACGGCAAGAACCTCCAATACTTTGAGGAGACGGTTCAGAACCTTTGCTCAGATTACTGCATCATCCGGCCCAGTTATCTCTACGGGTACTCGCTCTCGCAACTCGACCATCGTCTTTCTCATGCACGATGCCAGTTGCTTGCAGGAGAACAGCTCACGTATTTCACTGATATGATCAAAAGTCCAATGGAGGTCAATCAGGTTGCCAGAGCGATTACCTTGCTTGCTTGCTCAACCTATGTCGGCATTGTTCACGTTGCTGGAGAGGCTATGAGCGTGTACGATTTCCACCGAGAAGCCATGAGCAGCCTCAGTGTTCCCTCCGAACGCCTCTGCCCAGTGAAGATGCCCACAGATCTCCTGCACCCCAGAAATACGTCTTTAAATATTGACCTCATGAAGAAACTCACAAAGGTTGAGCCACTTCCTGTACACATGGCTCTCGCTCAGACACGCTATTAGATAGAGCTCCAGCAGCCTAGCGCTCTTGAAATCGATCTATCATTTGGCATCGGTCGCCTAATTGGGAGAGGAAAAGTGATCGGACTCGCTGACTAAATAAAGACCTTGTGCTCTTGACATTCTCCAATAACTTAGATATAAATCTAATTAGATAAACAAAAAATAAGGACTATCTCTACCAATAAGCGGAGGACAATACCATGCTCGAACTCACCAGCACGCGACTTCATATACGCGAAATGATGGCAGATGATCTGCCGGGATTGCTCCCGGTCTATACGAGCAACCCGGCCTTTGTTCAGCAGAATGAGGGGTCAGAGGGAGAGATTGGCCGCTATGATCTGGCTCGCTGGCAGCGCGACTGGCAGATTGCGCAAATGATGCCGGGAAGTCACTGGCTTGGATGCTATCTCAACACAGATGGCACGCCTGTGGGTACGGTTCAATTTCTGGAAGAGAACGAGAGCGATGGAATGCCGTGGCTGGGGGCGCTGGTCATTCACCAGGCATACCAGCGACAGGGTTTGGGCACTGAAGCCTTGCGGTGCATCACAGCACATTTTCGCCAGCATACGGATTGGACCACGCTACGCGCAGGGGTAAAAGCGCAGAACGAAGTTGGTCTGGCTTTCCTTAAACATATGGGCTTTCAAGCGGTTAATACGGGAAGTGGACGTTTTGCAGGGGGTGTACAGCAATTTTTTGTGATAGATTTGACATTATAGGCATGAGTCAGAGCAGAAGTTTTTGCTCTGACTCATGCCTACTTTTAGCTCTCCAGCGGGATCGCGCCCCAGTCGGCCAGGGCATCGAAGTAATCAAGCGCGCTAGTATCATCGTCAGCGGCCCAGCCGTCGGGGTGAACCTGGATGTGACGCTTGCAGAAAAGTTGAGCAACGACGAGCTTGCGGCGACCGGTGCCCGCGGGACCGCGTAAAATCTCGTATTCGGCCTGTTCCAGTAACAGAGTGAGGATAGTGAGCTGGGTCATGCGCTCGACGAGGCCGCGCATAGGCAACTGAGCCCGCTCAGCTCCCTGCGCTAGCAGCGTTTGCAGACGCGCAGTCAGAGCATGGGTGTGCTCTAAAACCTGGTTTGCCAGAGGCTGCACAAGAGGATGCTCCAAAGCCTGGAGACGCTGATGAAGCATGCCAAAGAGCGCGCTGCCCGCTCCCTCACGCTCTAGAGCGCGCATCACATCGAGGACGATCACATTGCTGGAACCCTCCCAAATGGAGTTAACGATACAGTCGCGCAACAAACGCGCGTTGGGCCAGTCCTCGATATAGCCGTTACCACCGCGCATCTCCAGCGCTTCCAACGTCATGTATTCTGCCCGCTTGGGAATATAGTATTTGCCCAGCGGGGTCAGGATGCGCAACAGACGGCGATCAGCCTCAACCCCATGCTGATCGACGCGCTCAAGCACCGTGGCGGTCTCGAAAGCCAGAGCAGCGCAGCCCTCAACCTCAACCAGCAGTTCAACCAGTTGGCGGCGCATCAATGGATACTCGACCAGGGGACGTCCGAAGACGACGCGCCCGCGGGTATGGATCAACGCCTCCAGCAGGCTACGACGCATGGCGGCTAGCGAACCGATCGCTGCCCAGACACGCGTGAGGTTGATCATCTCGGTCATCTGCACAAAACCGCGATCCAGTTCGCCAACCTGATAGGCCAGCGCGCCCTGCAAGGTCACTTCGCCAGATGCCATTGAGCGCGTACCCAGTTTGTCTTTCAAACGATGGATGATATAGTGATTGCGCGTTCCGTCGGCGAGCAGGCGGGGCACCAGGAAAAGACCGAGGCCGCGTGTCCCCGCGGGCGCGCCCTCGGGACGAGCCAGCGTCAGGATCAGCTCGGCTGAGACATTGGAGCAGAACCATTTATCGCCCCAGAGTTCCCACTCCGGCTGTACCTCTTCACCAGCCAGAGGATCACAATCCTTGCGCGCTTTCGCCACGGTGGCCGTCTGGCCGACATCGGAGCCGCCCTGTTTCTCGGTTAGAAACATCGCGCCCTGTTTGAGTTCAGCCATATTTAACGCAGTCAGGCCGGGCAGGAAGCGCCGCTTGAGAGGTTCGCTGGCATACTTTTCCAGCACGCGGGCCAGGGCATCGGTCATCGAGGCGGGGCAGAAGACACCTGCTTCGGCCTGCATAGCCAGATAGGCCAGGGCAAACTTGACCGGCTGGGATACACGCTCCGACCAACCAAAGGCTCCCGGACGATGGGTACAGGCCGCGATGGCAAAATCTTCGTACGCGATCTTTTCCAGCTCATGATAGGCAGGATGAAAAATAACCTCGTCAACGCGCTCACCACGTTTATCGAACTGCACCAGTTCGGGCACCTGGCGATTGGCCACATCGGCCAGATCATCCATGTGCCGCGAGGCAACTGCGCCCAGATCGCCAAGCACCTCCTGTGCCCGCGCAAAATCCTCTGGCGCAAGGTGGCGTTTGAGAAGAAATGCCAGGTTGGGATCGGCAGTATAGAAATTAGCCCCTTTGCTATCGGGCATAAGGTGAGAAAGATCAAACATGCTGAGCATCCTCTCTTCGTGTCGCGTGTCTATCACCAGCACGCAGCGTTCCTGAAATGCGGACCGTGCAGATCGGGTCGAGAGATATTGTAGCACAGACAAGCTTCGCATAACGTGTAGCTGGCTGACACGTTCGCGGAAGCCAGCTACACAGCTTTCTCCAAGAAGTGCCGACCTTTCAAGGTAATAAGCCAGGCGAGGCATGAGAAAAGAGCACGGCAGTTCGCTGTGCTCTTTTCTCATGCCTCGCCTGGCTTATTGTTTATCCCAGCACACGACGCGACGCGGCGCGCAGGTCGGCGGGAGCAAGAGCCAGCAAGTTACTGCTCGCGGTATTCGATGTCTTGCCCAGGGTGTGCTCAATCTGCTGGATCACCGGAACGCTACACACATTGCCCGGCTGCTGATTCGTTAGATTACAGATGGCTGCGGTCATATAATTGGCCGTGCCAAGAATACCCTGCGCAATCGGCGATTTGGTATTTGAGAGCGAGCTCGCAATGTCCTGCCAGGAATAGGAATTCGCCGAACTGTCCTGCAGAATTTGCGGACTATAACTGGCTCCTATGGCAATGTACTGATTGCCCACATTGACAAAAGGGAAATACATGCCGCTGTTATACGTGGTAAAATTCTGCTGTTGATCCGGTGTCAGTTTATCCAGAGCGGGAGGATTTGTGCCCTGACCCAGGATCTCCTTTGGGACGAAGTCCACATACTGGCTGGTGTAGCTGCTTCCCACAAAGCTAAAGGTCGAGATATTACTTTCGGACGACTGGATCTGGCTCAAGTTCTTGAACGTCCCAAATCGACTCAACGCGTTGACCATCGACCAGCGTTCAGCCGCGCAATTGGGGCAGTACTGCGCGCCAACATAGTAAAACTCAGGATGTCCATTCGGCCCCTTCAAAATGGGCTGACCGTGCTGTGGCTTAAACGGATTGGTAACTCCGCCCGTCCCCACCGCTTCCCACGTGGACGGGCTGACCCCGGTCACTTGCTGAACAACCGCGGGATCGGCAGCCGTCGCGGTAGTCGCAGCAGGTTGGCGCGAAAGCACAACCAGCACGATAACAAGCGCGGCGATCAAGCCCAGGACGCCAATCACCATGTACAGCCCACTGCGATTCTTTTTGCGGATCGTCGGCCCTCTACCCGTACCCCTCCCTTTATTCAGCGCTGAAACGCGAACCTCGTCGCGTCGTTGTCTTTGTTGACGCTCCTGCGCACGTCGTTGCGCCGCAGAGCCTACCTGTTTCGTCTTTGCCATGATTGCAACTTTTTTCCTTGTCCAGAGTGAAAATTCTGCTCCTTATTCTATCATAACGCGGGCCCGAAGGGATATCTCTCGCTGAAACAACGAAAAGCACGCAAGCGCCTGTTTCGCCTGAGTGCTTTCCGCCACTTCGCCTACGCCTTCTGGGTGGCTTTCTCTGCCGGACGGAAGAGAAAGGCCGCATCACGTAGATATTCAATCGCTGAGAGAACCGTCCAGATCAGCGCGAGAATCATCACCACATCAGCCGCAAAGAGCAGTGCTTCTCCCAGATTCACCTGCGACCAGGGAATAAAGTGCGGTGGGAAAAGCGTCAAGCGCGATGCTCCAAAGGCCTTGCCCAGCATGATCCCCCCGGTGGCTACCAGCGTAAGAAAGGTTTTCTGCTTGCCCCAGCGTCCCGCCGGAATCACTTTTCCCGCTGCCGCCGCCAGAGAGCGCATTCCTGTGACCAGAAACTCGCGGGCCACAATAATAATCATCGGCGGTGAGGTCGAGAAACACACCCAGGGTCGAAACCAGATTATAGTGACGAGCCAGGCGACCATCAATGGTATCGGTCATCGCAACCAGAAAGAAAAGAGCAGTTGCAATAGCATAAGTCAACGGCTGGTTGAGAAGGACTAGCAGCACAAGCGGCGCAACCATGACGATGCGACAGGCGCTTAGAATATTGGGTACATTTTGCATAGGACACCGCTTTCTTCACAGTGAAATTATCTCCCCCTATGATAGACCATTTGTGCGCGGCAATTCAACTATTTTGCGTCTGTTTTTGTAGGGTTTTGTGAAAACTACAAACTCTTTTGGCACGGCCAGCCAAATTGAGCAATTCTTAATGCATTTTTTATTGTCTTATAACACAAGTTAGCATACAATGGAGTTGATTTAAGAGAGGGTGCAGAGATGGAAAGAGAGTTACCATTTATCGAGAAGCGAAACTCAGGCAAAGGGAGTGGAAACTTATATGTACAGAAATTTTACCACAAAAGATTTTTCGCGCCAGGATGAGGCAAACGACGCGAATTTTTATGTGATGCCGCGTATGGTGGTGCATCTGGATGAGAAAGCTACGGCCCTGGTGAAGGAAATCGCCCGCCGCTACATGCCGCCCATGCAGGTGCGCGTTCTCGATCTGATGAGCAGTTTTCGCTCGCACCTGCCTGAAGATCGGCCCTACCACGAGGTAATTGGACTGGGGATGAACGAGGCAGAGATGCAGGCCAATCCGCAATTGACGCGTTCGGTCGTCCACGATCTCAATAAACTGCCCCAACTGCCCTTTAGCACTGGCTATTTTGATGTGGTGATCAATACGGTTTCCGTCCAATACTTGACGCAACCAATTGCTGTATTCCGCGAGGTAGCGCGTGTCCTGCACCCAGGTGGTGTTTCAATCGTGATTTTTTCCGACCGGATGTTTCCCACCAAAGCCGTGCGCATCTGGCGTGAGGGCAATGACGAGGATCATATCGCCCTCGTCCAGGAGTATCACCGCCTGGCCAATGGCTTCAGACAGGCGCAGGTAGAGCGCTATTCTGGCGGAAGCTCCTCCTGGTTTCGCGGCACGCATGACCCGCTCTACGCGGTAATCTGTATCCGTGATGCGAATAATTACACGCTTACGTCGTAGGGAAACGCTCGCAGAAACGCTCGCTCAGTTCGTTGCGGGCCATCAGGCGCGCCAGCTCTTGCTCTTCGGGACAGACAACGAGCCATTTGCTCTGGCAAAACGCGCCAGACCCGCCTTCCAGGAGCTTGACGGCGTCGATCACGGCAATTCCGTTGGCGCTGACGCTGGCCAGGCTCCCAAACATAGCCTGACCCACGGCGGGATGCACGATCTCCTCCAGACGGCGCAGCGCGCTCGCGTCCCCGAAAACCAGCGCGCCCAACGCCTTGCGATCAACGCTTCCATCAGCGGCCATCACATCCGTACCAAAGGCCGCGGCAACCTCACGGGCGATCGGCTGCCCGCTGAGATAGAGCTGATGCACCAGGGCATCTGCGTCAATATATTTCTCCACGCCCAGTTCCAGCAGCATCTTCCCCACGGTGGTTTTCCCACAAGCAATGTTTCCGGTAATCCCCAGGATGCGTCCCATATCGATCGTTTCCCTCTTGTCATCTCTCTACTAGAGATGTATAAATGAGTATACAACACAGGACCTCCAAAAGTACTTGCCAGTACCCGAAACCCAGCAGGATGGCGTACAATAAACCGGCACCGTTTCATAGAAACAAGAGTGAATACAGAGCAGCAGCTTGAAGGAGAGAGCGTGTGGGCAAACGCCTGGGACTAGTTATCGGGGTAAATTCTTACCAGGACGCGACCTTTCGACCGTTGCAGTTTGCGGAGACGGACGCGCGAGCTTTGGCGCAATGGTTGGTACACGCGCGCGGCGGAAACTGGAGTCCGGCGGATGTGCAGGTTGTGCTGGGCGCGGAAGCTTCACGCGAGCTGATCGAAAGCCTGGTTACGCAGCTCTGCCTGAATATGGCAACCTCGGAAGACTTGATCTTGATCTATTTCGCGGGCTATGCCTTTGTCGATCAGGCAAATGGCGAGGGCTATCTGGCAGGCAGCAATACGCGCTACCAGCAGAGCAGCAGCGGTATTCACTTACTCTCGCTGGTCAGTCAGATCATGGCGCGCAGCCCTGCGGCACAGATTCTCTGCATACTCGATTGTTTCCAGTTTGGCCCGGCCTGGAGTATGCGCCGGGGTTCGCAATTCGACTATAAACCTTTGCTCGGCCCTACCCTGCAAAACGGACTGCAACAGATGCAGGGACGCCTGCTCTACTGTAGTTGTCGCGGCAATGAGATGACCCCCGAAGTAAGCGAGAAAAATCTTGGCTCGTTTATGTATCGGATGATTATGGGCGTGGGCGGCCCGGCAGTCGATCCCGCGAACGGACAGATTACGCTGCAACGTCTGCACGCCTTCCTCTCTGAGAGGCTGAATGCCCATGGCAGGCAGTGCGGTAGCACAACTCTCTCCCACGGCTTCTGGTACGGGACAGGCCACCCTGGATCAGAATCGTCTGCAACAATGCCAGCAAATGTTGAATCAAGCGCGACAACTGGTCCTGATGCAACAACTTCAGCAAGCCTATCAGCTCACAGAGGCCATCTTGCAAATAAGCCCGACATTTGCCGAGGCACTGATTCTCAAGGCGCAAATTCTGGGAGCAATCGGTAAGTTCCAGGAGGCGCTGGATACCATCAAACAGGTCGTCCAAAACGCGCCAGATAACGCTCTGGGTTGGAGCATGGCCGCAGCTCTGCTGGCCAATACCGGCCAGCTCCCTGAGGCCATGTCGGCGGTAGACCGCTCGCTCTCGATCGATCCCAGCAACACTGAGACGATCTCGATCAAGGCAATGATCCGCGAGAAGCTAGCTGAGAACGAGGCCCACACCGGCAAACGCTCACGCCTGCTACCTCCGCTTCCCCAAAAACCGCGCGATACCAGCAAATCCTTCGCGCTGGCCGCGGGCATTCAACTGCTCGCCCTAATCCTGGGCGTGGTAGGGGCATTCTTGCTCCTGCTTATCCCAGCAACGCCCAAGCTTGTTGCGTTCCTGTTGGAGAGCATCTCCCTGGCTGTCCTCATGGTCAATGCCTGGCGCGGCGCGTATCTCTATGGTTTCAAACGCTTCCTGCTGACCCTCGTTTGCAGCATCCTCACGCTTGTCCTGCTGGCCGCAGTCGCGTCTGGCTTGCTCAGCACGCGCCTGGCAGTGAAACCCGTCTATAACTTTGTGGTTGATCATGCCTCAACCTCGTTTTCCATGATGACGCCCCTGGTCTTCATGATCCTCTGGCTAGCCGCCGCAACTCTGCTGCCCATGCTGATCGCCCTGATTGGCTTGATCGCGGGCGCGATTGGGCGAGCGCAGAGCAAATGAAAATAAACCTACCCGAGATATTTTGCATGAAGAATGCTCTGTAACCTGCACAACAGGTTGCAGAGCATTCTTCATGCAAAAACGAATTGCTTCTAGCTGACGGCGCTGGCCAGTTCTTCCCACTCGGCCAGTAGTTCTTCAACGCGCGTTTTCGCTTGCTCATGCTCTTCAGAAAGCAAGCGAAGTTGTTCTGCATCAGCTTTGAGCGCGGCCTCAGAAAGTTGCTCCTCGATGAGTTTGATGCCAGCTTCGGCCTTCTCGATATCTTTCTCAACATCCTCGACCGTACGCGCTTTATTTTTCCCCTTTTTCCCGTTGGCACGCGGAGGCGCAGCAGTTTTGACCACCTTCGCGGGAGCAGGTGCCGCTTTGCCGTTCGTTGTCAGCGGGGCTGGCACGTCAAGGACCAGCGGGCGCTTACGCGTGCGATACTCAGTGTAGTTGCCCAGATAGGGGATAAGCACTCCATCCTCGATAATCCAAACCTTGGTAGCCAGCGCATCCACAAAGTAGCGGTCGTGCGAAACAAAGAGCAAGGTACCCTCGAAATCGCTCAGCACCTCTTCCAGAAACTGACGCGATTGCAGGTCCAGATGGTTAGTCGGCTCGTCCAGGATCAGGAAATTCGATCCCTGCAAGGTCAGCTTGGCCAGGGCCACGCGACTGCGCTCGCCGCCGCTGAGCGCGCTGATCGGCTTGAATACGTCGTCGCGGCTAAAGAGGAAACGGCCCAGAAAACTGCGCGCGCCATCCTCGCTGAGCGCGCTGACATGACGAATCTCGTCAACGATTGTACGCTCCTCATTGAGGCCAGCGTGCGTCTGCGAGTAGTAGCCAACGCGCACGTTATGTCCCAACGTCACCTGTCCGCTAAACGGTGCAAGCTCGCCGATGATCGTGCGCAACAGCGTGGTCTTGCCAGACCCGTTGGGACCCAGCAGTCCCACACGATCGCCGCGCAACAGTTCCAGATCGGCCACGCGTGCCAGCAGGGTTGGCTTACCACCAGGCTGGCGCGCGGGATAACCCGCAGCTAGTTTCTGCGTGGAGAGCACGACCTGCCCGCTATCGATCACCGAACTGAACTCGAAATGCATTTCGGCGAAATCCTGGGGCCTCTCGACGCGTTCCAGGCGATCCAGCAGCTTCTGGCGGCCCCGCGCCTCACGGCTGCGCTGGCCAGCTTTATAGCGCCGGATAAATTCCTCGGTATGGGCGATCTGCGCCTGCTGGGCCTCGTATTCACGTTGGCGGCGCTCCATACGCTCCTCGCGCAAGCGTAGATAGGTGGTATAATTACCCGGATACTCCTCGATGCGTGCAAAAGCCAGCTCGATCGTGCGCGAAACAACCTTGTCGAGGAAGTAGCGGTCGTGGGCCACGATCACCATCGCGCCTTTCCACGAGTTCAGATAGGTTTCCAGCCACTCCAAAGCCTCCAGGTCCAGATGGTTAGTCGGCTCGTCCATTAGCAACAAATCTGGCTCCTGCAGGAGTAGCTTGCCAAGGGCGGCTCTGGTACGCTGGCCGCCGCTCAGATGCATCACCGGGGCGGCCTGTTGCTCGCGTGTAAAGCCGAGGCCATCAAGCACCTGATCGACCTTGTTCTCATAAGTATAGCCGCCAGCATGCTCAACCTGGTGCTGCAAATCGGAGTAGCGCGTCAAAAGTTGCTCGTGTAGCTGCTGATCTTCCTGAGCATCCGGCGAGGCCAGTTGCAGAGCCAGTTCACTCAACTCGTGCTCCCAGGCGTGCACATGCTCGAAAACGGTCAGCATCTCCTCGCGCAACGTATGAGCTGGTTGGAAATCGGCGTGTTGGGTGAGATAGCCAATGCGCGCATTGCGCGTGAGAGCAAGGGTTCCTTCCTCAGCATCTTCATAGCCAGCCAGGATATTCAATAGCGTTGATTTGCCTGCTCCATTTGGGCCAACCAGACCAATGCGATCGTGTTCATCGATTTTAAAACTGACATCCGCGAAGATACGTTCAGCACCAAATGATTTTCCCAGATGAGAGACACTCAGAATAGGCATATGTTGTTCACCAATTTGCTTCTGTTGATTGAAAAAAGGCGGGTTAGAACGCTGCCAGCGTATCATACTGGACGCCGACATGCAAGAGCAAAAAGCGGTGGGCAAGAGCTATGAAGCCGAAGAAAACCGGCCGCTCTTGCCCACCATCAAAGGTACACTTACCTGAGAAGGACTTTTATCCCCTGCCACGTAACCCAGCTACGCATCTCCTAACTTGCTACTCGACCGCCGCCCGCGAGATGCTTTTTTCTCGTTCCGCCGTGTAGCTCAACCGCACACTATCACCACGCATCGCTCTTATGCTACATTCCGCACATCAACCTATTTTGCTTATTCCCTACGACCCGCTGCTTCCCCCCGCAGCCTCCCTGCCAACCACTCAACGCTCACCCTACGATCTTCACAATCGCCCAGGACTTCACACCACCCTACCATCTCACTAACACCCTGGCCACTTACCCTACTCCCATCATCCACATTTCCCACGACCCACACTACCAGCTACATCCACAAATAGCCCCTTCATCTCCACCCTACCATCTTCCACCACCCAACTCGCCCGCCAGCTACTTCCCTACCAACTTCCCATTTCTCGTACACTGTTAGTATACCGATAACTGGTGAAGTGTGCATGAAACTCTTTCGATCTATATGAATAAATTGTCAGAAAAACAAAAAGTTATGTCAATTAACATAGTAAAAAACATGACAGTATTTTCACTCATTAAAAATGAGTACAATGTTACAACAAATAGGGAGCAAATAGAACGGCATTGATATATATTTATTGCCTGGTTGTTACATTTGTTATAGGAGAAAAAAGAGCAGAGGGCTAAAGGTATGACCTGGTTGCCTGATGAGCGGGACGGTATGGTATACTTGCAACAGCATGAACGAACCTACTTTGCTGTTAGAGAAAGGATGCTGAGAGGTGGCTAAAGAGCAGTCTCTAGACAATCTCTGGTTGGCGCAAACACTCTTCGACCTTGAGGGGGTCAAATTCGGGAACTTTACCGTCAGCGAGTCGACGGTCAGTTCGCCAGTTTTCGTAAATCCCAAGGTGCTGATCAGTAACCCAACCGCCTTGCGTGTCGCAAGCAAATTAATGATCTACGCGCGCACCCGCCCGGAGGGTACGGGCAAACGTGGCATTGAAGGTCGTTTTAGTCCTGGCGATACCGCTCTGATCATCGACGATCTGATCACCAGGGGTGGCAGCGTCCTGGAAACCGCGAAACTCCTGGAAGAAGATGGCCTGAAGGTCAAAGATGTGATCGTTCTGGTAGACCGCGAACATGGTGCGACCGAGCGGCTGCGCCACCACGGCTACAACCTGATCAGTATTTTGAAACTGGATGTGATGCTAAATCACTATATGTCGCGCGGCTTGATCTCCGAGGAAACCTATCAAACTTGCGCGGAGTATTTGCGCGCGAAACAGGGGATGGCGGAAACCAATCCTCCCACCACTCCTTAGAAGCACCGATCTCAAAGTAAAGCGATCCCGGACGTTTTTAAGATGTCCAGGATCGCTTTTAGGGTTATCCCTCTCTCTGCTGTGGATGGAGAAGAGGATAAAGATTCAAACTCCATCCCACGCCAAAGAGCTACAACGACAAGACTACAAGCGCGCAGTTGTCGACTCGACTGGCGGCCTCTCGTGGCCATCAACTGACTCGGCGGCAGCATAGTTTTTGACGATACCCAGTAACGGCTCGATCAGATCGATCGGCAGAGGGAAGATGATCGTGGAGTTCTTCTCAACCGCGATCTCAGTCAGGGTTTGCAGGTAGCGCAATTGGAGCGTCGCGGGCTGCGAGCCGATGATATTGGCGGCCTGGGCCAGTTGGGCCGAAGCCTCAAACTCACCTGAGGCGTGAATGATCTTGGCACGCTTCTCGCGCTCGGCCTCGGCCTGCTTGGCCATAGCTCGCTGCATGGTTACTGGCAACTCCACGTCCTTAATCTCGACAGCCGTGACCTTGACGCCCCAACGCTCGGTATGCTCGTCGATGATACCCTGTAGCTCCTGGTTGATTGACCACGTAGAAGTAGACAACCGCAGTCACTTTGATGGTGACGTTATCGCGGGTAATCACCTCTTGCGGCGGCACCGTCAGCGTGACGATACGCAGGTCAACCTTGATGATGCGCGAGATGAACGGCGGCACAAAGAAAATGCCAGGCCCTTTCGCGCCGGTCAGCCTGCCCAAAACAAAGATTACGCCGCGCTCATATTGCTGCACCACGCGTACTGACGAGAAGAACAGCATCAGCGCAATTATCACAACAGCAGCGATAATTGCAATGGTTACAATGGGGTCCATAAAAATCCTCCTTTAAGCCCCTTCGATAAAATTCCGGCCAGCCGGTGGAAGGGTTTTGGTGGCAAGTTGGACGTGTAAACGCAAACCATCGACAGAGACAATGCGCAATTCGGACCCGGAGTCAACGCTTACCGTGGGTGGCTCCAGCACAGCGGACCAGTTTTCGCCGCCATAGCTGACGCGTCCTTCCGGCAGCAGTGGGGTCAGAGCAGTGACCTTTGCGCCGATCATGCCCTCTGTTCCGTTACTCACGCGCGCGCGCCGCGTGCGCACAACCATGGTGACAACGTAGAAGCCCAGGCCGCCAATCAACACACCCATGCTATAGACGACCAGCGGATTGACCTGGTTTCCCTGATAGGGCCCACCGCTATTGAAGAAGAGCAACGCGCCCACCACAAGCGAGATGACCGCTCCGACCGTCAGTACTCCATGGGTGGTCAGGCGCACATCCAGAATGAGCAGGACAAAGGCCAGCGCCATCAGCGCCAGACCTGCCCAGTTAGGCGAGAGCGAACCGACGCCAAAGAGGAACAGCAGCAAGCAAATGGAGCCAGCCACGCCCGGCAGGATCATGCCAGGATGCGAGATCTCGACATAGATACCGATCATGGCCACTACAAAGAGCAAAAAGAGGATATTTGGATCGATCAATAAAGAGTAGACGTTGTCCGTCAGGCTCTTGTTGATCTCCCGCACGCTGGCATTCACCATTTGCAAGGTCACGCTCTGGCCATTGGCAAGCGTCACTGTGCGCCCATTAGCCTGACTGAGCAAGTCGTTCAGGTTGCTGGCATCGAGATCGACAATCCCCTCCGTCTTCGCCTGCTGATCCCCGTACGAGGAGGCGCTGGTGACCATCCTGACCGCCAGATCGACGTTGCGCTTGTAGCGCTGCTGCATGTTCGTCATCATGGTGGTCAGAACGCTCTCAACCTTCGCGTTTTCGGTTGAGTTGATATTGCTACCGTCGCTATTCACCGGGCTGGACGCACCAATGGTGGTCGAGGGGGCCATGGCGGCGATCGGCGCGGCCAGTGTGACAAACGCCCCTGCAGAGGCCGCGTAGGCTCCGGAAGGCGTGACATAAGTGATAATCGGCACCGTGCTGTTGAGTTCAGCAGTCGTGATTGCCTGCAGCGAATCGATCGCGCCGCCGGGTGTATTGATCTCGATGACCAGGGCCTGCGACCCATCATGTTCAGCAGTACTGATCGCGTTCGTGATAAAACGCTGCGAGCCAGCATCGATCGCGCTATTCAACGCAACAACATCAACAGTCGGCTCTGCCACGGCTGAGGCGGCTGAGGCGGCTGAGGCGGGGCGGCTCGTGCCCACCAGCGCAAGCAGGGTAAGCACAAGGCCCAGCAGAACACCTGGCAAAAACCGGAATATGCGGGGCTTACGCGTAGAACGTACTGCTCCGTCATTCTCTCCACGCACGCTACGGCGCGGAGGCTGGCGCGAATACATAGCAAAACCTCCATTTTTAAAAGACAACGCGCCTGTTTAGCATTCTTTTTCCTCTGCTATCATACCACTATCGCACACGAAACACGATGGTTTTCTTCTCCTCAATAAGAGCAACCACACATCCCTCCCATGGCATTCAGTTCGCAGCGGAAGTCAATAACGATTTGCTATAACAGAAATATAACATACTGTTATTTTCCTGTCAAGGGGATAGATTGGTAATAGTGCTCCAACTCAGTCCCAGGGCGGGCACAAGGGCCGCCCGTACTATGCACGAGGCTTTTGAGTTGGGCGAGGCGATCGGCTTCGATGAGTGGGTAGATTCTCTAAATATCCATCGTACACGAAAAATGTAATTCGCAAACGAATCTCCCGTCCATAGTACGGGCGGCCCTTGTGCCCGCCCTGCTTGCTGCACGACCAGATTCGCTCACGCGGTTGACCTTTTGTTGGTAACTGCACATGTGTGCTACTTTACCTACACTCGCAGCTTTATGCAAACGTACTCAAGCCTCTTGACACGTTCTCACATTTTTCTGTATACTCCGTTCAACGTAGTATCGTCAGACGTATTATTACATTGAACGGATATTTTCTCACGTTTGGAGAAAGCTGGGCATGAACACTTTCAATCTGGGCCGATTCTCTGATCCGCCCATTCTCATTTTGGCAAGTCTCGCGGGGAGTCCAAAGCATGGCTATGCCATCATGGAGGACATCGAAACCTTCGCGGGTGTTCACCTGGGGCCGGGAACTCTGTATGGTGCCATCGCTCGCCTGGAGACGCAAGAGCTGATCGAGCCGCTGGAAGCAAAGGAGCGCCGACGCCCCTATCGTCTAACCACTACCGGCATCGCCTTCTTGCAAAAGCAACTCGCTGGTTTAGAAACGTTTGCGAGCATGGGTTTACAAAGGTTGGCAAATATATGAGCATACGGTACGCTTTATTACGCCTCTATCCGCGTCCCTGGCGTGAGCGCTATGAAGAGGAAATGCTGACCATGCTGGAACAGCGCTCGCTCTCTCTTGCCGATGGAGTGAATCTTTTCTTCGGTGCGCTCGACGCGCAGCTTCACCCTCACTTGGGAACGACCGGCATGTCACTCTACGAAAGGATTCTTCACATGTTTCTCACCCTACGTCGCTCGCTGCTGACTCTGTTCTGCGCCTACGTTGGCTTTATCCTCGTCGGCTACGGCTTTCAAAAGATGACCGAATACGCTGATTTTCAGGAGGCCGCGCAGGCAAATACCATCGTGGGCCTCGCCTTTAATCTGGTCGTGATTGGCGCGGTCGCCGCACTCCTGGCTATGCTGGCCGGTGGTCTGCCCATTGTCGTCGCGGTCATCAGATCTGCCTTCACAAAAAGACGCTACGGTTCCTTGCTTCTACTGGCCGGACCTATCATAGCCTTCGCTGTTTTCCTGGGGACCACGTTGCTCCTGGAAGCAATTGATCGCCCAGGCACAGGGCAACATCGGGGCATCTTCTTCGGGATACTCATCGCTGCTGCCATCGCTAGCCCGGCCTCGGTGTGCTTTGCGGTCGTACGCAGCGAGATCCCTGAGAAGCTCCTGCGCTTCGCTGTACTGCCATTCACTCTGGCCACTATCTCCATGCTGCTGGTCGTGGCAGCGCTGGTCACCTGGGGGCTTGGTCTGCGCAGCGCCTCGCCGCTGCTCTTCGCGGGCAATGATGGCATTGTGGGAACGAGTACCACCGGCACCTGGCTCGGCATCGTCATCGCCATGGCCATCGCGACGGTACTGGCTGCTATCTCCCTCGTTCGCGGTTTCTCAGCCCGTTCCGCCCTGCGCCACGCCGCAGCCTGAACCCAAACGAGCGTTTCACTCAACTATTCTGTGGCCTGCCACCTGGACAGGCCACAACAGAACAAGATTTGAGTTTGTAGTTACTCAGCAGTCTCGATGGGAGATGCTGTTGACAGATCGTCATGTCCTAAAATCCTTGTGAAAAGCAGGCAAAGGAGAAAAAAGATGCAGGCACACAATGTCTCGACAGCCGCAATGACTACTTCACTCTCTCAAGCTAGCGAAACTGTCTTGCGCACCTACGATTTAACCAAACAGTACGGCTCACGCGTAGCCGTCAACAAACTCAATCTGGAGGTCAGACGCGGCGAAATTGTGGGATTCCTCGGCCCGAACGGCGCGGGGAAGACCACCTCAATCCGTATGCTGCTGAGCCTGATCGCCCCAACGTCCGGGCGTGTTGAGCTATTTGGGTGCGATCTTTCCAGTGAGCGCGCTCATGTGCTCCCGCGCATCGGCGCATTGGTAGAGACACCCGCGCTCTACCTCCATATGACCGGGCGAGGGAACCTGAGAGCCGTGGGCGCGGTCCTTGGCGGCGTGTCGCGCCAACGCGTTGAGACTGTTCTGGAGCAGGTCGGCTTACAGGCGCGCCAGAAGGATCGCGTGCGTACCTACTCGCTCGGCATGAAGCAGCGCCTCGGAGTGGGCATAGCCCTGCTCAACAATCCCGACTTGCTCATCCTCGACGAACCAGCCAACGGGCTCGATCCCGCGGGCATCGTTGAGATGCGCGATCTGATGCATCGGTTGGCAGATGAAGGCAAAACGGTCTTTCTTTCCAGCCACCTGTTAGGCGAAATCCAGCAAATTTGTTCGCGTGTCGTCTTTATCAATGCTGGCAAGCTGATTGCTGATAAAACCGTCGCAGAGCTGACACGCGGGCAGGGTGAATACGCGGTCCAACTTGAACATGCTCATGAGGCTCTCGTCTTGCTCCAACAGCAGCCATGGGGCAAGACTGCTCGCCTGGATAGTAGCGGGACACTCCTGACACCTGCTCCCCAGGAAAGCGGTCGCGACCTCTATGCCTTCCTGACCCAGGCTGGTTTCCCACCTGAGAGTCTCGCTCCCGCCACCCAGAACCTTGAGGAAGTTTTTTTCTCGCTGATCAACGCTCACGAAAGGGATAAATAACCATGAGCACACACATCGTCGTCACCACGCCGGCATCTATTTCTCAGCCTACTCTGCATGCCAGCTTTCTAGGCATCATGCGCGGGGAGTTCCTGAAAATCGCGCGCCTCTTCTGGTTGATGCTGGTTCTTCTCACGGTCGTCTTTGTCGTCGGGTTTCTACTTGGGGCAAGCCAGCCAACCCTGAAGACGGACCTGCAACACACGCCCATACATTTCCTCTATTACTCGCTGGAAAGCAACCTGGTGGTCTTCCGCATTTTCTCCGGCATTTTCTTGCTGGTCCTGGCCTCATTTACCATCGGGCGCGAGTACCAGTATGGCACGATTCGTATCCTGCTGGCGCGCGGAGCGGGTCGCGTGCAATTGCTGCTCGCCAAACTCGCCATGCTGGCCCTGATCGCCCTGGCACTCCTGGTGGTATTTACCCTGTTTACCGCGCTGCTCACCAGCATACAGATGCTCATCTTCGTCGGAAATCTGAACGCGCTCAATGCGCTCACCTCAACCTTCTGGTCAAATATCGGGCTCGACCTGCTCACCGTCATGATCAGTATGGGAGCAACGATCCTGCTGGCCGCGGCCATGAACGCACTCGGGCGATCGCTCACCTTTGGCCTGAGCGCCTCGCTCATCTGGTTCCCCATCGACAACATCGGCTCGCTCATTATGAACGCGTTAACACAGATTACCCACAATGATTTCTGGCGCAACGTGACAACGTACCTTCTCGGGCCACTACTCAACCGCCTGCCAGACATGCTGTTGCCCGCAGATGCCCGCAGTGGATTCGAGTCCTTCGGTAGTGGACCGTTGTTTTCCGTGAGCGGTTCACATGCCCTCTGGGTAATTACTGTCTACTCGCTCGTCTTCTTTGGGTTTGCTCTCGTATCGACGTGGAAGCGCGATGTGAAGGAATAAGTCTGACATCCGCTCATCACTCGATATAACAAAAAGCGGAATGCTTCAGACAAACATTCCGCTTTTTCCTTAATTTAGCTGGAAGCATCTACACGAAAAATATGCTGAAGATGATACTCTAGATGGTCAGATAATGGTCGTTGCGCGTTAGCAGGCAAAAGGAGAGTTTCACTCAGTAGATCGGTGAAGTATGGCCTGACGCCCTGGTCCTTCATGATGCTTTCCTGCAATATCCCGGATCGCAGTACTCCATAGAAATCTCCAACCGCAATATACCCCTGATCAAAGGCCGCATCGTGCATCGGGCAAGCCGCCAATCCATTGCGCATGTCTACCTTTTCCCGCTCATTAGAGACTGCCCAGGGTTTGATATGTGAGGCGCGCAACAGGCTACTCCCACTTTTCAACAGTGTATGAGGCGAGAAGCCACAAAATACACATGTATAGCCACAATTCCGTAGTACATCACTGGCAAAGTAGTGCTGAACCAACCGCACCCGGCGCTCCATCAACTTCTCAGTTAGCCGATCGCCAAGTCGAAAGGCTTGATCAACCCTCTCTAACTCTATTTGTACCCTTGCTTCTCGAAGCAAATGCTGAGAACTGCTGGGCAGTTCGTATTGTCCCAAGAGCTCATCATGTTTAGCATTTTCCCCAAGCCTTTGCAGGAAATCAGGCAATGCATTTTCCCCAATAGAAATATCACGCGCCGCACTCAAGATGGCATGGTAAAGGCTGGCATAGCGATCTGGCTGCTCTGCTAATGTCGCATACAACAAAGGCTCCAACCGGGAACTATGCGTTCGTGAGCCATCGAGATTGAGCATTTTATTGGTAATCGATCCAGCAGTGCGGCGAAAAAAGAGAGCCAATGCTTTGGCAGCGTCGGGCACCTGATCAATATTCCCGCCACCATAACGGTGTGGATTGAGCAATTCAAACAGGCCATAACAGAGCAGCGTTTCTACAGGATTAAACGCTTCTTGCCGCTGCCCAGGCTCAGGGAACGGGCGCGCCAGAATTGCTAACAGATATTTCCTGATCGTCTGCGTTGGTAAATCTAGATACCCTTGTAGCTCTTCCTCGTTCATATCTTGTCGCTCCATTGACTAGATCTACTTTATGCCCCAGCCTCGCTTAATAGCAATTTTAACCGCTCTATTATACAAGTATATAGCTTGCTTGCTCGTCTTTTCGCATACAAATAAACCAAAACGGCTATTCCTATGATTGGTGAGCCGCCTCACTACCCACTGGGCCTCTTCGCGGCACACAATTAATAAAGGACTGAGGAAACAGGGCCTGAGTCTTATTGGTGTCCGTGTATCATGTATATAGGAGGCCCCCCGGCCTATTTGCTCAGAGGGAGGAGCAACAAGCGCGAGCTAACCGGATGGCGAACGTGGAAACGTGAGAGAGGGCGAGTATGCAGAACTTGCAAAATATAAATCTGGAGGCTGAGCTAAGTGATGAGGCGCTTTTATATGCCATTGCCGATGGCTCTGGCTGGGCCATGGAATCGCTTTACACACGGTATTATCGTCTGCTCTATACGCTGGCCTATCGCATGGTGGCCAACCCACAGGTAGCCGAGGACCTGTTGCAGGATGCTTTTCTCTCCGTATGGCGGCGCTCTAACACGTATTCACCCCACGCGGGCGCGGCGCGCAACTGGCTCTTCTCGATTCTTCAGCACCGCGCTATCGATCACCTGCGTAAACTGCACCGCCGGGGCACGATCCAGGAAGCTCCGCTGGATCTGCTGGACCTGGATGAAAAAACGGCAAGTGGGGATGTCTGGGAAACTGCCTGGCATCTCGTGCAGGGTTCTCAGGTGCACAGGGCTCTGCTCAACCTTCCACCAGAGCAACGGATAGTCATCGAACTGGCATATTTCCAGGGCTGGACCCATAGCGAAATCGCCCAGGGCACGCAGATGCCCCTGGGCACCGTCAAGGCTCGCATGCGCCTGGGCCTGCATCATCTCAAACAAGCCCTGGAACAGGTCGGTATAGACGAAATTTAAATCCAGCGTGCAACAGATCCGGCTAATCACTAAAGGCGGTTTTGAGATAGACCAGGACGCCGCCCGAAGCCAGCAGGAGGAAGCAGCCCCAGATAAACCTGTTCTCGCTATTCGCGGTAAATCCCAACCAGACCAGATAGATGCCAAAAATCAAGCCCAGCACAGAGGCCAGGCCAATCAGCGTAGGCACGAATTTGTTGATTCCAACAAAGGCCAGCCCGAAGAGAGCCAGGCCAACAAGTACAATAGGGAGTAGCATTTGCCCCTCACTTTCCCAACCAAACCACTATTTTTTAAAGCATTTATTTGCTCCTACTTACAGTATAGCCTCAAGCAAAAATAGCTCGCCGAGAAGAATTTAAATAACGGACTTTGATGGTTATGGCAGAAAAAATCTATTCCTTAGATTTTTTCTGCCATAACCATCAAAGTCCGTTAGGAATAAATATGGCGGCTCGTTCTATTCGCCACAACGCGCATGCGGGCAAATAAATTATTTACCCGAACACAGATACGTTGCGACTTGCAGAACGAGCCGCGATCCCATGAACTGAGCCACGGTGTGTCCCCCCCAGGACATGATCCTTATGGCTTCTTTCCCCCATACGTATGATAATATGCACATAGTAAGAATCGGGTTGATATTGCGTTGAGAATACATGAAGATTAGAAATAAGGGTCTTTTTTTCGGTTAAGAAATACGCTTCCCGATTATTTGTCTGTACTCCGATTATTTATTTTTACATTGAAAGAGAGGCTTCTCTTTGTTTGCTGAAATTATCAACAAGCACCTTCTCTCTCAGCAGGGGCGGAACAGCATCTGGCAGAGCCACGACACGACTGGCCAGTCCTATAGGCTTACTGGAGCTATCCTGGGGAACGAAATTCTACGCGTCCTGCTCCAGCGTGGCGCGCAGCCAGATGAGCAGCATTACCAGATCGCGAGCGGCGCGCCTGGCACGCTGCCGTATCATTCCTGGATGGTCGATAAAGGTGACGAGTCCTGGCCAGATGGAGAAATAGAGTCGGTGTTGCTGGAAAGCTATCTCTCAGGCTTTGCGGCCAGCGAGACTGACCTGCGCCTGACACGTCCCCTTTTACCAGGGGAACATATCTATGGGCTGGGCGAACGCACCGGCACGTTGGACAAGCATGGACAGGCTTTCCCGATCTGGAACGTCGATCCACCCATGCACCATAGTATGAAGACCGCGACGATGTATACATCTATTCCATTTTACATCAGCCTGGATGCCAGCAGTGGAGAGGCGCGCGGCGTGCTGATTGATCACACGGGCAAGGTCGAGGCAGATCTGGGACACACGCAGCCAGGCCAGATCCAGTTGACCGTCGAGGGCGATACCCTGGCGGTGTACTTTTTCGCTGGCCCAACGCCCGCCGATGTGCTGTGCCAGTATAGCGAGCTAACAGGGCGTATGCCGCTGCCGCCGCGCTGGGCTTTGGGCCACCACCAGTGCCGCTGGAGCTACGAATCGGCTGAACAGGTGCGCGCCATTGCTCAACAGATGCGCGAGCGCCAACACCCCTGCGACGCACTCTGGCTGGACATCGATTATATGGACGATTTCCGCAACTTTACCTGGAACCCAGAAACCTTCCCACAGCCACGCCAATTAGTCGAAGAGTTACGTCAAGAAGGCTTACGCCTGATCACTATCATTGACCCAGGCACAAAATTAGAAGACGAGTATCCTGTCTATCAAGAGGGTCACGAGCGCGATTACTTCTGTCGCTATCCCAATGGCGACGAGTTCGTGGGCAAAGTCTGGCCTGGCACGTGTGCCTTCCCCGACTTTTCCCGACAAGAAGTTCGCGCGTGGTGGGGCAGCCTCTATAGCGGACATACTGAACTGGGCGTGGCTGGCATCTACCATGGATAGTCGTGTGCTTCATCAAGCTGGGGGCGAGAACCCAACCGGTCCGGATGGCGCGTCGGTCGCCCACAGCCTCTTCCACAACGCCTATGGGATGCAAATGGCCCGCGCTACCTACGAAGGGCTACGCCGCCTGCAACCCGACAGTCGCCCACTCGTGCTCACACGCTCTGGCACAGGCGGCGTGCAACGCTACGCGGCGGTCTGGACGGGCGATAATACGAGCAGGTGGGAATACGTCCCTCAAGCCATCAGTATGTGTCTTAATCTGAGCATGAGCGGCGTACCCTTTGTCGGCATGGATATCGGCGGCTTCTGGGAGAACAGCAACGGCGAGCTGCTCGTCCGTTTCGCCCAGTTGGGAGCCTTGATGCCTTTCTGCCGCAATCACAGCGCCAAGGGCACGCTGGATCAGGAGCCATGGGCCTTTGACGAGCCGTTTGAGAGCGCGTATCGTACGGCGATCGAACTGCGCTACCGCAGCCTGCCCTATCTGTACACGCTGTTCGCCGAGGCCGCGCGCACCGGAGCGCCGGTCATCCGCCCACTCTACTACCATTATCCTCAGGATGAGCGGGCCTGCCGCGTTGAAGACGAACTGCTGATCGGTGAAAACTTGCTCTCAGCGCCGATCTGCGCACAGGATACGACAAGCCGCGAAGTCTACCTGCCAGCCGGAGAGTGGTTCGAGTATTGGACGGGACAGCTCTATCGCGGCAATCAATCCTACGAAATCGCCGCTCCGCTTGAGCGCTGGCCGCTCTTTGTGCGCGCCAACAGCATCCTGCCCATGGGACCGCTCATGCAGCATACTGGTGAGCGTCCAACCGATCCACTGACCATCCACTGCTATCTGAGCGCGCAGGGGCGCGCCAGTTACACTCTCTACGAGGACGATGGTGAAACGCAGGCGTATCATCACGGCGCGTTCGCTGAAACGCACATCACCTGTCAGGCGCACGAGACTGGCGCGACGGTGGAGATCGAAGAGCGCTTCGAGCAGTATCATCCACGGCGCGAATGGTACGAGATCGTTGTGCATCTTGTTGATCGCGAGCTGACGCAGCGCGTCCAGGCGGGTCAGGGTCGCATCGCTGTCACGCTGGATTAAGCGCAACCAGTCTGGGTCACCCGTTGTTCATCATTGGTTGGCCAGTGGCCCAGACTGGTTATTTTAAATAGGCGATAGCTCGATTTTAGCAGATAATTCGCGCACAAAACGCGATTCTCGGCCACGCACCGTGACCAGGTAGAGCATCTCGGCGGCCCGTGTCATGCCAACATAGCAGAGCATACGTGCGCGCTCAATCTCCAATTGCGCCTCCTCTTCATCCTGTAGTGAACGCGTCAGACGTGGGAAATCGCCTTCAGTTAATCCCAAAAGAAAGACTATAGGAAATTCCAATCCCTTGGCCGAATGGATCGTCATAACCTTAATCTGCTCTTCAAGGATATCAAAATCAGTATCACTCTGCTGTACAGCTCGCAGACCTTTGCCGTTCAAAATATCTTTGCAACTTTCGCATGAACGATTATCCAGGCATAAAATCGCAATGTCAGCGAGACGGCAGCTTTCCTTGCCCAACAATTCGAGAATGTGCTCACAGACCAAATCGACCTGAGTATGACTCGCTGGTGAAGAGAGCAAGATTGGCCTTGGCCCTGGACGCCTGGTCCATTGCGCATCCACGTATTCGTTAGAAGAGCGCATCAGCGTATTGTTCAGGATCAACTGAGATGCAGCTTCGGCTATCTGACAGGTGTTGCGGTAATTGACGCGCAAAAGCGAGGTGCGCCCCCGCGCACTGATACCCGCCTGGACCCAGGAGAAACCGCGCGAATAAAGCGTCTGTGCGGCATCGCCCAACACTACCAACATGCCTTGGGGAGCCACCAGCGATTGGATCACCCGTAGGTCAACCGGTTTGAGATCTTGAGATTCATCTACGATAATATCATCGTAGGATTTACCCAATGGTCCATTTTTCGCCTGCTCCAGAACCAGCAGGGCTGCGTCCGACCATTCGTGAATGTGGGCAACCTCCATACGTTTCTGGTACGCCTCGTATACTCGCCAAACAGCTTCACGTTGGACAGGACCCAGAGCCGTTTTGCGCCCATAGCGCTTGATTACTTTGTATGCCTCCGCGCTCCCTAATCCCAATCCCTTGATGACACCCTGGATCTCATCAAGAAAAAAACTCTCGTCGCGAGCAAGTACCTGGGCCGTTGTGGTTACACGCACCTCTGCCAGAGCCGCGCGCAAAAATTGGCGTGGCAGGCTCGCTCGTATACCCTTTGGAACGTTAAAGCGCGCGCCCAACAGAGAGCCCATCACGCTATGAGCTGTCTTCACTTCCAGATTGGATGGCAGTGGGCCAATAAGTTCTTCGATCAGCGTTTTTGTGACAGATGTAAGCGTTTTGTTATACGTCACAACCAGCACGCGCCGACCTTCTTGCGCCAGACGAATAGCGCGATAAATGCCAATAGTCGTTTTGCCACAACCCGCCGTACCCTTGAGCAGAAGCAGGGGCACACGATCCAGATCAACATACTGTTGCTGATCAGGCGCGAGATTGAGCATCAGCTTTTTAATGCGCCCCTCAAAATAGCCTTCCAATCGGTCAAGCCTGGTGCGATAGAGCAACTGTGACGAATCGAGCAACGCGGTTTTCATATTCGGCGAAGTTGCCATATCCATCAGATGATTCAGCGCGGACGCAGGAAGAGCCGGTAGCGCAAACACCTCATCCATTGTCTCTGCATTCTTCACCGCCTGCACCTGCCCTTCAGGTACGCCCAACATCCGCAAATGCGCATCGCGAAAAAAGGCAAAATAATTGCGCTCGGGCACAGAGTCATCAAACAGACGCGAAGCCTGTGCATAGGATTGCGCATCGCGATGCATACCAACCGCATAACTCGGCTGAGAAATATCTGATACCGTTGCAGATGGAGCAACCTGCTCATTTGGAAGTTCCCAATTTAGAGAAAGAGCCGAACGGTTAAATCCGAACTGGTGAGCATGATCCACAATATCATGGCCGCCAAGCTGCCAGAGAAACAACGACTGGCCATCAATTTCATAGAGGATACGCATTGTTCCATGACCACGATCGATATAACACTCCCAGATCTGCCTGTCCGCTAGCTTTAGCCGCTGATGCCCGTTGAGCGATGGATGGTAAGGATTTTGCGCCAGATAGTGTATCTTACGTCTGACAATCTCGCGTTTCTGTGGCTGAAGCTCCTGGACAGCTACATGAAAATCCTGGGTCATGCGCGCTTCATTGAACATGATGCTACTCTCCCTTTCGCTAACACAATCGCTGAATATAACTATACTACTATAAATACACGTATAACACAAGATGATATAGAGTAAAAATTTCATCAATAATCGAAAGTTAATAAATGAAAAGAAAAGCTCGCCTTTCCTTCTCGTAACCGCCGCTTTTCTCTAAATTTGCCTTCATATAGTTGACAATCCGGGTACAATAGCACGTAGGGTTTCCTCTGGCAAAAACAAATCAAGAGCGCCGGAATCCGGGGATTACGTACCTCTCGCTTACAGCCACACCAACGCTGTGGCTGCCACAGGGCGAGAGAAGGAAAATCACAAAACAACATGTCCGAAGAATTCATGGCCGCGCGCCAACGAGCACGCCAGGCATTTATCGCACTCATCACGGGAGACGACGCCAGCATTGACCTGGCGCGCGCGGCACTCTTGATCGCTGCGGAAGAGTATCCCGCGTTGGATGTTGACCAGTACATGGATCGCCTCGCAGAGCTTGCGGAACGCGTACGCCTGCACCTGGCGAACCAGGAACAGCAGGTGAGTAGCGTACCAGTCACCATGGATGACTACCTCACGGTGCTAAACGCTATGAACACGGTCCTGTTTGAGCAAGAGCGCTTCCGAGGCAACCGGATCGATTACTACAATCCCCAGAATAGCTTTCTCAACCGGGTGCTGGAGAGACGTCTGGGCATCCCTCTCACGCTCTCCCTGGTCTATATGGAAGTAGGCAAACGCCTGGGTCTGTGCATTGAGGGGATTGGTATGCCTTTCCACTTTATGGTGCGTTGCGTCCCAGAAGAGGCTGCCGCGCTCTACATCGACCCGTACGAGAAAGGCAAATTCTTGAGCGCCCTGGACTGTCGGCGGCGCCTCAGCCAGATCTTCAAGAACGAGGAAGATTTCGATACCAACTGGCTGGAACCGCTTAGCCCCAAACAATTCCTGGTACGCATGCTGACCAACCTGAAGCAGATCTACCTCCACAAAGCAGACCTCCAGCACGCGCTGATGGCCAGTGACCGTATTCTGCTGCTCAACCCCACCCTGGCCATTGAACAACGCGAACGCGGAATCGTGCATTTTCGTCTCAAACATTATGCGCGCGCGATTCACGACCTGAGCGCCTATATCGAGATGGCTCCCCAGGCCGACGACATTGAAGAAGTTCGCAAGCAGATCAAGGTCATCCGCCAGCTCATCGCGATGATGAATTAACGCGTCTACTACAAAGCTCGTACGCCAGAGGAGTTTTCATTCTCCCTGGCGTACGAGCTTCGTTGCATGTAATCTAAGCCGGATTGGTTGCGCAGTCAACGGCATACGCTCTGGCTGAGTCGCAACATCCGCGATGGCACTTCGACGCGCACTGGAACGCTGCGTTGGTTGCTCGTCTACGAGAAAGCTCTGAGGCGTATTGCCGACATCGGAGAAATAACGCGCACGCTGACGGTCCAGACGAAAAAAGAGCCTCCGTTTGCCACCTTTCAGGTACAGCAACCTCTCCGCCAGTGGACTCGGCGGAGACGCCCAGGGATTGTTGTCCTGCTCTTCTATCCCGCGACTCCCCTGCCTCGTGTTCTCCCGTTCACGACCTGGTATCTCCGCGAAAGGACACGAGGGATGGCACGCCATCCTCCACCCCATTTCCCAGCGCCATATAGCGCATACCAGCCTCCTGTATACGCGCGCGTTGCAGGCCATGTCGCCCGTCCAGCAGCACCCGGCAGCGCGAAAAACGCCGGAAATCAAAGCTCTGGTACGCGCTGTGAGCGGCCTGCAGAATCATCGCGTCAATCTCATTCTCACGCCCCGGCGGGAGTGGCTGAAAACCGAGCGCGTGCAGTTCCGCGGAACTATAGAGCGGATCATCCGCATAGACGGTCGCGCCATGGCGCCAGAGCGCAGCTTGCAGCGGGTAAACGCTGGAAAGGGTCGTCTCGCGCACACCCTCCCGGTACGTCACTCCCAGGAGCAGGACCGAGCGGCGATACAACGAGCCTGCCTCGGCCTCAATGCGCTGGACAGCATACTCAGCCATACCATCGTTAATGAGCCGGGCCGCGCGTGGTAAGCGCAACCGTTGAAAATCATGCTGCTCGTCCGGTAACGCACCCGCAGACGCGTCATCAATAAGCAAATAGGGGTAAACCGGGAGAGTAGGACCGCCGACGCCCACGCCAGGCTGGTGAATATGCGCATAGGGCTGGCTATTGGCGGCAGCAATCGCGGCCATCACATCCAGACCATGCTCATCGGCATAGCAGGCAAACTCGTTGGCCAGGGCAATATTGACGTCGCGATATGTTATCTCAAGCAGCTTCACAAACTCCGCTTCCGCTGCCGAAGCCACCGTCAGTACCTCAACAGACAGGGCAGAGCGATAAAACACAGCAGCAGCCTGGGTGCTGCGGGCATCCACGCCACCAACAATCTTCGGATACGCGCGCAAATCGCGCAGGGCGCGCCCCAGCGAAGCACCTTCAGGGCTGTAGGCCAGATAAAATCCCTTGCTTGCATCCAACCCTGAACAATCCTCCAAACACGCTCGCAAGCGGCCAGCCGTCGTACCAACTGGCAGGGGCATTTCGCAGCAGTATTCGTCGTCGCGGAGAGCAGGCCACGCTCAATCAGGCCCGATAATTCGCTCTTCAGCGCTGGCTCTTCGTACAGAGACCTCAGCTCACTCTTGATATTCTCTCCCACGCGCTCATTGGCATCGCAGGCGACAACTCGCCAGCCACGCGCCGCATATTGCACCGCCATGGGTAAACCGATCCGACCAAGGCCAATCACCGCGACCATCCCAGGCACAACGGGCACCCGAATAGTCTCCGCCTCCACCACATCACTCCACATACTAGACCTCGCTTGTCTCGTTTTAACTCACTTATCCAATTGTTGCTTGTTCTACTGTGCCTATCTCCATTACTCTAATAAAAATGCTTCTTCAGGGATCAACTTCGTGCTGCTATTATCCCCAGAATCATATACAATTGCCTATATATAGTATAGGGCACTATTCAAATAGAGGCGTTTATAATTTTTCATTTATGAGCCACTTCTCGCATACCTGTCACGCTCTGCCGCCATCAAACGTGAATAGAACAGGGGGCATTCAAAGAATTCTGAGAACAAGAAAGCGAGTGAACAAACCATGACTCAATGGAATCAGAACCATGTGCGCCTGCGTATGAAGGTAGTCTCTGCAAATGCGGAACACATCGGTCACATTGCTGAAATATACGAGGATTCTTTCCTCATCCACAAAGGGTACCTCTTTCCCATCGATCGCTATATTCCCTATAGCGCGATTGCCAGCATAGAAGAGGACCAGGTAAAGTTGTCACTGAGTTCACAGCAAATCGAGGACGCGCTCTGGGAAAAGCGCCCCGACTACGAAAACCACCTTGGCGACCCAACCCAGTTATTCTATGACCAGGGTCACGGCGTCAAAAATCCTTTCGATGATAGCAGCTTAAGAGGCTAATGAACGATTACACATTAAACCATTTGTGGTTCTCTGGCGTATTCATTTATACAAGCAGACAACCTTTTGTAAAGATACGGTTAAAACCTGAGAGGATTTACGGTAATCACCTGATGCTCTACGGTGACCCGTTTCCGTAAAATAGAGGCAGAGAAATGCACAGGTAGAAAGCAAAATGTCTATGTTCGGCGCGAGCAAGTTTTTGCGAAACGTGCCAGCGTCGACCACGAGGCCAAACGGAGGGAGTCCGGCAAGCTGATTTTTGCCGGTAATGTATCCCGAAGGGAGCGTGGATTTTATGGCAGTCGTTCATCCAACAAGGGAGGCGTACAGCCGAGAAATTGATGAGCTGTTCGCTCCACAATCAGGTTCGCCAGCAGCGTTTGCCAGTCCGGCGGCTGGATTGAGTGTCGAATTGGAGAGGCTTTTTACGGCTACTCCAATGCGGCGCGATAGCGGTCCACTGGAAGAACTTGGTGAGATTAACGATCTCTTTCTCGCCGAGAATGAGGACGACGAGGAGGAAGAGGGTCACGAGACGCTGGAGCACACCTCTGCGCAACGGCGTGTCAAAGCAAGTGGCCCACGGCAGGTTCTTGGCTCTGAAGATGCTTTTCAGAGCTATCTGCACGATATTCGCGGCCTGGGCCTGTTAACGCACACAGAAGAGGTCGAGTTGGCCCAGCGAGCAGCGAACGGCGACGAATGGGCTCGCCGCCGACTGATCGAGTGTAACCTGCGTCTGGTTATTTCGATTGCGCGGCGCTACACGAGCACCGGGGTGCCGCTGATTGACTTGATTCAAGAGGGCAACCTGGGCCTGATGCGCGCGGCTGAGAAATTCGATTATCAGCGCGGCTGCCATTTCGGCACCTACGCCACATGGTGGATTCGCCAGGCGGTGAGCAGAGCCGCGGGTGAACATTCGCGTCTGATCCACCTGCCGGAGCACGTCGCGACACGACTGCGCAAAGTGCGCCGCGTGGCCGCCCAGCTTTCGCAGGAGAATGGTCTGGACCCGCTGCCAGAGCAGATTGCCGAGGCTTGCAATATGAGCCTCAGCGAGGTCGCTGACCTGCTGGGCATTATCGAGCAGCCAGTTTCGCTGGACGCCCCCGTAGACGAGGAGGCCCGCTACTCGCTGGCCGATACCCTCGAAGACAGTGCGGCACCCGCTCCCGCTGAAACGGCCTCACAACATCTGCTGGGCGAGGAACTCCATCGCGCCCTGGCCGTGCTCACTCCCCGCGAGCGCTCGGTCATCACGCTGCGCTATGGGATCGGTGACGGTCGCAGCCGCACCTTGCTGGAGGTTGGCAAAGAGCTGGGGATTTCCCGCGAGCGCGTGCGTCAGCTTGAGGTGGTCGCGCTGATGAAATTGCGTGGAATAAGCGGGAATAGCCCATTGCGCGAGTGCGTGTGAACTTATAAAATCTAGGATAAAAAGCATGGCATCTGGCTGAGTCAGATGCCATGCTTTTTATCTGGCTCGACTGCTGAAACAGATTATGCTACACTGCGTATATACAGTCAGATAACCATCGAAATACGCGAGATATCCAGTCTTTCAGCGAGAGGAAAAATCATGGAAACCTGTACACATTGCGGTCGTGATATTACCGGTAAGAAGTTCTGTCCAGATTGCGGCACCCCTGTACAGGCGGCAGAAGCAGAGGCTGCAACCACGACCTGTCCACGTTGCGAGGGCACTGTAAAAGCCGACGCGGCCTTCTGTATGCACTGCGGCAGTTCGCTGGCCGCGCAGGCAGTGGCCGCCGTCTCGGCCCCGGCCACACTCGTCTCCCAACCAGCCACGCGCCAGTGCATCGCCTGTCACGCAGAGGTTCCGGCCAGTAGCGCGTTCTGCACAAATTGCGGACAGGGCATGCAGGCAGCAGTTGCGGCTGCTCCCATCCAGGCCTTTTGTACCAATTGTGGCTCACATAATAATCCAGGAGCCCGCTTCTGCAACAATTGCGGCCAGACGCTGACTCCCACAGCCGCGCCAGGCTTGCAACCACAAACGGGAACCTATCAGCAACCCTATACTCAACAGCCATCCCAATACCAGCCGCAACCGTATGGACAGTCTCAATACAACCCTGGCTATTCTCCTCAGCAGCAGTACGCGCAGGGCGGCTATCAGCAGGCTGATCCGATGCTTGGACAGCAGCCAATGGTCCTACGCTGTCCTGTCTGTATGGCTATGACACCGCTGGGCACTCCCAATTGTCCTAGTTGCCGTACCAGCCTGGCCGGCGTAGTACCTACGTCCAGCACGCTACCTATGCAGGGCCAGCAGCAAGGCGGATTCGGCGGCATGTTCCAGGGCAGCGGCGGTAACATGGCCATGGGCGCGCTGGGGGGCGCGGCAGCGGTCATCGGCGGCGAGATGCTCTTGCATGGCGTAGAGCGTGATTTCGACCGCAGGCGCGACTACGACGATTATGGCGATCGCGGCAGCGGCGGTCTCCTCGGCGAACTGGGCAACGACCTCGGCCTCTTCTAAAAACTTGTCAGTATCTTGAGGATTGCTGCCTGAAAAATTGATCTCACCAATCTTTCAGGCAGCAATCCTCAAGGTCTTCTCTATCGGGCGTAGGAGGAATGGAGCTCACCCCAAAAAGGCTATCCATCTCTCCCGGTACCATTGCGATACATCCTGAAACCGTCTATAATGTCAACGCGCGCACGCAAGACTTCTGGCGGGCCAGCAAGTCTCTTTTTTGTTACACATAGCTGGCGTGATGCTCAAACACGCGCTCAGCAATAATAAGCACTGGTTTACAACTGAAAGCGTATCTTTTTTGCATGTATTACAAGCGAACAACTCTAGATAACGGATTACGCCTGCTCACGGCGCCAATGCCGGGCATGCGATCCGCTAGCATCGCATTCTTTTTTCTTGTGGGATCGCGCTACGAGAGCCGTGAGCTTGCCGGAGTCTCCCATTTTATCGAACATATGCTTTTCAAGGGCACGCAGCAGTATCCCACAGCTCGCCACATTTCGGAGGCCATCGAGGGAGTTGGAGGCTCATTTAACGGCAGCACCAGCAAAGAGATCACCAATTATACAGCTCGCGTACCAGGGCAACATCTCGATGAGGTCATGCATGTCCTGGCCGATATGGTGCGTTACCCTCTCTTTGAAGCGGCGGAGATTGAAAAAGAGCGCAATGTAATCATCGAGGAACTGCGCTCAACCAAAGATGAGCCTCAAGAGTGGGTGAGTCTGCTGGTCGATGAAACAATGTGGCCCAACCTGGAACTGGGGCGAGATGACGCTGGCTTTGAAGAGACGGTGGCAAAACTCCAGCGCGATCAGATGCTCGCGTATCTCGATGAATATTATCGCCCAAACAGGCTGGTCATCAGCATCGCGGGCAATATCGATGAGCAGCACACGATCGAGCTGATCCAGAGGCTCTTTAGCGACTGGCAACCGCAAGAGCCGCGAACCTACGCCGCCTGCCTGCCTCCGGTGGATGTCAACCCGCTGGCAGTAATCAATAAAGCGACCGAACAGGTAAATCTCTGCCTGGGAACGTTGGGTGTGTCATACGCATCACCCGATTATTATACATTTATGCTGACTAACGCGATTCTGGGGGATGGCATGAGTTCGCGCCTCTTTCAGACTATTCGGGAAGAACAGGGTCTGGCATATGATATTGGGAGTTACTTTAATAGCTATTCCGAGACGGGTAACTTCGTTATAAGCGCGGGTGTTGATTCCTCACAGACCGAGGCAGCAGTTCGCGCAATTATCCAGGAATTAACACGACTGTGTGAGACGCCAGTCGCGCCCGACGAATTAGCACGCATCAAAGCTTATATCCGGGGCAGTATGCTTCTGGGTATGGAGGGGACGCATCAGGTTGCATCGTGGTTAGGTGGCCAGGAAAGCCTGCGCAGCGACGTTCTTGATATTGATAAGATGGTCGCCTTGATTGAGGCTGTGACGCCACAGGATATCCAACAGGTCGCGCAGACCTGCTTTGCCCCTCAATGGCGCCGCCTGGCTATTATCGGCCCTTGCAAACCCAGGCAAGCAGAACGTTTAGGCAAGTTGCTCCAAGGAAGATTTTAAGACGTGCTCTGTTCACCAGGCAGGGAAAAGAGGAGATCTGGTTATGA
>WNFI01657464.1_pt1 | contig 32989 bp, 45 predicted proteins | sample 5400471 | NCBI WGS metagenome assembly WNFI01 (sample SAMN13153348, study PRJNA577476) | soil metagenome | isolation source: 100 cm saprolite on Douglas fir-dominated hillslope | place: USA:California | collected 2013-09-17 | reverse complement strand
CTCGTCACCTACCGAATCCAGCACGGCTACATGGGACGGCGCGACTTCCGCGGTGCGGTGGTAGATCTCTTCGAGGCGGGCGGCTTTGAGTGGAAGGGTGAGTTCGTCATTCGAAAGAACCCTCAACTCATCGCCCAGCGCCAGAAGCTGCACTCCCTGCTGTTCATCACCGGCCGGCGCAACGCGCGCGACCTGGCGCCGGCGGTCAACGATTTCGTCCTCATCTTCCAGAAGCCGGGTGAGGCTGAGCCGGTCCGAGCACTGCGAGGGCCCGACAACCCAGGCGGCTGGGTCACGACCGAGGACTGGATTCGGGATGCGGCAGGCGTCTGGACCGACATTCGCGAGACGGACGTGCTCGAAGGCTGGCAGGCTGGCCGCGAGGAAGATGACGAAAAGCACGTAGCACCGCTGCAGCTGGAGGTCATCCGCCGCCTGGTGCGCCTCTACAGCAATCCGGGTGAACTCGTCCTCGATCCGTTCATTGGCATTGGGAGTACTGCTGTCGTCGCGATCGAGCAGGGCAGGCAGGCTGTCGGCTTTGAACTGAAGGAGTCATATCACCGCCTGGCTGTCCGCAACGCAGCCAATGCGCAGCGAGAGGATGCATTGCCGCTTTTCGCGCCACTGCTTGAGGAGATCGGTCGATAGACCAGGGAATTCGCGGTGCCCAACCCGAGCCGCGGGCCGGATACAAGCTCAAGGCTGTGCGCGATCGCCATCTTCAGGAATTTTCAAACATGGTGTGGCAACGCCACGAGTCGCGCGGCTCATCCACCGAAGGCCCACTTGAGACCTGGCCTGATCGGGTCGCGTTTCGGTCCTGGCCATTCTCCCGGCCAGGCGGCCTGTCGCAGATCGCGCTGCCCCTGATCGTCGCCGATTGGAAGGTCAACGCGGCCGCCTCCAACACCGCGGTCCCGTGGGGGCGGACGCTGGGCGGCGATTGGGTGACGGACATCCCAGAGGACGTGATTGATCCTGCGCCGCCACCGGAGCGTGATCCGCGCGAGGTTTATGCGGCCGAGCTGGCGGTGCGGCCGGAAGTGCTGCGGGACCTCTCGACCGGCGAGCAGGGCGATGGCATCGAACTGGTCTTGGAGCGCGCTGATCTCACCGCCGGCGAGCGCGTCGTGATTCGTGCGTTCCTGGCCGGGGACGACGTGATCACCATTGCCGAGGATCTTCACGAGCGCCCGCAGACTGTCGGCACTCTATTGCGCAATGCCCTTCACAGACTCCGCTGGTTGGGTCAGAATGCAGGCGTTGACCCCACATTTAGACATCGCGGGGAGCGTGGCAACGTAAGAGATGAGCGCCACTCCAGCCGAACGCGCTCTGCCGATGTACCCCGGTCTGCTCCTGCGCGCCGAGGAGCTGAGCGGCAACTTCAGTCGAGCGGAGGACCTGGTGCAGGACGCCTTCGAGGCCTGCGTTCGTAAACCGCCGGAGGCGCTGACCGACCTCGAGCTCAAGCACTGGATGCGACAGGTGATTTTCAATCTGAACGCGCTCGCATATCGAAGAAGCGAGGAGGCGGCCAATGAAGAGACCGGCCGTCCTGCGCTGCGAATGCGGGCGGTCGTGGTCCGAGTGCGTGTACACGGTGCAGCGCTCCGGTCAGCATCGCTGGCTGTACTACCGCTGCCCGACGTGCCTGCGCGAGTGGACCGTCCAGGAGGACGTCGCCGACCTTCATGATCCGGTGACCTCAGAGGAGGTCCTCGAGGTTCATCGCCTGCTCAGCGCGAAGGAGGATCTCTCCTTGGCTGAGCTGCTCCGGCAGTGACGCTTGACGATCTGCTCGCCCACCCGGCGGTACGCGGGGTGTCGTTGAAGGGCTGCATCGATGGCGGCCCGGCGGCGATGAAGACCTACCACGCGCATGCCCATTGGCGTGATGGCCGGGCCCGTGGCTGGATCTGTCTTTCCTCAAGGCGGCATTTGAATCTCACCACCATCGCGCACGAGATCGCGCACTTGGTGCTTGGCAGCGACGCTCACGGTGTGAGCTGGCGGCGAATGGTCCGGCAACTTGGCGGCCGCGTTGAGCGGCGCTATCTCTAAGGAGGAAACGTGACGACATTCAACTTCCAAGTTCCGGCCAACGGCGCGAGCGTAGCGGTGGCGGATTTCAAGAAGGCAGTCGACGAGGTGCTGGAGGCGCTGCATCTTGTGCCCGAAGACGCCGCGAAGGCAAAGCAGGCCGCAGCCGCCGCCGCGGCGCTAGTGCAGGCGGGTCATGCCGGCGACGCGAATGTGTACGCGACGATCGGCGTGGCGGATGGCATCACGTCGGTGGGCGTGCACGCGCGGCCTGCGCCGGCCAAGCCGGCCCCAGTCGTGGCAACAATCCCCGGCCCAGCGCGCAAGTCGCCTTACGACACCGGCCCCTCGCAGGAGGAAATCGAGCGTGAGGCGGCGGCAACAGGCAAGCCGGTCACGCAGGTGGCGCAGGAGCTCGGCGCCGCGAGCGTGACCGTGGTCGAGCACAAAGGCGGCGTGACCACGAGCACCACCAAGGCGGTCGAGCCCCCCTCAGCCACGCCCATCAAGGGCGTGGAGAAGCGCGGCATGGCACCAAAGGCGGGACAGAAGAAGCCTGCTGGGCGAGCCAAGAAGAAAGCGGCGAAGCGAACCGCAGGCCCGACGACGGTCGCCGCAGGCGCGGATCCATATGCCGGTCCAACAGCGACCGCGAGCGGCTCGGCAACGCAGACGGCCTAGGGGATTCATGGCGCGAGCGATCGCGTATCCGTGCACGGTTGGAGGGTGCCCGCATCGCCAGCCGTGCCCGAAGCATGGCGGTCGAGGGCCAGAGCAGTATGGCTATTACGGCACCCGAGCATGGCGACGGCTGCGAGTCGCGCATCTCCAGATCGAACCGTACTGTCGCGCCTGCAAGATGGGAGGCCGCCTGGTGCTGGCCTCGTTCGTTCATCACATTGTCAGCCGGCGCGATGGCGGCCGCCACTCGCACACGCGCAGGTTTTGCCACGGGGGATCGGAATTTCGTCGGAGGAGGTCTGAATGGGTCGTCGTGGTCCGCCGCCGAAGCCGACAGCGCTCCGAGTGCTTGAGGGCTCGAACGGGCGAAACCTCGGACACCGTCCGCTGCCGAAAGGCGAGCCACTGCCACCACCTGGTGTACCGACCTGCCCGCCCGGCATGTCGCTCGAGGTGCAGAAGGAGTTTCGCGTCCAGCTGGAGAAGTTGCGCCGCGTCGCCGGTCTCGTCACCACGATCGACGGACAGGCGCTCGGCAATCTCTGTCTGCTCATCGTGCAGCTGCGCAAGGCGCAGGTGGTGCTCGACAAGGACGGGTTCACCGTCGTTGCGCCATCCGGCTATCGGCAGCAACGGCCGGAGGTCGCGATTGTGCGCGCCTCGCTTTATCTGCTCCGTCAGTACCTCTCGGAATTCGGCATGACGCCGGCGGCTCGAGCGCGTATCTCGCTGGCCGAGGAAGGCGAGGAGGACGTCGCCGGGATTCTCTCGTGAAGGTCGAGGTCGCCTCGGCCGTTCGCGGTTCGGTACCGAAGATGAGCGTCGGCCGCACGATCATTGTCTTCGACGCGTTCTGGCATCTCGATCCCGAGCCGCAATATTTCTTGTGGGGCTGTCCGACATGCGGGAATCTGTGGTCGGGCTGGCTTACGGGACCGAAGCCTCCACCTGGTGACTGGTCCGCCTGGTCGCTGACCGGCTCGCGCGAGCGTCCGACGCTGAGCCCGTCGCTTGTCTGCGCTATGGCCCGACCTAAAGTCCACGGCGATCGCCCGCCCTGCCCTGGACACTTTTGGATGCGCGACGGCGAGTTGGTGGTGGCGTGAACCTCGAGCCGCTACCGGTCAAGACCTGGCGGCCACGCAACAAGGCCGAGGCAGCAGCTGCGGATCGCGCGACCGGATTCTTCACCCGGTACTTGCGGCACACCAAAGGCAAGTGGGCCGGACAGCCGTTCCATCTGCTGCCGTGGGAATCCGAGCAGATCATCAGGCCTCTGTTCGGCACGCTGCGAAAAGACGGCCTCCGCCGGTACCGCGGCGGCTGGGTCGAGGTTGGTAAGAAATCGGGTAAGTCCGAGATCGCCGCCGGCATCGGCTTGAAATGTCTCGTCGCCGACGACGAGCCGATGGCCGAGGTCTATATAGGCGCCGAGGACCGAGACCAGGCCGGCCTCATCTTCCAGGCAGCTGCCCAGATGGTTCGAACATCGCCGGTGCTTCGGCAGCGCTGTCGAGTGCTGACCTCAACTAAGCGGATCCTGGTCACTGAAGGTCGCCAGGCAGGGTCATTCCTCGAGGCGCTCGCCACCGACGCCGACTCAGCTGATGGCAAATCTCCCTCATGCCTGATCTTCGACGAGGTCCACCGATACAAGGGTCGTGAGTTCTACGACACCTTGATCCGGTCGACCGCGGCGCGCGAGCAGCCGATCGTACTGCGGCTCACGACTGCTGGCTACGACCAAGAGACGCTCGGCTGGTCCGAGCATGAGTACGCACGGCAGGTCCTCGAGGGTGTCATCGAAGACCCCGAACTGCTGGTCGTGATCTATGCGGCAGCATCGGGTGCGGATGTCCAGGATCCAGCCGCATGGCGCGCCGCCAATCCCTCGATCGGACATACGGTGTCGGTCTCCTACTTCGAACAGGAATCGCGGAAGGCGGCTGAGGACCCGTCGAACGAGAACAGCTTCCGGCGTTTCCATCTCAACCAGTGGACGGCGCAGGTTTCGCGATGGATGCCGATGGACCGCTGGGATGCGGCCGCCGGCCTGCGCTCACCCGCCGAGCTCGCGGCTCGGCTGCGCACGGTTCCGTGCTGGGGAGGGCTCGATCTTTCGCAGACGCGTGACCTGACGGCGCTCGCGCTGGTCGGGCTTCCGGAATCCAGCACCGCATTCAACGTCCTGCTCCGCTGCTGGATCCCGGAAGACAATGTGCAGCGGGCGAGCAAGCGCGACGGCGTGCGGTACGACCTCTGGATTGAGCAGGGCTGGCTACAGACGACGCCGGGAGAGGCGATCGACTACGACACGATCGAGCGTGACGTTCGCGCGGACGCGATGCGCTACCCGATTCAAGAGATCGCCTTCGACCCAACCTATGCCTGGCAGCTGGCTCAGCACCTCTCGAATGCCGGCATCAGCATGTGGCCGATCCGGCAGGGCTTTGAATCGATGGCTGGCCCTACGGCGGACGTCCTGCAGCTGGTGAAGGATCGTCGGTTCGAACACGCCGGCAATCCGATCCTGCGCTGGTCGATGGACAACACCGTGGTGGAGACGGACTCACTCGGTCGCTGGCGCCCATCCAAGCGAAAGGCGAAAAAGCGAATCGACCCGACTGTCGCAACGATCATGGCGCTCGACCGCGCCGAGCGCGCGCTGTATGGCGCTCCGGACGAGGACGGCGAGGAGACCATTGAGCTCGGCGAGGCCGTCGTCATCAGCCCGCACATCTGAGGAGAACCTTCATGGCGAATATCGCAGACACGGCGGGCATCTTCACCGGTGGGACGCTCGAGCTCTTCAACGAAATGGAGCGCCTGGTGCTCCGCGATGGCGATGTGGCGGGGGCGCAGATTGAGATTCAAGAGGCGATGCGCAAGGTCGCGGCCGTCACGGTCGTCACCACCGCCGGCTCCGGGCGAGCGATCACGAGGAGGAAACCGTAATGGCCAATCTTGCCGCGCGGCAAGCGGACCTCGGAACCGCGATCACGGACCTCAAGACGTTGGTCACCAACTGCACAACCGACATCGCGAACGCTGACTCGGATGCGGAGGCAATTCGCCGGCTGAAGGAGCAGGCGGAGTCGGCGCTCGAAAGCTTCGGACTAACCGGGTCCGAGGAAGGCCCCCCCGTCACCTAGTTGGCGCGCACCAACGGGCATGCTGGCGCGCTGACGCAGCTCGGCGCGGGTATGTCGGCGGTGCGCGAACTGGACGAAATGGTTCACGCGGCCGATGACCCCAAGTCGCCGATTGAGCTACGCGAGCGGATGGCCGAGGTTGAGCTGGCGCTTGAGGATCTGGGATGGGTCCGCATGGACTGGCAGACCCGCGGGCAACTCTCGCGCCAGGGTCTGCGCCGGCTCACAACGATCTGCCGGATGCTCTATCTCAAGCACCCGCTGATCAATCACGCAGTGAACGTGCAGACCAACTATGTGTGGGGCCAGGGGATCACGGTCGTGGCACACGACGACAAGGTGAACAAGGTCGTGCAGGCCTGGTGGGATCTGAAGGAAAACAAGCAGGAGCTCACGGGGCATCGGGCGCGGATGCTCAAAGAGCGCGAGTTGATGGTGGCCGGCAACGTGTTCCTCGCACTGTTCTCGGATCAGGTCCTTGGCGCTGTGCGAGTGCGCTCGATCCTCGAGGACGAAATCGAGAACATCATTACCAACCCCAACGACCGGCGCGAGGTTTGGTACTACCACCGGCGCTGGAACGAGGCCACGTCCTACGACCTACAGCTCGGGCTCTCGACCGGTTCCGCTGCGCAGGAGGCCTACTACCCGGACTGGCTCTACCGGCCGAAGAACAAGCCGGCGAAGTTCAATGACGTGCCGGTCAAATGGAACTCGCCGGTCTACCACATGAAGGTCGGCGGTCTCGACAACATGCTGTTCGGCGTGCCTGAGATCTTCCCTGCCGTCGATTGGGCGCGCGCGGTGCAGAAGGACCTGGAGAACTACGCCACGGTCAAGGCATCCCTGGCGAGGTATTCCCAGCTGCTCACTATCAAGGGTTCACCGGCGGTCGTGGCGGCGGCGAAGAAGATGCTGGCAACCACGGTCGGGCCCGATACTTCCAGCGGCGAGTCGAATCCGCCTCCAGTGGCTGGCTCGGTAGCGATTCAGCGTGAGGGCGCCGCCAAGCTCGAACCGATCAAAACCGCTGGCCTGCAGGCCAACCCCGATGAGGGCCGGCGACTCGGCCTGATGGTCGCCGCCGGCACGGGTATTCCCGAAACGATGCTGTGGGGCGACGCGACCCTGGGCAACTACGCCACCGCGAAATCCCTCGACCGTCCAACCGAGCTGCAGATGACCGCACGGCAGGAGGATTGGATCGACACCTTCACCGATGTGATCGGTTTCGCGATCGACCAGAACGCTCTGTCGACCCGCGGGAAATTGAAGGGCGAGCTCGTTAAGGACGAGTACTCCGGTGCGCTGACGGTACAGATCACCGGCGTCGATGATCGCCGAGTAGATATCCAGTTCCCCGCCATCCTGGAGCACGACCAGGCGGACACCGTCTCGGCGATCGTCTCGGCGGCAACGTTGAATGGGCAGGCACCACAGGGGCTGCTCGATCGCAAAACCCTGCAGCGTCTACTCCTTGTCGCGCTCGGAGTCGACAACGTCGACGAGGTGCTGGCGAACATTCCGGACGAGCCGAACGCGCCACCCACGCCCGCATCCGTCGCGGTGGTCCCACCGCCTGCTGGTGCAGACGCGCCTGATGCGGGCGGAAATCCCGAACCCGCGGTCCCTGACGCGCAGGCAACCGCCGGCGCCGAGTAATTCATCCCCGTAGGAGGCACGCATGACAACTCGACATCGCCAGCGGCTGGTACGCGAGGCGCGGCAGACCGTCGCGCTGCTGGAGATCCGGAAGGCCGGGCTCACCGCGGCGTTGCCGCGTCTGCAGGAAGTCGGACGCGTGCTCTCGGCTGCGAATGAGGAGAAGCTGCGCGCGGCCGCCGAAAACATCTCATCAGTGCTGGCCGCGCTCGGTGACGAAACCGAGGAAGCCGATACCGACGGCAAGGTCAAATGCGCGACCTGTGATGGCTCGGGGAAGATCCGCGAGGGCAGCATGGAATGTCCCGACTGCAAGGGCGAAGGGAAGGTCGCGAAGGAAGCCAAACGGACACGCCTGATGGCGATTGCCGAGGCCTATTCGGCGGCAGCGATGGACGCGGCATCCGGCGCCTGGATCATCGGCTCGCTGCTCGACCTCATGAGCGATGAATCCGACGAGCCCGGCGAGCTCGCGATTCTGCAAGGAGCCTATGCGCTGCTGTCGCAGTGGGTCTCGATGGAAGTGGCGAGCATCGGCTCGCCAGAGGACCTCGCTGATGGCAGCGACACCATCAGCATGTGGGGCTGGGAGGCCGCACACAAGAAGCTCCGCGGTGCGGGCGGCTTTTCTGCAGCCAGCAAGCTGACCGTGTCTCTCGTCGAATCGAAGCTGATCGCTCCGGTACGCGAGGCAGCCGTGAAAGAAGACGGCACCGGCGCCATCAAGATCATCCAGCCCGGCTGGGGCAGCTCCGGCTATTACGGCGCAGAGATGCTCGAGCGGGACGGTCCTCTGGTCTTCACGGCGGGCACCAAGATGTTTTGGGACCATCCGACCGTCACCGAGGAGTGGGAACGGCCAGAGCGGTCGCTGCGCGACCTGGCTGCGGAGACAACCGCTGACTGCGTGTGGGATGCGAACGGAGCCGAAGGTCCGGGCCTGTACGCGCCGATGAAGGTGCGCGAGGAGTTCCGCGGACCGGTGAACGAGCTTGCGCCCTCGATCGGCGTGTCGATCCGCGCCTACGGCGTCGCCTCGACCGGTGAGGCCGAAGGTCAGACGGGACCCATCATCGAGGAACTGGTCGGCGCTGAGTCGATCGACTTCGTGACGTTCCCCGGCGCCGGCGGCGCCGTGCTGCAGCTCTTCGAGTCGGCCCGCCGGCCGGCCGAAATTCCAGCCCCCAAGGAGGCAATCATGACCGTCGAGACAGACCCGAAGTTCGTCGCGGAGAAGCTCCGGGCCGACCGCGCCGAGGAGCAGGTGATGCTCCGTGAGGCCAAGGATGTGATCGCGGCGCAGCTCGCCACCGCGCAGATCCCGGACATCACCAAGAAGCGCCTGGCCGAATCGCTTGCGGGCAACCCGCCGGCGAAGGACGGGAAGCTCGACGCGGCCGCGCTGAAGGCTCTCGAGGATGCCTTCAAGAAGATCGGAATGTCAGAGGCTGGCGCCAAGGTCGCGGCAGCCGGAAGGAGCAAGTAGATGTTCGTCAGATTGTTCGGCCCGTTCCTCGAGGCCGTCGCGGACGCCTGGTTCCTGATCCGTTACGGCAACGTCGGCGCGCTCGAGCGCGCCCAGCGTCGGGATGTCCGGCGCACCATCCGCCGCCTGCAGGAACTGAAGCGGCAGGGCATCTACGTCATGGGTGCCACCAACCGCCTGCGCGTGAAGGGTTCGCCGCTGCTGACCACACTCACGGCCGGCGGGGTGACGGCTGGCTCGGTCGGATGCTGCCAGTCCGCGGTTGGCGCGACGGCTGGATTCTTCGGCATCGTTGAATCGGCCAAGGACGCCAACAACAACGCAGTCCTGCATACCGAGGGCGTATGGCTGTTGCCCTCGTTCGTCGTCGTCACCAGCATCGCGATCGGGGACCCGATTTACGTCATCCCCGGGACCGGCGTGCTGACCCAGACGGCAGCGGGCAACAACCTGTTTGCGAAGTCGATGGTCGCGCTGGGCGCCGGCGCCGCGCAGGTCACGGCCAAGCTCGTCGGATCGAACTAGGGCCGGCCAGTCCCGAGCCCAACAAGGAGAGTTTCTGAGTGCGTGAATTCCGTGAGACCCTGGAAATCATCGACAACCGCGAGGCCTCTGTATCGCGGTTGTTCGGTGGCGATGGCAAGTCGGTGCGTGAGCGCCGGCAGCCGAGTGCGGACTACCAGCGGAAGCTGCTGGAGGCGGCGACATTCTATGGCGAGGTGCTGAAGGGACAGCGCCCAATCTGGCAGTTTCAGGAGGCCCTGACCACAGGCGACTTCCCGCTGCTGTTCGCCGACATCATCGACCGTGAAATGCTCGCGGACTACGTGGCGACCACCAAGTCGTGGCCGCTGTTCTGCAAGACGGGCACGGTGCCTGACTTCCGCAATGTCAACCGGTTCGCGGTGGACGGCTCGGAAGCGGTGCTGGCCCCAGTCGTGCAGGGGGACCAGTACCCCGAATCGCTGATGACCGACACTCGCTACACCTATGCGGTGGGCAAGTACGGTCGGCGCATCGCGTTCGCCTGGGAATCGATGGTCAACGATGACCTCGATGGCCTGAAGTCGATCCCCGGTCGCCTGGCTCGCGGCGCGATTCGTGCCGAGGAGAAGTTCGCCACCCAGCTCATCGCCGACGCGAACGGCCCGCACGCGACCATGTTCAGCGCCGGCAACAAGAACCAGATCATCGTCGCCAACGGCTCGTTGCTCGCCAACCCGGTTCTGTCGATCGCCGGGTTGCAAAACGCGATGACCGTGATCTACCGGCAACTCGACAAGGACGGTGAGCCGATCTTCATCGACCTGGTCACGCTGGTCGTTCCCCCCGCTCTGCGCGTGATCGCAGAGAACATCCTCAACGCGACCGAGCTGTGGTTGACGTCCGACGGCGGCATCGCCACACAGCAGGTCCACGTCCAGAACTGGATGCGGGCCAAGACCGCTCTCGCGGTCGATGCGTATCTGCCGATCGTTTCGCCCACCAACGGCGGAACGTCGTGGTACGTCTTCGCCTCACCGTCAGTGGGGAGGCCCGCCGTGGAGATGGGCTTCCTGCGCGGGCACGAAACGCCCGAGACCTTCGTCAAGTTGGCCGACTCGCAGCTGCTCGGCGGCGGCGTGACGGACCCGACTGAAGGCGACTTCGACACCGACTCGATCCAGTACAAGATCCGCCACGTCTTTGGCGGAACGAGGCTGGACCCGAAGATGGCCGTGGCCAGCCCCGGACCTGCTCCGGCGAACGGCGCGGCGTTCGTGCAGTTCACGGCGTTCGCGCCGGCGACCTGGACGAGCGCGGACCTCGTGGTCGAGCAGTTCAGCGAGCTGGGCATCGAATTCGCCGTCACGGTGCTGTCGGCCGGCACGGCGCAGCTGCTGATCGACCGCAAGGAAGCTGACGGCAGCTACTCGAACATCGCGACCGCAGTCGCCAAGACCGGCGCGGCGCGCGATGACGTGAGCGTCGGCAATGGCATGCCGACGAGCGCCACATTCGGCGTGGCGGCGGCCGAGGCCGCGTGGTCGGTTGGGGTCGCATTCGGCGATGTCATTCGGATCCGGATCATCGTGGTGACCGGCAACCTCAGCGCAACTTTGAGCGTAAAGGGCAAGCAATAGGCGATGGCGTTCTCATACGACCCGGCGACCGCGCCCGGCCAGGTGCGGCTGCTGGCGGTCGACACCATTGAGGCATCAGCCGCCTTCAGTGACGCTGAGATCAGCTCCTTCTTGACGCTGAGCGGAGGCGTCGTCTTGCTCGCCAGTGCGCTCGCCCTCGACCGCCGGGCTGCTTTGGTCGCGCTGATCCAAGGCAAGACGACTGTCGAGGGGATCTCGGTCGACGGCACCGTCGTCGCCCAGGTCTTTCACAGCCAGGCTTCCGAGCTCCGGCGTCAGTGCTTCGAGGGTGAGGACGGTAGCGGCGCGAGCCCGTTCGATTGGGCAGAGCTGGTGCTGGATCCCTTCAGCTATCGCGACCGTCTGTTGAACGCGATGCTGCGGGAAAGTACATAGGAGGACGGCATGGCAGTCAACCTGGCACAGCGAGTCTTTACAGATGGCACGACCAACCGTGTGTGCGTCTATCGCGTCTTCGGCATCACCGCTGGCGATACCATCTCGGTAGCAGCTGATTTCAAGAACGTCGCTTACGCGCAGTTTGTGCCGACGACGGGCGCGGTCGCGGCCGCCGCGGCTCCGATCACCGTGAACACAACGCTCACGCCAGCCGGAGCGCTCAACCTCGACGATGGCTATCTGATCGTGTACGGGAGCGGGATCCAGCAGTGACCGAACCGATTGTCGACGCGCGCCTGCGCACTAGCCTCCTGGGGCATCTGACCTATGAGACCTTCCAACTCACCAGGCCCAATCCGCAGGCGGATGGCGAGGGCAACCCGCAGGCAACGCCGCCGGCCCGAGCGATCCGCGGCACGATGGGCACTCCGTCGCGTCCAGACCACACGATCCTGCTTGCCGAACAACGGGGCACTCGTGTCGACAAGATCCTGTCGGTGACATTGGAGACCGACATCCTCGCCGGTGACTTTGTTACCACGGCAGCGGGTCTCACCTACGAGGTGATCATGCTGGACGTTCGCCGGCTATACCAGCGGGCACTCGTGCAGGTCTTGATCTAATGGCGGCCAGCCTGGGCGCGGCGATCAAGGCCTACCTGGAGACCAAGGGCCTCGGCCTGGCGTTTTACAAGGACGCGCCCCCCCAGAGCACAAAGATGCCCTACGGCACGATCGTTGAGGACATCGGGCTGCGCATGGATAAGCTCGAGAGTGGCGGACCGGCCAACGGAGCTGAGGCAACTGGCAAGGAGCTGGTCCAGCTCGACCTCTGGCAGAACTGGTTGAAGGCCGACGGGACCGTCGCCGAAGATCCGCTGCTCGCCGACAAGATCACGCGAGCGATCCACGGAACTCGACTCAACACCAGTGGTACCGGCATCCCTCCAATGCGGGTGTATGCCGTGCTGCAGGAAGGTCGCGTGCGAATGCTCGACCGCGACGGAAAGACCGTCCACCACGCCTATACGCTCGCGGTTTACCGCACCATCTGAGGAGGGCTCATGCCCCGCACTGCGCTCGCCCCAATGCAGACCTCAACCGCCGGCCTGGTACCAGCGCTTGTCAACGCGGACAACACTAACGGGATGAACTATCCGGCCAAGCCGGGGCGCTTTATCTGGGTCAAGAACACGAACGCCGCGCCCTGCAACGTGACCATCACTCCCGGACCGTCGGCAACCGAGGACGCCCAGGTGCCTCCCTCCCGCGTCGTCGCTGTGCCGGCAAACACCGGCGAGCGACTGATCGGCCCGATGCCGCAGCAATACACGCAGGCGGACGGTAGCGTCTGGCTCGACTTCAGCGTCGGGGGCGCGACTACCCAGGTCGGTGTCGTCGACGTGAATGGGTAGCTTTCGGGGGCCTCAAACAGGGGGTAATTGCGTCCCTGCGGCGTCTATTTACGAGAGGGCGTTCCGAGGCTCCACGGCGAGTCCCGTAGTCGCGGCGACCCTGTGAGCGGCGTCACCGTCGATGACCGCGCTTTCATGGCTGGCTTCGCCGCCATGACCGAGCACGACCGCAAGCAGAGCCACACAGGGATGCGGCGATACGGAACGGCGGCCGCAGACGCCATGCGCCGCCACATTCATTCAGAGAGCGGTGATCTCGCCGCGAGTGTTGGCGTTGAAGATCACACGAACGAGGATCCGCCCTATGTCGAGATCGGCGCCTTTGAAACCGCGCCGAATCCCCACGGGCTCTTCGACGAGTTCGGCACAGTCAAGATGGCGGCGCGGCCGTTCGCCCGCCCCGGCCTGCTCGAGGCCGAGTCCGAATTCCAAATCGATCCCTGAACCCAATCTAGGAGGACCCAATGGCGAAACTTCCAGTCGCGCAGCAGGACGGTGAGATCACCTTCGTCCCCGGCGGCGTCAAGGAGCGGCGCACATATCCGGTCATCAAAGGTGAGATCGAGGTCGCCGATGAGGACCTGGCCGAGGTCGCGCAGGCTCTCGCTCCGGGCATCGGAGCATTGACGCCAGAGCAGCTGGCGGCGGCGGCGACTGGCGCCGAGCAGGCTGCCTATGAGCAGGGCAAGGCGCAGCAGGCCGCGGTCGAGAACGCCCAGGCTGTAGCCGACGCAACCGCTGCCGGCGCAGCTCGAGCAGCGGCCGAATCCAAGAAACCAACGAAGTCGACACCCGCGTCTGCCGGGTAACCCCCGGCCCTACATCACTCGCCGGGAGCCCCGGCACAAGGAGCAGCAGGCATGGCCATTCCCCACAATACGAAGCTCTATGGCATCTCCGACATGAGGATCGCCAAGATGCTGACCGATCCTCCTGGCGGCGCTGCCAGCTACAGCGCCTCAATCGACGTCATCGGCGTCAAGAAGATGCTCCTGTCGGGCGCGGTCGCGACCAAGCAGCTGCGCGGAGACAACACGCTGCTCGACATCGACTCGACGGTCAACGGTGTTAGTGCGGTCATCGATTACGCCAAGTGGAACAGCGACGCCATGAACATCCTCATGGGCGGAGCCGTCTCCGACACCGGCGTGACCCCCAACCAGGTCTCGACCTTCAGGCTTCTCGGCGGAGCCCCTCCCCTGGCCCCCTCGCTGCCGAACTTCTTCAAGATCGAGGCCAAGGCGGTCGACGTCGACTACATCAACGGCGACTGCCACATCGTGCTGTGGAAGTGCAAGATCGACGCCTTCCCACTCTTCGGCTTCAACGAAGAGGACTACCAGCTGTTCAACTTCGGCGTGCAGTGCGCACCGCGAGCAGCTGACGGCTTCTGGGTCGACGTCGTCTACAACGAAACCCTGGCGGCGATCGCCTAAAAGGTCTCGGCTCTTTGGGATTGGGAGTGCCGGCAATCGCTGCCGGTGCTCCCGCCCGTTTCCAAGCCGCGAAGCCCGCGGCCAGGAGTTCACATATGCAAGAAACACGCACCTCGGATGGCGCGCGGATCATTGGAGCCGGCGTTCCTGTCACCATCGGCGGTGAGGAGCACCGGCTCCTTTTTGATTTCGAGGCGCTGGAGATCGTCGAGGATGAATTCGGCGGCCTACTCCACTTCACCACCGCGCTCAACGGCGGGTACAGAAGTAAGCGCTTCAAATCGATTCGGGTAGGCCTGCAGGCGGCTCTCGCGCATGAGGGTTTGACGCGCGAAGAACTCGCCGAACTGACCGCGGCGCTCCTGGCCACGCTTCAGGCTGGCTTCGAAGCCACCGACGCGGTGCACAAAGCGATCTGCGAAGCCTTTGACCAGGCGATTCCTCCGCCGGCGAAAGGCAAACGCTCGTCAAAAGGCTCGGCCCGGGAGAAAGCCTCCCGTGGGCCCGCCTCTACCGACGCTACGTCCTCGAGCTCCACCTCGAGCCCGGAGGCTTCCGCCGCATGACGCTGGCCAAGCTCGCCGTACTGCTCGAAGATCCGGATGCGGCACCGCTGCCAGCTGCGCCCCGCGGCAAGGTCTCGGGCCTTGACGTGTTCAAAGGCAGGCGCTAGGTGCCGACGCTTCCGAACGTTACATCGAAGTTCGTCTTCGACTACAGCGATCTCACGAAGGCCGAGAAGGCCAGCGCATCAGCGCATGGTGAGTTTCAGAAAGGCGCGCAGGCCTCAACGACCCATACCCTTCGATTCGACCAGTCGCTGACCACGCTGATGGATCACTTCGGCGGGATGCCGCCGATCGTGAACCAGGCAGGGCGCTCGCTTGAGTCAATGGCGAGCACTGGCGTGGGCGGCATGCAGTTGCTCGGGGGGGCCGGGCTGGTTGCCGTCGGCGCGATCGCCGAGGTGGTCACTGCGAGCACCAAGGCCTACCAGTCGATCGGGGACCAGGTCGAGAACTACAAGCGCGTCGTGGGCGGCTCGGCGGAGGAATCGAGCCGGATGGTCTACACATTCGACGCCCTGGGGGTCAGCACGGAGACCGCGTCGGCGGGCATGTTCAAACTCTCCAAGGCCCTTGAGACCTCGCCGGCGAAGCTGGCCGCGCTCGGCATCCAGGCGACCTACGACGCGAAGGGGAACATCGATCTCTCCAAGACGCTGTTCACCGTCGCCGACGCCTACAACGCGACGGGCGATCAGGCCAAGAAGAACCTCATCCTGTTCGACGCGTTCGGGAAGACCGGAAAGGACATGATCCCGATCCTTGAGCAGGGGTCGGTCGCGCTCAAAAACATGGAATCGTCGGCGAGCCTGCTATTCAGCGACGCGGACCTGCAGCGCCTGAAGGACGCCAAGATCCACACCCAGGAAGTCAAGACGGCCTGGGAAGAGTTTTGGGCGGCGTCTGTCGGAGGGAGCGCAACGGCTGCCGGGGATGCGCTTGCAACGTCGGTCTTAAAGAACGTGTATGTCCAGGAGCGCATGAACGAGGCTTGGGCCCAAGGCAATGGACGCATTGGAGAAAGCCGCCTTTCAGTCGCTGCACTGGCCGTCAAATATGGGGAGCAATTCGATGCAGAGCAGAAGCTCCGAGACGGCATTGCCTCGGCGACTCAGGCGACCAAGGACCGGACGGCGGCCAACGAGGCGTTGTGGTCGTCGGCCGACAAGCTGATCGGCCAGGAAGAGGCGCAGGTAAACGCTGGCTTTGCGCTGAAGCTCGCCGACCTCGCGGTGGTCGAGTCCCAGGGCAAGGTCGACCAGGCGCGGGCCCGGGTGGCGGCTTCGACCGACGCGGTCGCGAAGGCCCAGGACAACCTCAACGCCGTTAACAAGAAATTCGGAACCAACACCGAAGAATCGAACGTCGCCTGGGACCAGCTGCGGACCGCGCAGCTCGCGCTCGGGCAGGTCACGGACGACGTCACGAAGGCTGAGATCGAGCAGGAGAAGTCGTACTACGCGGCAGCTGCGGCCGCTCGCAAACTCCAGGAGGATACGGATCTTGCGACCGGCCCTCAGAAGAACGCTACCAAAGACACCGAGGCGTACATCGAAAAGCTGCAGGCCGAGGCGGACACGCTGGCGCCTGACGCTCCCCTCCGCAAGCGCCTGCAGGACTACATCGACAAGCTGAAAAACGAGATCCCCGCGTCGGTCACGACGAAGTTCATCACCGAGTACACGGCGATCGGAACGCGGCCAGGAACCGCCCACGGCAACCTCTCATACGCTGGTGGTGGCCGGCCTCCGGTTGGCCCGGTGATCACCGTGGGCGAGAACGGTCCCGAGCAGATACAGCTCGACCAGCCGGCGACGGTCTACCCGCACGGCACGCCGGCTCCGGGGGCCGCTGGTGCCCAGGCTGACATGTCCGAGACCAACGACCTGCTGCGCGCGCTCATCGACGCCGTGACTGCCGAGCCGAGCGGCCAGACCGGGACAGAGGCGGCGCTGTTTAAGGCCATGCAAGGTGCCGGCCTAAACCGAACACGCGGCTTTACGGGAGCCTAAATGGGTCAGCCCACCATCCTGCGCGCGAACGGGCGTTCGGTCGCGAAGTTCGGTAGTGCAGCCCTCCCCAACGGGCAGGGCGCTATGGCGCAGGTCGACCTCAACGACTACGTCAACACGCTCCTGACCGACTACTTCCGCATCCAGGACGGCAATGTCCAGCTCGGGCTCGAGCAGCTGCTCTACCGCGGCCGCAGCGTGATCGTCTCGCAGGACTTCGGCCCTCGGGCGATCGCGCTGGCGATGACCTATCTCGAGGACGGCTCCCATTTCCTGGGCCAATTCCTGGCGCTCTTGTCGCAGGCCGGCACCCAGCAGCTCACCTTCGACAACGCGACGTACATCCTCGCGCATTACGCCGGCATCAGCGGCCGCGTGCCGGCGCGAGCTCGGCAGCCGCTCGCGTGGGACTTCACGCTCCTGCTGACCGCGCCGTCGCCGTTCTTTCAGGACGCCGCCGCCCAGGCCGCGACGCCCTGGAACCCGATCGTCACCGATGCCGGTCAGGCGGCGAACATCACCTACCTCGGGTCGGTGTGGGCGGAGCCTGTGTGGACCCTCCACGTGCCGGCGGGCAACGCGGTAGCGATCAACTCGTTCCAGCTCAAGAACACGATGAGCGGCGAGACGCTGACGGTGAACTTCCTTTCGGCGTCGGCGATCCCTGCCGGAACGGTGCGCGACGTCGTGATCGACTGCGGCGCAATGACTGCGGTATGTACGCAGACGGGCGAGAGCTATGACGTCTCGGGGTCGTTCCCGATGCTCTATCCGCCGGTCGGCCAGGTGAACCCGTTCACCGCGATCGTGATCCCGGCCGCCGGCGCGAGTGCCGGCCTCACACTCGCTTATTCGTACTACCCGAGGTGGCAGATTTGAGCGACCTGTTCGCACGGATACTGCTGACGCTCCTACGCCCGGTGGGCCTCATGCTCGCGCGCTGGCGGTTCGCCTCCCTGGACCGGCGTCACCGCCGCCTGGTGGCGCGGCTGCTCACCCGCCCGCGCTACGCGCGCCTGCTTGAGATCTATGCGATGCCGGTCGACCAGATCGCGAACTACGTGCAGAAGACGCTCGTCGGCGCCGGCATGACAAACGCTTCGACCACTGCAGTGCTGAGCGACGTCGCTGGCCTGCCGACGGTCGGCAGCTTCCGCTTGGTCATCAAGGATGTCGCCCCCGCGACGACGTTCGAGATCGTCGAGGTCGCCTCGGTCAACGTCGGAACGGCGACGGTGACCTTCACGACTCCCTTCGCATCGGGGCGCGGTCTCGAGGGCACAGCCGCGATCGCCCACAACGCGGGGGCTCTGGTCGGCAACGACGTCACAGCGGGGATGCTCAATCGAGCCTTTGCATTGAGCCAGTACAGCGCGATGGCCTTCATGACCACAGCGCAACTGCTCCCAGCCACGGGCGTGATGGCCATCCTCCACTTCGACACTATTACCTCGGACCCCAACGCCAACTACGACGTAGTCACGAACAAGGGTCGGTATACGTGCCCGGTCGCTGGCAGGTACTGGGTGGGCGGCGGCTTCGCTGTAGTGACCACCAACACGACGCTTGAACTGGACATCTATAAGAACGGGGCCCTCTACAAGCGCATCCAGTTGTTCGCGAATACCATCGCCGGTGCCTACATCTATGGCAGCGGGTTCGTCAAGTGTGCCGCCGGGGACTTCATCGAGTTGGCGGGTGGTCAGGGAGCGGCCGCCCAAAACACAAACACCACCAGCTCCTCCCTCTGTTGGATGGACGTCCAGTACATGGGCCAGTGAGTGTCGGCGGTGGCCTTAGCATTGGCACCGGTCTCGGCGCTGTCGGTCTCGGCGCTGCCCAGGTCGCGCAGAGTTTCGCCCTGCCGACGATGTCGAAGTCGGCACTCAGTTACATCGCCCACCTCTATGACCGCAAGCTCGTTTTCAAACGGACGCTCGGCGGGGCCGCGATCCTCAGCAAGCCGAGCCTGAAGCAGACACAGAACGGCGGCTTTCAGCCCATCGTCCTGAAACTCGCCGCCCCGGCACCGATCAAGAACCTAGCGGCCGACATCACCGCCTATGGCATCTATAACAACGGGCCCGAGGCCGCGACAATCGCCACGATCGCCGACGCCACAGCGCAGTCACCGCCCGACTTTCGTCGCATCGGCTGGCTCGTGCCCAACACCTCTCAGAAGGGCGTGATCGGGGGCACAACGCTGTGGGCTCCCGGAGAGACCTACACCGTCAGCTTCTACGCCCGCGGAACCGGAGGCGCGGTCGGGGTGGCAATGGCGCTGTTCTGGAACACGCCGCCGGCGATACAGACGGCCGTGTCCAATCCGGCGTTGACCGGAGCCTGGCAGCAATACATTTTCCGATTGACCTGGGGTACGGCCGTCGAGGCTGCCGGCAATATCTTTTGTTCAATCGACTCCGCGTGTGCGGCCGGGACCCTCGACCTGGACTCGCTCCAGATCGAGGTCGGCAGTTCAGCTACGACCGCCGGCATCATGCTTGGCGACGTCATCCGGCTGACTGAGCAGGGCGACTCGACCGGCTCATACCTGCTCAGCGGCACCATCGAAACGACGCCCGAGGAGGATGTTCCCGGGGCTGCCGCGGTCCACACGCTTGAGATCACGCCGTGGCTCGCCGAATTGTCCGACGCTGACTTCGACCACGTCTACGCGGCGACGGACCCGAGCGGTGGGTTGCGGTCGTTCACCGCTGGTCCGGTCGACGTCGCACAGTTCGTGCGCGACGCAGTGTCCCTGACTGCACACCTCTCCGTCTCGCCGATCTCCTGCCCGAATACCGGGATAAAGGTTCTGTACGACTTTCAGGGCAGCAACGGGCTCGACGCGGTGCACGTCGCGAAGCAAATCGCTGGGGCGAACTATTGGTACTTCGTCGACGCGCAGGGTCTGGTCTGGTTTCAGCCGGTCTACACGGACGCCAACCACCCAGCGACGATCACGCTCCGGCGCGGCGCGGACTTCAACTACAAACTCGGGCGGAAGACCGTGAAGGGGATGAGGAATCGCTTCCGAATCTATGGCGGATCGAACGCCGGAGACCCGGGCCGCATCTCCGCAACTTACGGTGTCAGCAGCGACCCGCGCGGGAACCAAGCCCTCTACGGCGTCCGCGCCTACAACCCCTCACTTGCCTACCCAACCGTCACCGACCAGACAACACTCAATGCCATTGCGGCTTCGCTCGGAGCGCAGTTCGACCGCGTGCTTGTCACGCGCCAGGTGCGCTGCCCAGCGCTCGGGATCCGGCTCTCGCCGGCGCGTGTTGGAGGCATGACTGTCCGGCTTTTCGAACCGCCCAAGGAGTCGCAATCCGAGCCCGGGGCAGAGGGTTCGGGCGTGTACGACCAGACGCTCATCCTCCAGGACGTCGAGGCGATCGGCCCGAAGCAGATCCTTTTCATCGGCGACATCCCATACACGGATATCGATCCCGCCTACGAGGCGACGCGCATCGCTCAGCGCATGAGCGTGATCGGCGCTACCGCGCTGCCCACGCCGCCCCTGGTGCCGCAGCCGCCGCCCGTGTCAACGGTGACCAACGGCGCTGTGAACGCGTCCACCGGGATCTTCGCGATGGGCGGCGGCATTGTCACGATCGCGACGGCCACCTTTACGACGACGCGAGCCGGGACGTGTCAGGTGGTCGGGGCGATCGACGCGCGAATGGAGGCCTGGGACAACTACATCGCCGTCCCGCGGCGCTCGGTTCGCGCGACGCTGTCCGGCGGCATCTTCACTGGCGCGTGGCAGGAGTTGCCGTTCGGGCTGACGCGCGCCACCTACGACCTCAGCTCGGCGAGCGGCATTGCGCTCCCTGCCGGCACCTACACCGTGGTCATCCAGATTGACACCCAGGAGTTCAACCAAATGCACGTTTATTCCGGCTACGTCCAGGTCGCGGTGACCTCGTGACGCTGGTCTATCCCGCCGGCGCTCAGGACGTGGTCGACCTCGGCTCGCGTCACTTCCTCCGCGCTCACCATGATCTGGTTCGGCAGCGGGAGCCCGAGGGCACACCCGTCCTGGCCGGCCCCGACACGCCGGTGATCGGCCTCCAGATCTGGCACGACTGCCGAGCTGCTGAGTCGAGCTGGCATCTCGTGTTCCCCGCCGAGTCGGAGATCATCGCCTGCCCGATCGCAGGATGTGGTGACAAAGGGCGGATCCGCTCTGGGCGCTGGCGGAAGGTTGCGACCTGATGGCGGTCACGCTTGCGGACCGGTTCGTTGCAGCTGCAGATCTGATGTTTCAGAAGCGCGTCGCTGAGGCCGCGGCCGAGGCGGCCGTGAACATCTATGCCGAGCTCGTCACGACGCCTGGCCATGCAGCGCGAGCCCTCTATGCAACTGCGGTGCTCAACGACCCGCCGCTCAGCCTGATCTCGAACGGCGAGGTGATCCAACCGCACGCGAGGCAATATGCGTTTGCGCTCGCCATCGCGACTCAAGGCATCGACTCGACCTCGACCGACGCGCAGATCGCAACCGCGGTCGCCGCGGTGTGGAACGCACTGGCCGGCGCCTGACCTCTCGTAGGGCTCAAGGTCGCCGATCCCATTTACAGCTGCCGTTCTTACCCAGCTGAAGGAGACCACATGCTTCTGTTCTCGCAGACCGACAACGCGTGGCGCAACAAAGAGCTGGGCTGGGGGCCGCCCGGGTCGACGATCGGGCTCTATGGCTGCTACGAAACAGTCGGCGCCATGATCGCAAACGACGCGCTCGGCGGGATCAACCCGGCGACGCTCGATGACCGGCTCGTGGCAATGCAAGTCTTCTTGCGCGACCCGGATGGATCCGGCGATTACGACCTGGTCCCCGACAACTTCCTCGACCGCGCTTTCCCAGGCCGCTTCTCGACCACGAGCGCGGGCGGGTGGGATCAAGCCCGCGTGAGTGCGGCGATCGCGAGCCCCGACACCTATGTCGCGTTGTTCCTGAGCGGCTGGTCGCCACTGTGGGGGATCAACGTCGTGACGCATTTCGTGCTCGCGTGGAACGGCACGAAGATTGCGGACCCTGAAGGCGCGGCCGTGCGCGACCTGTCCGCTTACGGGGGTGTCGGGAACGTCCACAAGATGGTGTTCATCACCAAGCAGCCGGATCCGGCGATTGCAGCGGCAGCGGCAGCGCAGGCGGCCGCAACCGCGAAGGCTGCATCTGACGCTGCGGCAGCGCACGCCAAGGCGGTTGCAGACGCGCAGGCCGCCGCCGCGGTGCAGGCGGCGGCGGCAGCAGCTGCCGCGCAAGCAGCCGCCACACAGGCCGCGGCGGAGCACGCAGCGGAGCTCGCCGGCGCAGCGTTGGACGCCTACCTCGCTGAGCAAGCAGCCAAGGCCAAGGCGGCGTCAGTGCCTCTCCCCGTCCCGACCAAGCTGCTGAGTGCGAAGGGCTGCAACATCGTCGGCCGCCAGGTCGCTGCGATCCGTCCATGAGCGACATGCACTCTCTGAAGCAGACCGATACGACGACGACGTACTACCCGCCCCATCCCCCGCGCGTGGCCACCGACGTCTACGTGAAGTCGCACCACTCGCTGACCCAGGTGAAGAACGCACCGTGCTGGGCCTGTGGAATCACCTACGTCGATTGCAAGGCGCAGGCAGCGACGCTCGCCGGCCGGGCCATGGAAACGCACCACTTTTGGTGCGAGGACGCGTTCACCGGTGAGGGCGAAGGCCTGGGCGGGATCTTCTGGCCGCGCATCATGGCTGACCACCCGACCTTTGACTGGACAGGATCCGGATTCGTGCTCGAGGACACGACGACCTGGAAGCACTTCGTGGATTCAGAGTTCAACCTACAGGTCCTCTGCAGTGCTTGCCACCGCGCAGCTGCAGCCGTGCCGCACTGGCTCGCCGGCCAGGTAGATCCCGCTCGAGGTGGGCTCATTTGGCTGCCCACCGCCGGCAGCATGGGGATCCACCACGCTTCCTACCCCGAGTACCGAGACCAGCGCCACAACCGGCCTGACACGCCACCTTTCCAGGTTCAGGCCGGGATGCCCCAGCCGAAGGTTCCTCCGCACGTGATGAAGCTCGCTGATGCAGCTGCAGCACGGGCTGCCGCGCAGATGCCTATGCCTGGCCACGCGCTGGTGGTGCCGGTCGCCGCGTGAACGTACTCGTCTCTTGCTGCTGGCTGTTCATTTCGCGGGCAATCACATCGCCCGCCAGGAGGCTCAAGTGATCTGGTTTCGTCGCCTCGCCTTCCTCGTTCTCGTCGTCGTCGCGCTCTTCTCGGTGATAGGAGCCGCCGCTCCGACATCGACTGAGACCGCCGTCAATATCGCCACCATCGTGCTCACGCTCGCGCTGCCCTTCATCCCTCTCGCCCACCTGCCCTTCAGTGGCAAGCAGATGGTCGCGATCAGTATGGTCGCCGCCTTCATTCTCGCGGTCATCGCCAACTTCATCACGGGCGACCTGAAAATGTCAGATCTCAGCGGGGGCGCCCTCCCTCTTCTGGTCAAGTTCGGCCTCGTCTGGGGTGGCACCCAAGCGGTGTTCCAGCTCTTCAAGGACTCGGTGCCGGCGTTGACAACCAAGCCGATACTTGCATCGCCGGCCGCGCCCAAGTCCGCGGCTCCTCCGGCGTAGCGGCGAGGTGCTTGCTTACTGGATAGCGGTGGCTGCAATCGGGGTCGTTGCAGGAGGCGCCGCACTCTGGCGATCCCTTGAGTTGGCAGCCTACCTGCGAAATGCCAGAGAACGGGATTTGCCGGCCCCCCGCGTGCGATTGATAGGCGCGAATCGCCTCGAGATCGTCCGCGACCTGATGCTGGTCGGCGGCCTAAGTTTCAATCTGATAGTCGGCTTGGCGGCAGCTCTAACCCAATCCGCTCCCCAGAGCGCAGGAAGGGCCATTACTCAGGCGATCAGCGCCCTGGGCCTGCTTGTCGGAGCCACCCTGTTCGCAGGATTCGCAGTTTTGAATTTCTGGTATCGCTACTCAATGCGAAATGGCCAGCAAACCTGACCGCCGCGCGGAGGTAATCCCGTCGCCCTTGTTAGTGCAGGCGATCGAGAACAATCTGCTCCTGAAGCAGGTCATGGAAAAAGTCGGTGAGATCAACAAGAAGCAGGACATCAACCATTTGGTCTCGATTGCGTTGCGTGACCACAACACGATCGAGCGAGTCGATGAGCTATGGACGGGATTTGGCAACCTGAAGTTTCTACTGCGGGTGATCGCCGGCTCCCTGGCGCTAATCCCGATCGTCGCTGCCCTGTTGACCGTGCTCCACTTCACCGTCCACTGGCCTTGATCTAAGCCCCCATCCCTCCTTTCGGACGCCCGGCAGCTGTGGCTGCCGGGCGTCTTTCTTGTTGACACGGATGCGTCAGGAGGCAACCATGGATGACCTTGCAGTTTGAAACCCGGCGTGGATGAGACCGAGCTGCTCTACCGGTCGATCAAGGAGGAACGCGATCTGGTCCTTCGCCCCCGCCTGGCGCGACTCGAGGCAGCGTTGAAGCAGGTCCTCGAGCTCGCCGACGGCCACGAGGATCCGGAGGAAACGCTGATCGCGATCGCCGACGTGGCCGAGACGGCGTTGAAGCTCTAGCCCAGACTGAGCGCCACTTTCCAGCCCGCCTTGTCGAGGTCCGCCTTCGAATATGTAACTACGCCACGATGCGCGACTTCGACCTGGTAGAACTTCGCATCCGCGATGTTGACAAGCGTGAATGCAAACCGGCAGCTGAGCCGATCTGGAGCAGTACCGGTGCCGAGGCTACCGGTGGCGAGTATCTTGCCGCTCTCGTCCTTCACGACCACAGCGGTGCCGCCGTGGAGGTCCTCAAAGCCCTGCTTCCCGGTGCATGTTCCGTTGATCGCCTGCGATGAGCCCATGGGGTTATTCACCGTCATCGTGCCGCTGAGAGTTGAACCTTGATTCCCGCACGCCATCAGGACCATGGCCACCAGCCCGGTCAATCCTGCTTTCATCGTCCGAGTCCTTTGGTGGTGGCTCGTCCCGCGTCCAGCGAGCCCGCGCGTTGACTACTTCTGTTGTCCACCATACGTGGCGCAAATCCGGTTCAGTCCGCATCCTTCTCCGCGGCGAAAGCGCGTGATAGAGCTTCGTACGCGTCATCGGAGCCCACCATCTCCGAATAGACGCGATCGACCATCGCTGTGCTCGAGTGGCCAAGCGTCCTTGCCACGATCACCGTACTCAGGCCTGGCTGCCGCAAGCTCCAAGCCACATAGGCGTGACGCAGTAGGTGGGGATGCACGCGCCTTCCAAGTTCGTCCTGACCCAATCCAGAGATCAGAAGCTGAATGCCTCGTTCCTGAAGAGGCTCATGCCTTCCTGATTCTGGCTGCCGCGCATGGCTGAGAAAGATTCGCCGGCTATCGGAATCCTTGGGTCGGGTGCGATCGACGTAAAGCCGGATGCGGCGCCAGAGGTGGGAGATAGGGATCAGCCGAGCCGTATCGCCCTTAGCCCCGCCGCCCGACTGACGATGGCGAATACGAAGGAAGCGTTTGCGCTCGACCTCAACGAGGTCCTCCACAGTCAGGTGCACGAGTTCGCCGAGGCGGATTCCGGTGTCGGCCAGGATCCTGATGATGAGCTTGTCACGCTCGCTCCCCGCCCTGCCCTCCAGGCGGGAGATCTCCTCCCGGCTCAGCCGGTCTCGCGGCTCCTTCGGCACCCTGATACTCGCCGGCGGGGTCGGCACCTCTTCACCTTCTCGCAGGGCCCAGCGGAGGAAGTGACCGACCGACCGCATGTAAGTGCGTACCGAAGCCTTGGCGAGCGGCGCTCCCGTGTGGAGGTTGGCCCGGGACAGCAGATCCGCCTGGAGACGCTCCATGAGCCGCGTGGTGAGTTGCGAAGGCTCGGTGAGCTTGTGGTCGGCGCAGAACGGCAAGAAGATGCGGTTCAGCGTCCAGTGGTGCCAGTCGATGGTGCGATGAGAAACCTCTTTCGATTTCAGGTGAGACAGGTAATCGTCGACAAGGGATGCCAGGGCCGTAGGCTCCTGCTCGCCCTTCCTAACGACCGTGATCTGCGCCATCTCTTGACCTCTTGGTGGACTTCGGGCCGTAAACGGGCCGGACTGTACCAGAGAATGACCCTATTTGTATTCCATATTGAGTAGTGGTCGGGCGGGGGAGATTTGAACTCCCGGTCTCCTGGTCCCAAAACAGGCGTTTTGAAATGACAGTTAACAGAAGATTCTTTTGAAGGGGGAGCCATCGTCTGTTCCCAGCTTGGGCGAGGTGTCGGCACTTTAGGCTTCTGTGGCTGAGGGGGCACTCACAAAGAATTGCTTGACGGCTGAGGGGTACCGGTGCTTATATTGGCTGGATTCGCACTCAACCTAGCCAAGAGATGGGCGCGAAGTTGCGACGGGGTTGTCGATTAAATCGTCTGGTTTGGGATTACACCCGAGGGAGATTCGCTCTTGGCCGAAGCAGGCGTCGTCCGCAAGCGCAGGTATGACCAGACCGGGCTCGTGGTCATCAATCACGCCGAACTGGTCCGCAAGCTGCGGGTTCGAGGCAAGACTAAGTCTGCGCTGACCAAAGCCAAGGCGGCGTCGAACGACACCTTGTCGAGAATCACGCAGGGCAAACCGGTTCAGACATTCGTCCTCGAGCGCATCACCGCGCAACTTGCTGAGTGGCCAGAGCTTCAGCACGCGGCGGACCTCCTTGAGTCGGAGGCAGTCTGAAATGCGACCCCAACCTCCTTTCGGGCGGCCGGACCCCCCCACCGGCCGCCTTCCTCACCAGCACTCATGCGGCCACGCCTGCATCTGCCCAGTGACGCCACTCGACTCGCCCAACTGCGCGGCCTGCCGGCATGTTGCCTTCGCCGCCTATCGGCGCCAGCTCGCGGCGTGACCTTCCCCCACATGCGCGCGGCAGTCGCGCCTCGGACCGTGCACGTGCATGCCGGTTGTGGGCATGGATGCATCTGTCGGTCCAAGGGCCGCGCGTCCTGCCGCACCTGTCGGACCGAGGCCTTCAACGCCGCGATGGCCAGGCGGAGGTATGAGGACAGCCTCACGACCGAGCAACTGCTCACACGAAGGGCATGAGGGCCGATTTGCACGTGCCGACGAACGAGCTGGAGCAACGGATCCTGAAGTTTCTTGATACGCGCGAGCGCTACGAGCGGCTCATGCCATCGGTGCGCGAGATCGGCGATGCAGTCGGTCTCAAGTCGTCATCCAGCACCCACGCCATTCTTCGCGACCTTCACAGCCGCGGATTGATCGAGTGGGAACCCAGGGTCTCGCGCTCGGTTAGGTTGCGTCGGGGGGGGGGCGTCTGCCCATTGTGCGGAGGCACTGGTCGCGCACCTGCAAGCGAATCAGTCGAAGAGCCAGTGCATAGCGCATGACCTCAACGAACTCAGGTGCTCGGCGCATTGCCGCGCGGCAGAAGTTCCTCGCCGGCATGAACTACGGATCGGCCGAGCAACTCGCTGCTGAAGCCTTCGACGCTGGGTGGAGCGCGCACCAGCATGACCACCGTGGCAATCGTCTAGCGCAGCGTCAGCGACGCGTCGCGAACGGCAAGGCGCGCCCCTGGGTGAAGCCAACCACAGGCGTGACCACGTTCATCGGAGGAACCGATGAACGACAGCGCTAACAAATCCACGACCGCGATCAAGGCTCGCGCGTGTCGCAGCTGTGGAGTGCTGGTCTACGACCTCATCCACGAAGGCACCCGGCGGCCGGCGCCGATCGAGGTCGATCCCAACCCCGAAGGCAACATCGCGATTGACCTCGCTGCTGGGACCTATCGTGTTGTCGGCCTGGACATGCGTCGGCGGCTTGAGGCGCAGCGGCGTCTGAACCATTTCGCGTCGTGCCCTGCTGCGCAGAGGTATCGCAAGTGAGCGCGCTCGCGACCGTCACCGACAGGCGCGCATGGCTTGCCTGGCGCCGCGGTGGCATCGGCGGGAGCGACGCAGCTGCCATCGTCGGGCTGGATCCGTACCGCGGACCCATGAGCGTGTGGCTTTCGAAAACAGGCCGGCTCGGTGACGATGAGGACGAGGACCTCGAATACGTGATGTGGGGCAACCTGCTCGAACCGGCGATCGCGCAGCAGTTCGAGAAGAGGACCGGCCTGCTGGTCCCGCTGTCCGCGCGGGCGCTGATGCTTGAGCACTCGGCGCATCCATGGATGCGAGCGACCATCGACGGGCTCGTAACTGAAGCCGGCGCCGATCCAGATGGCCTTGGCCCAATCCACGGTGCGACCCCGCTCGGCGTGGTCGAGATCAAGACCGTCGCGGGCTTCAAGTCGGGGGCCTGGGCGGAGAGCGTGCCCGAGCACTTCCAACTGCAGTGTCAACACCAGCTCGCAGTGACCGGCCTGCAGCACGCGTGGATCGCCGTCTTGTTCGGTGGCCAGCGCATGGAGATCCGCGAGCTCGAGCGCGACGACGATGTGATCGATTCGCTGATCGCAGTCGAAGAGGGGTTCTGGACGCGCAACGTGCTCGGCGACGTGCCGCCCCCGACGGACGGCTACGCGACGACCAGCGAGGACTTGCGCCGTGCATTCCCTGGTGGCGGCGATGAGGCGATCGTGCTGCCGGACGAGGCGTTGGGCTTGATCCGGCAGCGAACTGAGGCCAAGGCTGTGATTGCCGCCGGCGAGAAGTCCTGCCGCGAGGCCGAGCAGGCGCTGATGGTGATGCTCCGTGACTCCGAGGTCGGCTGGCTCGATGGCAAGCCTCGGGTTACCTGGAAGCGATTCGAGCGCAGCTCGGTCGACCTCGACGGACTGCGTGCACACGACGCGGACCTGGTCGCTCGATTCACATCGAGGACCCCTTACCGGATGTTCCGCGTCAACGGGCGCGAGGAGGACTGATGAAGTACAAGGTCGAGATTCTGTTCGATGCAGGCGGCGACGCCGAAGCGCTCGGGATTGCGCATCAGATCGAGAACGCGGCGTATGGCCTCGATGGCGTAGACGGCGTTGTGCGCGGGGACGTCGACCAGCTCAAGGCGACGTGGTCCTTTGCCCGGACCGTCATCCACGTCGGCGAGAAGATGCCTGTGTCGGTGCCGTCGTAGTGGCGGCCGGGCTCAAGGACAAGGTCGACCAGGCGGGAACCACCCAGGCGCTGGCCCAGACGCGGCCGGCGTCGACGGTCCTGTCGGTGTTCCAGGACGTAGCCGTGAAAGCGCGCCTGGCGGTCGCGTTGAACTCGCACCCGGGGCTCGCGCTCGACCGCTTCCTGATGGTGGCCAGCACTGAGTGCTCTCGCAATCCAAAGCTGCTGCAGTGCACGCGCGGCTCGTTCCTGCAGGCGCTCGAGATGTCGGCACACCTGGGCCTGGAGGTCGGCGGTCCACTGGGGCACTTCTATCTCGTGCCCTTCAAAAACAACAAGCGCGGCGGCCGGCTCGAGGTGGTCCCCATCCTCGGTTACAAGGGGATCATCGTTCTCGCGCGGCGATCGGGCCAGATCTCCGACATCGGGGCGCGGCCGGTCTATGCGAAGGACTTCTTCGAGTGGGAGTACGGCCTCGAGGACCGCTTAGTGCATCGGCCGGCGATGGACAAGGACCGCGGCGAGATTGTTGCGTTCTACGGCATCGCGCGCTTCACCAACGGCGGTCGCCAGATGCTGACTATGTCGAAGAGCGAGGTCGACAGCTTCCGCGGTCGCTCGCGCGCAAGCGACGACGGGCCCTGGAAGACCGACTACGCGCCGATGGGGTCCAAGACGGTGATCCGGCGCATGGCTCCCTACCTGCCGCTGACCGTGGAGGCCTCGAGCGCGATCGCCGAGGACGAGGAACGCGAGCTTGGGCTGACGCCGGAGATGGCCGACCTCACCGGGTACGACGGTGATGGTGTCGACGAACCGAACGCCAAAGGGGAGGCAGCTGCAGAGGGCGGCGACGCCAAGTCGAAAGAGCAGGCGGCACAAACCCCGCCCTCTGCAGCGCCCTCGCCCGAAGTCGCAAAAGGTGAAGCGGCCGGGGATCCGGGAGCAGCTTTCCGCTCGTGAAGATCACCATCGAGAGCACCTCGAAGATCGTCGAGCTGCAGGGCCATCTCTGCACGGTGCCGGCGCGCGTGTGGGAAGGCACGACCGAGAAGGGCGTCAAGGTGATCGCCTTTATCACTCGCCTCACTCCCGGTGATGCGACGCCCGAACAACATGAAGAGTTCGAGCAGGATCTGAAGGAGACAAGAGCCCCCTCGGCCGTCGCGCAGAGCTTCCCGATGAGGCTGATCCTGTGACGAACCACACCGATCGAATCCGTCGAATGACCACGTTCGCGGTTGTGGAGCGCATTCGCGCGATCGCGCCGCATCCGGATCCGAGGATCGAACGCCTTGAGATCGTCGAGCTGACGTCCGGTGTTCGACTGGTCACCGGCAAGCACTATCGAGCCGGCGACCTCGGGATCTACATCCGGCCAGGTGCGCTGATTCCCGGCTGGCTCGCAGAGCAGCTCTGGCTCGTCGGCCGAAAGCGCGCGCACGCCTGGTTCGAAGTCCGCGAGATCCCGATCGGCCTCGCCGATGGCGTCAAGGTCAACAGCCCTGGTTTGTGGTGCGGGCAGTTGTACAAGCACGACACGTCGACAGAGAGCCTCGAGCATTTCGGTGATATGGCAGCCGCCGGGGGGGTCGTTGGCACGCGAGGCGACCAGGAGGGCTGGATCTCGTGGCCGTACTGGCGCCTCGAATGGAGGGAAGGATTCACGCTCGACGGACACCTCGGCATTGTTGAAGCGGAAGAGCAGCCGAGAGGAACCCGTCACGATTCGCGTTTCACAGCGCGTTCACGCCCACGTAGCTCAGTCGAAGAGCGCCGGCTCGTTAAGCCGGAGGTCGCAGCCAAGACCACAGAGGTGGTCGGTCCGGCCCTTCGGGGCCTGGCCGATGCCTCAGCGGTAGAAGCCTCGGGTGCAACTCCTGCCGTGGGCTCCCAATGATGTCCTTTCGCGCGGTCTGCCGGCCAGGCATCGCTCACGACACGGTCCTGATCTACGGCGGTCCGGACGAGGACCACCGCGCGCTGCTCGGAACCATGAACATGCGGCGCGACGAGGCGATCGCGTTCTGGCGCTGGATCGGCGGCCGTCGCACCATCGACAACGTCCTCGAGGATGTCGAGGTCGAGGTCCCGCGTGGCTGAGGCTAAGAACCGCTCGCTGGCCGAGAACGTCGAAGTCTCAATCGACCTGCTCAACGGGCTCGTGGCGGAACTCCGCGAGACCGCGGTCAAGCTTGAGCGCTCGAAGGTCGCGATCGAGGCCGAGCTCGACATCGTCAAAACGGCCGAGATTCTCATCCGCAAGATCCAGAAGTTCCAGGAGCACCACGTCTCGCCGAAGGAACCGGCTCCGTGAGCGCAGATCCGCTCCGCCTGCGCGACCCAAAGAACCCGCGCAATTGGGAGTTGTGCTGCAAGTTCTGCGGGATGGCCTGGCCGGGTCAGGCCACGTTGGGTGATGCGATGGTCCCTCATTTCACGGAGAAGCATCCGAGCCGCCGGTATGAGTTCGTGATCAAGTGGGTCGGTCAGGGCAAGGCACCCAAGCGAATCCCTCGCCAGGAGGAGATGCGAGATGCCTGATCCCCGACGGGTGGTCTCCTGCTTGCGGTGCGGGGGCACATGGACTGGGTTCCGGCGCTGCCACTGTGGCTCCTGTCACCTGAACTTCAGCTCGGTGACTTCGTTCCACCGGCACCGCAAGGACTTCGCTTGCCTGGCGCCGGCCTCGCGCGGGCTGGTGTTGGTCAACGGCTACTGGTCGCTTCCCGGCAACCGTCCTCAAACGTCACTAAACCGCCGGTCTGCGACGCCGGGTCGCGCGAAAGGCTTGCGAGCGTCCACGGCTGACCCCGTAGGCGCGGTGAGCCTTTGAGCGGCGAAATCGCTATCTGCGCCCGGCTGGCGGATGTCGCCGAAGCACCACTTCCTGGCTCTGAGCTCAGGACCTGCTTCGACTGCGGAGCGCAGGTCGTGCTCAGTCCATCGACGGTGAAGCGGGCGCCGCGCTTCGTTCTGTGCCACGACTGCGGGGCCACTCTGATGCAGGCCAATCCGGACCTTGACCTCGGGTTCTCTGAGGATGCGCTGCGCGACTACCTCGAGCTCGATCGCCTGCGAGAGGCCGCGCCATGAAGGGCTTTGTGTGTGAGGCCTGTCGGCGATGGTTCCCGTGGGGCTATCGGCATACATGCACGGCCGGCATGGTCGGGTTCCGTTCGCGATGAGGATCACCTACCGGGACACCGAGGAGGAATGGTTGCGGCTCCAGCTTTCCGAGCGCGACCTCTACTGGATCGCGGGCTTTCTTGAAGGAGAGGGGAGCTTTCACTTCAACGGAACCGCAACGATCAGGGCGGTTCAGGTACACCTTCCGCCACTCCTGGCTCTCCAGCGATTGGTCGGGGGGACGGTTGGCCGAGCTTATCCTGGATCGGGCGCTTTGCGGACGTGCCATTACTGGGCATGGCGCGCTCGCGCCCTAGGGCAACTGCTTCTTCCGCTGGAATCGCCTAAACGCCAGGAGCAGATCCTTCAAATGCTTCATCCCTCGCGGGAAGCTCACGCCCGCGTTGCTGCCAGGGCGCGGAACCACCGCGCTGGGCTTCGCAAGGAGGCGGCCGCATGCGGGTGAGATATAGACCGATCGCCAATGACTGGCCAGGTGAGCGGACGCCATGGGCGGCTCGTAAGCGCGGCCAGTTCAAGAGCGGTTCCCTGTATGGCACCGAGGGACTGATCCGTCCAGGCCGCCAGGTGCCGTGGAACGAAACGCTGCTCCTCCTTGACCGCGAGCTGGGCGCGCTCGGTGCTACTGAGGTGGTGTTCCAGATCGACCTGCGCGAGCGCGACATTCGCCTCGACGGCCTGCCGCGCGGTGATGCCTCGCCTTCCGACCCCGCGGTGATCATCAGCTTCGATTCGAGGTACGGGGCACTCCGCTACTTCAGCGATCGCTTCGACAAGTGGCAGGACAACGTGCGCGCGATC
>WNFI01561198.1_pt1 | contig 33071 bp, 39 predicted proteins | sample 5400471 | NCBI WGS metagenome assembly WNFI01 (sample SAMN13153348, study PRJNA577476) | soil metagenome | isolation source: 100 cm saprolite on Douglas fir-dominated hillslope | place: USA:California | collected 2013-09-17 | reverse complement strand
AAAAATTTTCCACGGAACTGGCGGCAAGTGTGCGTGAGGCGTTTCTATTCGCGCTTTGCCCGATCGAAGGCGTGGGCTCGGTGTTGGAAGGCCTTCAGATCCCAACCTGCGTCGCCTCGTCCAGCGACCTTGACCGGGTGTCCCACTCGCTTTCCCTCACCGGACTGACGACGCATTTCGAGCAGCGGCTTTTCACTTCGCAGATGGTGGAAAGGGGCAAGCCCGCGCCTGATCTCTTCCTTTTCGCGGCGGAAAAGATGCAGGCGGATCCGCGCCGCACTCTTGTGATCGAGGACAGCGTGAGCGGGGTCAGGGCGGGCAAGGCGGCCGGCATGACCGTTTGGGGATTTGTCGGAGGCAGCCACTATCAGTCGCGTGACGGCAAAGCCATCCTCCACGATGCGGGAGCCGATCGTGTTTTCGGGCGCATGGCGGATTTTTGGCCAAATGAATCGGAAGAGTTTGATGGTCGCGCCTGATAGTGAAAAATCACGTCTGGACGAAGCCGCCCGCGCCGGCTGGCTCTACTTCATCGCCGGTCATACCCAGGACGAAATCGCGAAAATGCTCCAGGTCTCGCGCGCCTCGGCCCAGCGCCTCGTCTCGCTGTGCCTTGCCGAACGCCTGATCACGTTCCGGCTGGAACATCCGATCGCGGCGTGCATGGAACTAGCGGCGCGTCTGAAGGACCTGTTCCATCTCGTCTACTGCGAGGTTGTGCCGACCGATCCGGCTGCACCGCTTGCGGCTGCCGGAATTGCGGAGCGGGCCGCCAGCATCCTGGAATCGACGTTGCGCGCTGAGAAGCCCACGATCGTGGCGTTGGGCACGGGGAGAGCCGTGCGGGCTGCGGTCGAGCGCGTCTCGCCGATCGACTGTCCCAATCACCAGATTGTCTCGCTCGTTGGGAACATTTCGGCCGACGGCTCGGCGAGCTTCTTCGACACCGTCGGGCGTCTCGCGGACCGGACTAAGGCGCGCCACTACCCCATGCCGTTGCCGTTTCTGATGTCGTCCGAGGGCGAACGCGAACAGATGCTTCGGATCGATCCGATCGCCAAGGTGAGGGCGGTCGCAGCCAAAGCCGACTTGCGGCTGGTCGGGATCGGCCAGATGGATCAGCACGCGCAAGTGCATGTTGACGGTTTTGTCTCGCGCGAGGAACTGTTCGAAATGATGCGGTTGGGCGCCGTTGGCGAAATGATCGGTTGGGCGTTCGACGCCCAAGGGCGCATTATCGACGGCGGAACAAACTGCCGCCTGACCAGCATTCCGCCGCAGGTCCCTGCCGAGGCGCTGACCATCGGAGCAGCCGTCGGTCATGCCAAGGTCTCGGCGATAAGGGCGGCACTGAAGGGGCGCCTGATCAACGGGTTGATCACCGACGAGGCCACGGCAAGTGCCATCCTGAAGCAGTAGCGGAACTGGCCTACCTTAAGCCCTTCCGCGGGCGCATTTTCCAGCTCAGTTGACCCATTTCTTCGTCATGCCCGGGCTAAACAACAAGCCCGGGCATGACGAACTCTGATGCGCTGCACGGTAATGACGATTCAACCGGAACAGCTCTACCCGGAAGCAGCCCCCATCAAACCCTTTTTCGGTCCGCCTTTTTGCGGTGCATGCGCTTCATCTGATCCTTGACAAGGTTGTGGCTTGGTGTGAACATAACTGCAAGGCGTGAGTATATGCTCAACGCGATAATAGGGAGGTTCTCGTGAAACACGTCCTCGGCGCCCTGCTGGGCGCGGTTACCCTGTTGGGCTCGGCCCCCTCGATTGCACAGACAACGCTGACGATCGCCACTGTGAACAACGGCGACATGATCCGCATGCAGGCGTTGACGAACGAGTTTACCGCCAAGAATCCCGACGTGACCGTGAAATGGGTGACGCTCGAAGAGAACGTCCTGCGCCAGCGTGTCACAACCGATATCGCGACCAAGGGCGGTCAGTTCGACGTGCTGACCATTGGTACATACGAGGTCCCGATCTGGGCCAAGAAGAACTGGCTCATTCCGCTCGACAATCTCGGATCCGACTATGACGCCGCGGATCTGCTTCCCAAGATCCGCGACGCCGTGTCGGTGTCGGGCAAGCTCTACGCCGCGCCGTTCTATGGCGAGAGTTCGATGGTGATGTATCGCACCGACCTTTTCCAGAAGGGCGGATTGACGATGCCGGAAAAGCCGACCTGGGACTTCGTGGTTGATGCGGCCAAGAAACTCACCGACAAGTCCGCCGGCGTCTACGGCATCTGTCTGCGGGGCAAGGCGGGCTGGGGCGAAAACATGGCCTTGCTGACTGCAATGTCCAATTCTTTCGGTGCGCGCTGGTTCGATGAGAAATGGCAGCCGCAATTCGACAAGCCGGAATGGAAGAAGACCCTGTCGACCTACGTCGATCTGATGAAGGCTGCGGGCCCTCCCGGTGCAAGCTCGAACGGTTTCAATGAAAATCTGGCGCTGTTCAACTCCGGCAAGTGCGCGATGTGGATCGATGCCACGGTTGCCGCCTCCTTCGTGACCAATCCCAAGGATTCGAAGGTTGCCGACAAGGTCGGCTTCGCGCTCGCGCCGAATGCCGGGTTGGGAAAGAATGCCAACTGGCTCTGGGCCTGGAATCTCGCCATTCCTGCAGGTTCGAAAAAGGTCGCCGCTGCGGAAAAATTCATCGCCTGGGCAACCAGCAAAGACTACACCAAACTCGTCGCCGCGAAAGAAGGCTGGGCCAACGTTCCGCCGGGTACGCGAACCTCGCTCTACCAGAATCCCGAATATCTGAAGGTCGCTCCCTTTGCGAAGCTGACGCTGGCTTCGATCGACGCTGCCGATCCGAACAAACCGACCGTGCAGCCTGTGCCTTACGTTGGGGTGCAATACGCGGCGATTCCGGAATTCCAGGGCATCGGCACCACTGTCGGCCAGCAGTTTTCAGCGGCCCTGTCCGGTTCCTCGACCGTGGATGCGGCACTCGCAGCCGCGCAATCGTCCACGGAACGGGAAATGAAGCGCGCCGGCTATATCAAGTGATGCGCCTGATCTAGCCGCGTGTCCTTCCGAGCCTCAGACTGGCGGCCGCTCCGTTCGTTGCGAGCGGCCGCCCCTATCGATTTCGCCAAACAGCGGGAGCCGGCGGTGGCAACACAGCAAACACAGGTTCTCGGACGGGCCCTGCTGACTCCCGCCGTCGCGCTGTTGTTCGTCTGGATGATCGTCCCGCTGGCGATGACGATCTACTTTTCAACGCTTCATTACACCCTGCTGGATCCCGAGACCGAGGGCTTCGTCGGCCTGGAGAACTACCGATATTTTCTGACCGACCCGGCCTTCCTGACGTCGCTGCGAAACACCCTGGTGCTGGTCGGTTCGGTCCTCGCCATCACGATCCTTCTCGGCACGCCGCTGGCGCTGCTTCTCGACCAGCCGGTGATCGGGCGCAGCATTGTCCGATTGATGGTGATCGCGCCGTTTTTCGTGATGCCGACCGTCAGCGCGCTGGTCTGGAAAAACCTGCTGATGCATCCGGTCTCCGGACTGTTTGCCTGGATCGCAACGCTGCTGGGTGTGACGGCGATCGATTGGTTCACCGATGCACCCTTGCTCGCAGTCATCCTGATCGTCTCCTGGCAATGGCTGCCGTTTGCGACACTCATCCTGCTCACCGCATTGCAATCTCAGGACGAGGAACAAAAGGAAGCGGCCGAGATGGATGGCGCCGGCGCCTTTTCGACGTTCGTCTACCTCACGCTGCCGCACCTCGCGCGGCCGATCACGGTGGTCATCCTGATTGCGCTGATCCAGTTCGATGTCGGAAACGCCTCCGCCGGCGGACTGGTTGCGGTCGTGATCGCCAATATCGTGGCCTTCTTCCTGGTGCGGATCATCGGACGAAATCTGGAGGCGTAAGCGATGGCACGCAAGGTCACTTCAAGACGCGTGTGGGTGTCCACCGCCGCCGCGTGGTTGTTCGGATTTTTGATCTTCCTGCCGATCCTGTGGATGTTCCTGACCAGCTTCAAGACCGAGCTTGAGGCATTCGCGATGCCGCCGACGTTTCTCTTCTTCCATTGGACGACGGAGAACTACGCGACGGTGCAGGGCCGCAGCGACTACCTTCATCATGCGCTCAATTCCATCATCGTCGCCGGCGGATCGACGCTGATCGCCATGCTGATCGCTGTGCCGGCGGCCTGGTCGATGGCGTTTGCGCCGACAAAACGCACCAAGGACATTCTGCTCTGGATGCTCTCGACCAAGATGATGCCGCCGGTCGGCGTGCTGGTTCCGATCTATCTCATCTACCGGAATTTTGGCTTGCTGGACACCCGCGCGGGATTGGTCCTGATCCTGTGCCTTGGTAACCTGCCGATCGTGATCTGGATGCTCTTCACCTATTTCAAGGAAATTCCCAAGGATATCCTCGAAGCGGCGCGGATGGACGGGGCGACCATCGGACGCGAGCTGGTCTATGTGCTGACGCCGATGGCCATTCCGGGCCTTGCTTCGACGCTTCTGCTCAACCTCATTCTGGCGTGGAACGAGGCATTCTGGACCCTGAATCTTTCGACGTCGGACGCCGCACCACTGACGGTGTTTATCGCGTCCTATTCAAGTCCTGAGGGGCTGTTCTGGGCAAAGCTGTCGGCTGCGTCGACGCTCGCCATTGCCCCGATCATCATACTCGGATGGTTCAGCCAGCGGCAGCTCGTCCGCGGGCTGACGTTCGGCGCCGTCAAGTAGACCAGCGAAAGGGCGAAACAACATGGGCCAGATAACGCTCCAGGGAGTCCGCAAGTCGTTCGGGCCGGTCAATATCATCAAGGGTGCGAATCTGGATATCGAGAACGGCTCCTTCGTGGTTTTCGTGGGGCCTTCGGGTTGTGGCAAGACCACACTGCTGCGCCTGATCGCCGGACTTGAGGACGTCAGTGGCGGACAGATCCTGATCGACGGCCGCAATGTCGTGGACGTCCCGCCGGCGAAGCGTGGTCTGTCGATGGTCTTTCAGTCCTATGCGCTCTATCCGCATATGAGCGTCCGCGGCAACATCGCGTTCGGCCTGAAGATGGCCGGGCTGCCGCGCCTGGAGATCGACCGTAAGGTGGAAGCCGCGGCCGCCACGCTGAACCTCACACCCTACCTTGAGCGAAAGCCGCGCGAACTTTCCGGCGGGCAACGCCAGCGCGTCGCGATCGGACGGGCCATCGTGCGCGAGCCGAAGGCATTTCTGTTCGACGAGCCTTTGTCGAATCTCGACGCCGCACTCCGCGTCCAGATGCGCCTGGAAGTCACCAAGCTGCAAAAGCAGCTCGGGACCACCGCGGTCTACGTCACCCACGACCAGGTCGAAGCGATGACGATGGCCGACAAGATCGTGGTGCTGAACGCTGGCGGCATCGAACAGTACGGCTCGCCGATCGAATTGTACGAGCGGCCCGCGAACCTTTTCGTCGCCGGCTTCATCGGATCGCCCAAGATGAACTTCGTGTCCGGAGAGGCGGCCGAACAGCTTGGCGCCGCCACCATCGGCATCAGGCCCGAACACCTGAAAATCGGCAAACAGGGAGAAGGCTGGCACGGGACCGTATCGGTCGCCGAACATCTGGGCAGCGACACCTTCCTCTATGTCGATGCCGGGAAAATCGGAATGCTTACGGTACGCTGCCTCGGAGAATTCAGTCTGAAAGCCGGCGATCACGTGTGGTTGTCGCCAGATCCGGCGCGCTTGCACCGCTTCGACAAGGAAGGAAAGGCTATTCGGACGTGAGCGGTGACAAACGACACGATCGGTTTCAGCCGGTCTTTCCGCGACCCAACGAAAATGGATGCTGCGCCGAAATAGGTCATAGCGCTGCAATTGGCTGGTAGTCGACCTGCAAACAGGAAGAGAAAGAAGATGTATTTGGAAAAATTCAGACTTGGTGGCCGCACCGCCGTCGTCACGGGTGGCGGGCAGGGTATCGGATTAGCATGCTCGGAGGCGCTCGCGGAGGCGGGGGCGAAAGTCGTCATTGCCGACCGGGATCCGAAGGCGGCCGAGGACGGTTGCGCCAAGCTCAGGGCGTGCGGCTACGATGCCGATGTTGTCATCATGGATGTCACGAATTCGGGGCGCGTCTCCGAGGTGGCGGATCAACTCGCGGCACAGCACGGAAAGGTCGATATCCTTGTCAATAATGCGGGCATCGCGCGAAGCGAAACGCCGGCCGAAAAGGTCGCCGACGAACATTGGTTGAACGTCGTCGACGTCAACCTCAACGGCACCTTCTGGTGTTGTCGCGCCTTCGGCAAGCACATGCTTGACGCAAGATCCGGCGCTATTGTGAACATAGGATCGATGTCCGGCTTCATCGTCAACAAGCCGCAGGAGCAATCCTACTACAACGCCTCGAAGGCCGCGGTGCACCATCTCACGAAGTCGCTGGCGGCCGAGTGGGGTGCCCGCGGGGTGCGCGTCAATGCGGTGGCGCCGACCTATGTCGCAACGCCGCTCAATGCGTTCGTAAAGAACAATCCGAAGATGTATGATGCCTGGATCGGCGGTACGCCCATGGCCCGGATGGGAGAGGTCGACGAAGTCGCGTCAGTCGTCCTGTTTCTGGCGTCGGACGCAGCAAGCCTGATGACCGGAAGCATCGTTCTCGTCGATGGAGGCTATACGTGCTGGTAGGCTTGGGCATATCTTGAATGGGATTGGAATGAGGCAGGCCTTCATCGGTATCGACGTTGGGACATCGAGCGCGCGCGCCGGGGTGTTCGACGAGAAGGGAACCCTTCTGGCGGCGGCCCGGCATCCGATCACGGTTTGGCATGAGGCGGGGAACGTCGTCGAACAGTCGTCGTCCGAGATCTGGGCAGCGTGCGTCGCCTCTGCCCGCGCCGCAATGACGGAAGCCGCGATTCCGCCTTCCGCCGTCAAGGGCATAGGTTTCGATGCGACTTGTTCTCTCGTGGTACTCGACGCCGGCGGCAATCCGCTCTCGGTCAGCACGTCGGGCGACGCACGACGCAATGTCATCGTCTGGATGGACCATCGCGCGATGGCTGAAGCCCGTCTCGTCAATGATACCCGCGACGACGTTCTTCGCTATGTCGGCGGCTCGATCTCGCCCGAAATGGAGATTCCCAAGCTTCTTTGGCTGAAGAAACACCTGCCGTCGACCTACAATTCGGCCGGGCATTTCTTCGATCTCGCCGACTATCTTTCGTTCAAGGCTACCGGGTCGACGGCGCGTTCGATATGCACGCTCGCTTGCAAATGGAATTTTATCGCCCACGAGCAGCGCTGGAGCGAGAGCTATTTCGAACGGATCGGACTCGGAGATATCGCTTCGGACGGTTACGCGAAAATCGGAAACGAGATCGTCGTGCCCGGCACCGCGCTGGGCAGCGGCCTCACCAAAGCTGCCGCACGCGACTTCGGTTTGCTCGAGGGGACGCCGGTCGGCGCCTCGCTCATCGACGCTCATGCCGGAGGCGTAGGCACGATCGGAGGGCGCGTGAAATCGGGAGAGTCAGTCGATGTTTGCGGCCGTCTTGCCTATATCATGGGAACCTCGGCGTGCATCATGGCGACGACGACTGAGCCCCGCTTCGTCCCGGGCGTGTGGGGTCCCTACTACTCGGGCATGGTTCCTGGTCTCTGGCTTAACGAAGGCGGCCAGTCAGCGGCCGGCGCCGCTATCGATCATCTCATAAGATCTCATCCTGCGTATAACGAGGCCGTCGCGACCGCGCGCGCCGGCGGCATGGAGATTCTCGAATTTATCGAGCGGCGCATCGTCTCGCGCTCGGCAAGCCCAGGTGAGGCGGTATTGCTCGCCCGCGACGTTCACGTCCTGCCCGAATTTATCGGCAACCGTTCACCGTTCGCGGATCCGGACTCGCGTGCGATTGTCGCGGGATTGGATCTCGACGTCGATATCGGATCCATGGAGCGGTTGTTCGTGGCGGGACTGTGCGGTCTTGCCTACGGGCTTGCGGATGTCGTCGATGCGCTTCGGTCGTACGGTGTCCACAGCGACTTGATGGTGATTGGCGGCGGCGCAGGGCGCAGCGCGCTTGTTCGGCAGATCATGGCAGATACCACCGGTCTGACTGTCGCTCTCCCCGATACGCCGGAACCGGTCCTGCTGGGATCCGCAATGCTGGGTGCGGTCGCGGGCAGGGTCTATGAATCGATCGGTGAGGCAATGGCCTCGATGTCGGCGATCGGCTGGTTGAGCGAACCGACGACGCCGGGAATCGCCGACTTTCACCGGTCCAAGCGGCAGGTCCATAAACTGATGCGACGACTGGACCGGGAAAGCCGCGATGCGATGCACGGGGTCCAATTTGATCGCCGCGCCTGATGGAAGATCGAGACAATGCTGCTGAGCTGCGGAGACGCCCGATCTTTTCGGTCGCATGATTGCCGATCATGCGACGGCCTCGCAGGTCGAACTTCAATATGCTATTCGCAGCGAACATCAGACAACGCTTGCGTTCGTGCGTACCGTCGCTGGTGAGCCGCAATACGCTTTCTATGACGAGGAGACTGCGTCCCGAAACTGGATCTATCGCCGCGGTTCCATCCCGTTCGATGAAATTGAGGCAATCCATGTCGGGTCCACGACCCTCGTCGATGAAAAAGGGGCGGCTGAAACGCTCGCCATGGTCGAGGAGGCGCGTGGATCAGCCACCATCTCGTTCGATCCGAATTGCAGGCCAAACCTCGTCAGGCAAAAAGCCCGCTACGTCGATCGCATGGATGCGTTTGCCGCCATAGCGGACATCGTGCGAATGTCGGACGTCGACTTTGAATTCCTGTATGGTGGCGGCGATTATGCGGGAAAAGCGAAGTCACTCATTGAGGGTGGTGCGAGCCTTGTCGTCGTGACGCGCGGAGTTCAAGGCGCTCAGGCATGGCATAGGGTTGCGGGCGCGGTTGAGGTCGAAGCGCCCACTGTAAATGTTGTGGATACCATCGGGGCCGGAGATAGCTTTCAGGCGGCGCTGCTGTTCGCTTTCGATCCCCCGCGACAATCTGAGGTCGGCGCGGAATTGTCTCGTCTTTCTCCGGATGCGCTCAAACCAATCGCGACGCAATGAGCGCCGCGCCGCCGAGTCGGCGTGCCGTGTACCTTCTCAGATCTGAAAAAGTGAAGGGCATCCGATACGATCATTTCTTCGAGCGGTGAAGAGGCCATCGCAGTGGACCCCGTTCGCAATCAGGCGTCAGGTCTTCGCCAATGCAGTGCAACCGCTTCCGGCATCGATGCTGGATGCAATCTCGACGTTGTGCGTGAGCAGGACGTCCCATTCTCCCGGTCTGAAGATTTGCAGGGTAACGAATGCTTTTTGGAAAGACCGTCGCCTCTCAAGACACGCGATTGTTCTGGCACGTCGCGACAAGACTATCTTTACCGGGAAATGACGCAATCGCTACCAAGGAATGACGCCGCCCCTACCTCGGTATACTTAGCGAAAGCATCGTCCGACGTTATCTCATCGAGAGGCGCTGCGCCGTGTAACGGAACTTTCGCCAAATGACCGATTTGTATCGAAATCTTCTTCATGACGCTTGGTGGCGGCTATGACCTACAGGAATTTCTTGACAACTTCGGTGGCACTGGTTTTGGCCGCTCCTCTGGTCGGAAACGCAATCGCTCGCGACGATGGCCGGTACGCCGGGTCTCCGCTGAAGCCGTGGTTCGACAGCCTCAGGAGCAGCAAGGGGCTGTGTTGCTCGGATGCAGACGGTTTCGCCGTCTCGGATCCGGACTGGGACTCCAAAGATGGTCACTACCGTGTCCGCCTCGATGGCGAGTGGGTCGTGGTCCCGGATGAGGCCGTCATCACCGAACCAAACCGGGCCGGCCGAACGATGGTCTGGCCGATCAAAGGCTCCCTCGGTATTTCAATCCGTTGCTTCCTGCCCGGTAGCATGGGTTGATGTTTACATACCGAGCGGACCCGCCGCGAGATCCGTTCTCTGGAGGGAAATCTCCGGCGGACAGCCGCCCCGCGGAGTCGCGTCGCTCGTTAGAGCCAACTCCGCGCTTCCGGCTTTTCATTCCCCTGTCGCAGGCGACGCTCGCCCATGAAGGCATTCGCGCAATGACCGGTTACGGAATGTCCCCTTGTCGTAGCTGGGGTATTACTCCGCATTGACCTGTTGGGACATCAATCCGTTACCCGCCGGTGACGGCGAGCACGGCTTCCTTGATCTTGGCCAAGGCATAATGCCCGACCTGTTCGAGTTCGATATGCGGCATATTCGGCATCTCGTCGGCGGCCACGACGGCGTCGACGACCGCCGGGCCATCGACGGTTAGAGCCTCGCGGATCGCGGCCTTCAAGTCCCCCGGCTCCCGCGCCGTGAATCCATGCCCGCCACAGGCGCGCGCCAGCGCGGCAAAATCGGGATTTGGAAATTCGATGGCTTCGCGGAACGGCACGATGCCGACGCTTTCGGCCTCCAGCGTGATCAGCCCGAGTGCGGAATTGTTGTAGATGATGACCTTGACCGGCAGCCCGTGATGCACGGCGGTCATGAATTCGCCCATCAGCATGTTGAAGCCGCCGTCGCCGGTGAGCGCGATGACCTGGCGCGAGCGATCCAGCACCTGCACGCCATTGGCCTGAGCGAGCGCCGTGCCCACCGCCGCATTGTTGAACGAGCCGACGATGCGCTGTGACCCGCTTTGCCGGATCCAGTTCGCGGACCACAGCGTATTCAGCCCGGTGTCGAACACGAAGGCCGCATCGGGACGCGCGAGATCACTGACCGCGCGCGCCACCGCCTGCGGATGGATGCGGTCGTTGCTGCGCGCCAGATCGGCCTGCTTGTCCAGCATCTCATCCCATCGGTGACGCTCGCGGGTGACCCTGTCCCAGAATGTGGTGTCATTCTTCGCCGCCACCTTGTCAAGCAGCAGCTTCAAAGTCGGCCGTGCCGAACCGGTGACGCCGAGCGCAGTCGGCGTGCGCCGTCCCAGAACCTGCGAGCGCTCGTCGATCTGGATGACGGTGCCTTTGCTGGGCAGGAAATTCGAATAGGGATAGTCAGTGCCGATCATCAGCAGCAGGTCGCAATACTGCACGGCATTATACACCGCCTTGGTGCCAATCATCCCTAGCCCACCCATCCAATGCGGGTCGTCATAGGCCATGATTTCCTTGCCTCGCACCGAATGGACCAGCGGCGCCTTGAGCCGGTCGGACAAGGCGCGCAACAGATCGGCGGCTCCGCGGCAACCGGCGCCACACATGATCACCACGCTGTCGGATGCATCAATCCTGCGGGCGATCTCGGCGATGTCGGCGTCGTTTGCCGTGAATTCGCTGCGTGGCTTCAAGGTCGCGACACTTGAGTCTGCGCCAACCGCTTTCGCGGAGATCACGTCCTGAGGGAGTGTGAGATGCGCGACACCAGGACCTGCATACGCCGCGGCAATGGCCTGATGAAGCACGGCGGGTGCCTGCGCCGGCGATGAGATGGTTTCCGTATCCAGCGAGACGTCGCGAAACAACAGATCCGGCTCGGTGGTCTGGATGAAATCGGTGCCGTGCAGCGGGCGCGGCATGTCGCCGGACAGCGCCAATACTGGCGCGTGGTCGCGGCTCGCTTCATAGAGCCCGGCTACCAGATGGTTACTGCCGGGGCCAGTGGTTCCGGCGCAGACGCCGAGCCGGCCGGTTAGCTTGGCCTGGCCGGAGGCGGCCAGCGCAGCGCCCTCTTCATGCCGCACACCGATCCATTCGATCTTGCTTCGCCTGACGGCGTCGGCGAGCGGATTCAAGGAATCGCCGATCAACCCGAAAATCTGTTTCACTCCTATCTCTTCGAGCATGCCGACCAGCTGTTCCGAAACCGTTTGTGACATTTTCCGCTCCTGATGCACGTTATCGCGGCAACCAAGATCAAAAGGGGAGGTTTAAGACTTCATTGGACGCTAATGTTCTGTCGATGTGAATTTGCGGCAAATTACGATTCAGTGATCGCGCGCATCGGAACATAAGCCTGCTGCACGAGACCATCCTCAGTTCCGCGGGAACACAGTGGCGCCTATTCCTCCCCCGGATAGCGTTGTTGTCCGATCTGGTGAGGCGGTTCGTCATAGCCGGCCCGGCCGCTGTAGAAGACAAGCGCCATCAATCCGATGCCGATCACCAGCGAGAAGAAGATTCCGAGCGCCATGGCGATGTAGCCGTGCTCGGACATCTCCACGTCCGCATCCCTGGTCCAGCCTTCATAGCCGAGCCAGATGGTGCTGGGCGACCAATTCGGCGGCTTCTCTGGTGGGATAGTGGCCGAGTTCGTGCCCATTGTCGTCGCGCACGACCCAGTCGTCGAAGCTGTCGTCCGGAACAAGGTGAATAACGCCGGCTGCCATCGCTTGAGTTCCACGCCAAGGGCGACGATTGTCAGAGAATCGGCAAGTGCGCCGTGACGAGGATCAATTTTTCAGCACCACTGAGAAGATCTGGAGAATCTGACAGCCGTCAAGGCGCCCACGAGCAAAGCGTCTATCGGAACGCAAGCGAGCCCGAGCCGAAGAGATGGGATTGCCGGCGTTATGGAATCGACCGGCTGAACGGGGCTGTCGAGTGTACGAAGCCCAAGATGCCGATTGCCGGGTTGTTGCCGCTTGCTGCCGTCGCGAAAGGTGCACGAACGACTGGAGTCCGAGCCCGTGCCTGGCAAGATAGTGCTAAGGATTCAAACACCATGATCGCCGCGGTGCAATCGAACAAGAGGCCGACCAGCCATGTCATGAGCGTAGCTAAATTCGAGCGATTCTTTCGGATTGCGGCCGGGCTCGATGTCGACAAGCAGGACCTCAAGCGCTACAGCGACTTCATCAATCGGAAGGTTTACGACCTCCTGGTTCGGGCTGAAGCCGCAGCGAAAGCAAATGGCCGGCTTATCATCCAGCCGTTCGACCTTCCGATCACCAAGGGCCTGCAGGAAAGCATTCACGAATTCGAGAATATCGACGAGCAGATCGAATTGCGGCCGATTCTCGATCATCTCACCGCACGGCCGCCGCTGGACCTCGCTTATGGCGAAGAGACCGAGAGTCGACTGCCTGTGGTCGCGGGCGGGCTGAGCGTGGCGCTCGCGCGCGCCTTCAAAATCATTGATCACGATCTGAAGAACCCGGCAACCAAGCACTGGGGGCAGTGCTTCAGCATTTTCGACCTGCTGATGTAGAACTGCACGACCGGAGACTGGCGTTCGTGAATGCAGGTTGACGTCCGTCAAGGTCGGTGAAGATGAATCGGATACGTTCGTCGACGCCATACATGATTAGACTCCGAGTACGATCATGAAGATTCCTGTACTTGGCTTCACCTTAGGCATTCTCGTGGCGTACTTCATTGGAACGGTCCAAGCCCGTGACAACGGCGCCTATGCGCACTCTCCACTCAAACCGTGGTTTGACAGCCTCAAGTCCGGCAAGGGACTGTGTTGTTCGTTTGCTGACGGTTTTGCTGTTTCGGATCCGGATTGGGAATCGAGGAACGGCCATTACCGTGTTCGCATCGATGACGAATGGATTGACGTTCCTGATGATGCAGTGATTACGGAGCCAAACCGGGTCGGCAGGACGATGGCCTGGCCGATCAAGGGGGCTTTCGGGATTTCAATTCGCTGCTTCATGCCCGGCAGCATGACATGATACGCGCCTTTGGCCTTCAATAGCGTGATGTCGCCAGCGCGATCTCGCTCCCGCCGCGAGCTGGTTGCCGGGCTCAATCTGCTAGCCTTGCAAGAGCCTCAGATCGCGCCGATTGCTGCAGCCACCAGGTCGATTGACGGCGATCAACGCTCCAACCGATTGCCGCGCTTACAGTAAGCCCGTAAAAATGTCGGCGCGAAGGAAAGATCCCATGCGGCTCGGGAAGGCGTGCATCGCTCTTGCGATACTTGCGGGTTCGCCGGCCACCGCTCAGGGAGGCCGGTATGAACTGGTTCCCGAACCGGATGTCCGGCAAACGTCGTCTAACAGGGTGGCATCGGTCTATGTCATCGACAACAAAGCCAACCAATTCTGGATATGCACGGTACGATTTAATTATCAGGACCTCACGGCCAACAATGGGGACTGCGTCAAGCTCTCGACCGATATCGGCAGGCCGTCGCTAAGCGAAGCCTACAATGTACACGCGGTAACAGGCTCCGCCGCTATCAGCGCGTTTCTGCCCGTGATCTGGTTCATCGATCCCACGAGCGGCGAGGTTCAGTTCTGCGCCGTACGCCATGCGGGGTTATGCGTACGGATGAATTTGCCCTGACAGCTCGCAGATGGTCCCACTGCGAATCAGCGCGGTTTTCCGACCGCTGGCATTCTTTGAACTGGCATGGACCGCGCGATCGGCGAATAATGCACTCATCTTGCGATTTGACGGGCAGGTCGATGAACGGTCTTGCGAATGCGGGAGCGACCTCGATGGCAGCGTTACATATTCAGCCTCCGATGATGCCGAGACCTATAGCGTCGTCGACGAAGTCGCCCGGCGTGCGCTGTGCACGGGAGCCAGGGTGATGGGTGCGCGGAAGGAAGAATTGCCGGATCACGCTCCGCTGGCTGCCATCCTCCGCTACGAGTTCCACTGAGACGTCGGCCCTATACGTTCGTGGCAATCACAAATCGGTCGGCGCAAGACTACGCCCCGTGCGGAAGATACCTAGATAACGCGGGGAGGAAGGTCCGTCGGAGCGGCCGCGCGCCGTGCGATCCCTTGCCTGGCAGATTACGCGAAAACTGGAGGTGCACGTGATTCCGTTCTCGGTTCTGGACCTGTCGCCCATCAATCAGGGTAGTGATGCGGCTCATGCCTTCCGCAATTCGCTCGATCTGGCGCAACACGTCGAACGCTGGAATTATAAGCGATTCTGGCTTGCTGAACATCACAACATGCCCGGCATTGCCAGCGCTGCGACCGCGGTGGTGATCGGCTATATCGCCGGCGGCACCAAGACTATCCGCGTCGGATCTGGCGGCGTTATGTTGCCGAATCACGCGCCTTTGGTCATTGCAGAGCAATTCGGCACGCTGGAATCCCTTTACGGGGGCCGTATCGACCTCGGTCTCGGCCGCGCACCCGGCACGGATCAGCGCACGGCGCGCGCGTTGCGCCGGGATCTCGCGGCGACCGCCGAGAATTTTCCTCACGATGTCATGGAACTGCAGGCTCTACTGGGACCGGTGCAGCCCAACCAGGCGGTGCGGGCGGTGCCAGGTGCGGGCTTGCGAGTCCCGATCTGGCTGCTCGGATCGAGCACGTTCAGTGCGCAGCTCGCTGCAATGCTCGGTTTGCCGTTTGCGTTCGCTTCGCACTTTGCTCCTGCGGCGCTGATGCAGGCGCTGGACGTGTACCGCGCTCGGTTTCAGCCGTCAGAGCAGCTTCAGGAACCTTACACCATGGTTGGCGTAAATATTTTCGCGGCCGATACAGATGCCGAGGCGCGGCGTCTGATCACGTCGCTGCAACAGCAGTTCGTCAGCCTGCGTCGCGGCACGCCCGGACCGTTGCCGCCGCCGGTCGACAACATGGATAATTACTGGTCGCCCGTGGAGCGGGCGGGAGTTGAGCAGGCGCTGGCTTATTCCGTGGTCGGCTCTCCAGATGCCGTCCAGCGCGGGTTGGAAGCGCTCATCGCTGAGACCCATGCGGACGAACTGATGTTAACGGCGCAGATTTACGACCACACGGCCAGACTCCGCTCATTTGAAATCGCGGCCGAAGTGCGCGACCGCGTCGCCGCCCAACGCAACGCGGTATCGATGGCATGAAGGCGGAACGACCAGCCTTTCCGGCCGGGCAGGCGTAGCATCTCGGTTCGGAAAATCGACGCAAATGGACCGCTGACTTGTCAAAAATGGGCTGCAGTTCCCACCCGTATCAGGAATTGCAAGCCAGAGTATGTCGTTGGCCGCTCATAACAGAACAAATACCTCAACGCCGTCTTGCTTACGTCTTAAATCAGAGCGATTTTTTGCAGGGCACGATCAGCCGGCACCTTTGGCTACTTCCATCGCATGAATGTCCCTCACCAGGCAGCGCAGACCGTGCAATTGATCCAGGAGATGCAAAACGATCGCGATGCCCTCGTCGTTTACCCCGAAATCTATCTTGAGATCCTGGATCAGCCGCGCCCGCGCGAGGTCGGCGTCCGTGAAGTGAAATGTCGTTCCGCTGGTGACGGGCAGCAGCCATTCCGCTTCAATCCAGGCGTTCAATGTCAGAGCGTCAAGGTGCGATCGACCGATGAATTCCTGGGTCTCCATCGTCACACTCCCATGGATTGCCGCGGACTGTCGGCCTCAGGCTGCCACTCCGCGACGAATTTTTCGAGCTTCGGATCGAGTTTTTGCGGAAGCACCAGCCTGAGCGTGACGTATTGATCGCCTCTGCTGCCATCGGAACGCGGTACGCCGCGGCCCTTTAGCCGGAGAACGCGACCGGTGCTTGACCATTTTGGCACCGTCGCTGTGACCGTTCCACTGGGGGTGGGCACCCTGACCTTTGCGCCCAGCACCGCCTCCTTCAGGGAAATCGGCAGATCCAGATAGATGTCGTCGCCTTTGCGGGTGAAGTAGGGATGCGGCAGCACACTTATCTCGATCAGCGCATCGCCTGGCGGGCCGTCACCCGCCGCCGGACGGCCTCTGCCTTTCAAGCGCAGAATCTGGCCATCCCGAGTCCCCGGCGGAATGCTGACGTCCAGCGTGGTGCCGTCAGGGAGGACAAGAGATTGCTTGCCGCCAATGACGGCATCAAGAAAAGAAAGATCGAGATGGTAGCGGACATCCTGGCCCCGCCTGCGGCGTCCCGCGCCGGCTCCTCGGCCGAAAATCTCCGAGAGAATGTCTTCGGTGCCGGCGTAATCGCCGAAATCAGCAAAGCCGGCGTTGCTTGTGTAGGCTGACCAGCCATCCTGATCGGCGAAATCCCTGTAGTATTGCTGGCGTGGCCGCTCCGTGCCTGAAGCGTCGATTTCCCCGCGGTCAAAGCGTGCGCGCTTCCCTGGATCGCTCAAGAGATCATAGGCGGCCGAAACTTCCTTGAACTTGTCTTCAGCAACCTTGTTGCCGGGATTGAGGTCTGGATGCAGCTTTTTTGCCAGGCGGCGATAGGCCTTTTGAATATCGTCCTGCGACGCGTCCTTTTTCACGCCCAGCGTTGTGTACGGGTCTACAGCCAATGCCCACTCCTGTTTGCACGTCGGCAAAGCCGAGCGAATGTGGCGTCATTGTTTTGCCGCGGGCGATGATGGCTGCTGGGGCTTGGCCACGACAACACGTGCCGGTCGCAGCAAACGGTCGTGAAGCATGTAGCCATTTTCTAAAACCTGGACAACGCTGCCGGGGGCGTGTTCTGTCTCATTCGTCTCCATGACCGCTTCGTGTTTCCTGGGATCAAACGGCTCGTTGAGGGCGTTGAGTTCCTCGACGCCGAAGCGGTTCAGAATCTGTGTCAAGATGCGGTCGGTGGCCGCAACGCCCTCTATCAATCCGCCCCTTTTCCCGCCTCCGCATCGGTCGCGCCGGCATCGATGGCACGGCGCAAATTATCGACAACCTGCAACAACTCCCGGGCAAAGTTCGCGATCGCGTATTGCTGGGCGTCTTCCGCGCGCCGCTCACCCTGACGCCTTGTATTCTCGGTCTCGGCCAGCGCCCGCATCAACCGCTCACGCAACGACGCAATTTCCGATTCCGACGCGGAATCGTTGTCTTTAGCTTCGCCCGTAGCTGACGGGTCGACATCGTTGTCCACGGTGTTTGTCGCCATGTTATGCTCCCGTGTCCCACCGCGTCGCGTCTGCGTGAAGCCGCGTTGTTTCACGACGCTTTCTGGTTACGAGGATCGACTTCTTCGAATTCGGCATCGACGACGTCTTCGCCGGAAGAACCACCTCCGTCGCCGGACGATCTCGCTTGGCCGCCCGCGCTATTGGCGCCTTGCGAGGCCGCGCGATTCAAGGCTTCGCCTATTTTGGACGCCGCCTGCAGCAGACGTTCCGTCGCCTGACGGATTGATTGCGCGTTTTCCGAAGTCAGATTTTGCTTTGCTTCGGCGACGGCTTGCTCAACCTGCTTCTTGAGGTCGGCGGGAATCTTTGTCTCTGCCTCCTTCAGGGCTTTCTCGGTGCTATAGATCGCCGCATCGGCTTGATTGCGCGCTTCAACAAGTTCCTTGCGGCGCTTGTCTTCTTCGGCATGAGCTTCTGCCTCCTTGATCATCTTCTGGATATCGGCCTCGCTCAAGCCGCCGGATGCCTGGATCCGGATGCTCTGTTCCTTGCCGCTCGCCTTGTCCTTGGCCGACACGTTGACGATACCGTTGGCGTCGATATCGAAAGTGACCTCGATTTGCGGGACGCCCCGCGGCGCGGGCGGTATCCCGACCAGATCGAACTGGGCGAGGAGCTTGTTGTCGGCCGCCATCTCGCGCTCGCCCTGGAAGACGCGGATCGTGACCGCCGTTTGATTGTCCTCCGCCGTTGAGAAAACCTGGCTGCGCTTGGTCGGTATGGTGGTGTTGCGCTCGATCAGCTTGGTCATGACGCCGCCAAGCGTCTCGATTCCGAGCGACAGCGGCGTAACGTCGAGCAACAAGACATCCTTGACATCGCCCTGCAGCACGCCGGCCTGGATTGCGGCGCCGATTGCGACCACCTCGTCCGGATTGACGCCCTTATGCGGCTCCCGCCCGAACAGCGTCTGTACGGTTTCCTGGACTTTGGGCATGCGAGTTTGCCCGCCAACCAGCACGACCTCGTCGATATCAGACGGCTGAAGACCCGCGTCCTTCAATGCGGCTTTGCACGGTCCGACCGTGCGCTGGATCAGATCGTCCACCAGTGCTTCCAGTTTTGCGCGCGAAAGCTTGACGGCAAGATGCTTCGGCCCGTTTTGATCCGCAGTAATGAACGGCAGGTTTACATCGGTCTGGGTAGCACTCGAGAGTTCAATCTTGGCCTTCTCGGCGGCGTCTTTGAGGCGCTGCAGCGCAAGGCGATCCTTGCGCAAGTCGATGCCATTCTCCTTGCGGAATTCCTCAGCCAGATAGTCGACGATCCGCTTGTCGAAATCCTCACCGCCGAGGAAGGTGTCGCCGTTGGTCGCTTTGACCTCGAACACGCCATCGCCGACCTCGAGAATCGAGACGTCGAACGTCCCTCCGCCGAGATCATAAACGGCGATCTTGCCGCTTCCCTTCTTGTCAAGTCCATAAGCAAGCGCGGCTGCGGTCGGCTCGTTGATGATACGCAGCACTTCAAGACCGGCAATCCGGCCGGCGTCCTTGGTTGCCTGACGCTGGGCATCGTTGAAATAGGCCGGTACGGTGATCACGGCCTGCGTCACGGCGTTACCGAGATAGGCTTCCGCCGTTTCCTTCATCTTCGTGAGAATGAAGGCGCTGATCTGGCTGGGGCTGTATTTCTTGCCTTTGACCTCCACCCATGCGTCACCGTTGTCACCGGGTACGATATGGTAGGACACCATTGTCTTGTCTTTCGCGGTGATCGGATCGTCATAGCGGCGACCGATCAGCCGCTTGATGGCGTATATCGTGTTTTCCGGATTCGTAATGCTCTGGCGCTTGGCCGGCTGTCCGACCAGGACTTCACCATCGTCGGTGAAGGCGACCATGGACGGCGTCGTGCGCCCGCCCTCGGCATTTTCAATGACCTTGGGCTTGTTTCCTTCCATCACGGCAACGCAAGAGTTGGTGGTTCCGAGATCGATGCCAATTGCCTTCGCCATGACCAGGCTCCTTGTTCCAGATGCGTGCGAGTTGCTTCGACCTATTGCAGCGACCCGTCGATCACCACGTGACGCGTGAGCGGAATTGGGCGTCGTTTCAAGCGATCTTCGTTTATGTGCGGGACGCGCAAAGCACGTAAGGGGAAACGGCAAAACGCGTCCCGCACCCGCTTGGGACGCTCAAGCGGCTTCCTTGACTTCGATTTTCTTCGGCTCGGACTTGGCGGGCTTCGGAATCACGACCTTCAGAACACCGTTTGACATGGTTGCCTGGACGCTTGACGGATCAATGCCAGGAGGCAACTGCAGCACGCGGTAGAACACACCATAGCTCCGCTCGCTGTGCTGAACGTTCTTGTCCTTCTGGCTTTCCTCGATCTTCTTTTCGCCGCGAATGGTGAGGGTGTCATCGTCAATCGATATTTCGACGTCCTTGCGTTCAAGCCCAGGCATCTCCGCGCTGATCTCGATTGTCTTATCGGTTTCGGAGATTTCGATGTTAGGGATAATATTGGGCGTGCCGCTCGGACCTATTCCCTGCGCGAATTCGCTGAACAGCCTGTCGATCTCGCGATGGAGACCGAACAATCCGAAATCAGGCCGCATCAACCCGCCTTCACGAAACGGAACCAGTGATTTTAACCTCATGGGGTTCTCCTTTAGCTTGGGGACTCATTTACCTTGGGGACTTGCTGACGGTCTTGTTCCAACAAAACGGTGGCTTCAGGGACTGACCACGATCCGGTCTTCGACCTTGGTGACGCCGGGCGCCGACCAGGCGACGCGCTCCGCTTCCTCGCGCTCGATCCAGGAGCGAACGGTACCTTTCAGTGTTACCTCGCTACCGTTCGCTTCGACGGTGATCCGATTGGCGTCCACCTCGGCATTGCGCTTGAACGCCTCCTGGATCTTGCGCTTAAGGTCTGAGGGTTCCACCTTGGGCTTCACCGTGACGACGTTGGTCACGCCCTTCACGCCTTTCACCTTTCGCACGGCGGACTCAGCGGAGGTTTTTTGATATTGCCACTCGACCGCGCCTTCCAGAGTTATCCAGCCATCCTTGACGATGACCTTGATCCGGTCGTAAGAAATCGGCAATTCCGCGTTCAGGGCCGCCACCGCGTCTCGCGCAATGTCCGGATCGGGACGCTGATCAATCGCGGGCAGCCGGACCTCGATATCATTCGCAACCCCGAGAACACCTGCGACCCGCTTTGCGGCGGCCTCGGCTTCAAGCCTGTCGGTGTAACTGGGGGCGAAGCCCGCGAGCGTAACAACGCCATTTTTGACGGAGACGGCAATGTCATCGGCATTGAGATCGGGATCCCATCTCAACTCCTCCCGTACATCGCGTTCGATTTCACTGTCGGATTTCATGATTGGCTCCTCGTCTGCACAAAGGGGATTTGCGGGGCTCGGCTGATGACTTCAGCGATGCCGACCAATTTATGAGGGGTGACGGGGGCGGCCATGACGTCCATCAACTTCCGCTCCAAGTTTATCATGAGTGGTGAAGGAGCTTCGTTTATCATGAGTGGTGAAGGAGCTTCGTCGTAACGCCGGTTGCTGCGAACGTCGTCGGATGCTCCGGAATCACGATGGGGGTCCACGGACCGGAACCTTCAGGTCATTGCAGCAGCGCTATGGCTGCCCGAGCCGCTCGTCACCGAGCCAGGGATCGGCTCGCAGCGAATGGAGCGGAAGATCCTCCGTCCGCTTCGCCAGCTCGATTTCGTGAACGTGGACGGCTTCCGCGCCGTGCCGCATCAGGATTTCCTGGGCTTCGGATTCTTTCTCCGGAGATCGGACCCGCACCCAGATCAGCAAGCCGTGCGCTTCCGAAAGTTTCTCCAGGCCCCGAGTACGCTTTTGCCGCAAGAGCCGCCGCACCAGAAAAACCGCAAACCCGCCCGCAAAAAGTCCGCACACAGCCGAAAAGATGACAATGGAGAGCGGCCCCATGTCTCGCGTGACCAGATAGTACACGATCGCCATCGCGCCAATGCAACCGGCGAGGCTGCCAACGACGGCCACCGTGTTATTCACATCATCTTCGCCTATAAAAGAGTCCCGCGCAGTGCTCGGGATATCGGCGAGATCTGCGGAAGGAATTGACATGTAATTCAAGCGCCGCTGGAGCTCGTCGAGCGAGGCACTAACATCGATGTCGGCACGGTCGACTCCTGCAACAAGCAGGTCCTCTACCGCCGCGTCGAGCGCCTTCCGCGACTGGAAGACGCCCGTCACCTCGCGAGTGCGGACCTGCTCCAAGATATCGTCCGACGATCCATGCATCGAGGTTTTCCAGCTAGCGGTTTCAACTATGCCGGATAGTTGAATTCGGACAACTTCTTCAGTTCGTCCTTCGACGCGCCCGGCAACGTGATCTTCTGTCCCGCATCATCGATGACAAGGCTATCATACGGCACCACCACAAGACGTCTGCCCAGACCGAGGAAGCCACCCACCTGCAGCACTGCGAAATTCACTTGGTTTTTGTCGGGATCACATCATCGATGGTCCCGATCTTTTCGTTCTTCTCGTTGATGACGTTGCTGCCAAGCAGCTTGCTCATCCGATAGCCTTTCGCTACGACCGAAAAATCGACCTTGATGAGTTCAACCACGGCTTGCGGCAGCGCAGGACCACTCGCCAGGACAACCGCGAGCGCCGTCCAAATGATCCAGTCCGGAGAGCGTCCTCGTACCGCAAGAATGAGGCGCGACGGATTCGGCAATGCGGGAGCTGCGTCGCTGCCAGGTTTCAGGGGTGTTCGGAGTCCTGTGAAGGCAACCATGGTTTTCTCCTGAGGTTTTTTTTTGAGTACGGCTATGGGATAATTCCCGGGTGTCGAACTGGCACTGACCGTTGTCAATTCGAATAACCTTTATCGAACCGTCACGTTGATCTGAGCGGCTTCTTCGCAAACCCGTCATGTGCTCGTCTCGGCGGCGACACGCATTTGGATTCCCGACACCAGGGACGCGTAATCGTAGGCACCATCATGCCGCACACCATTGATGAAGAAGGTCGGCGTGCCATTCACGCCGCTGCGTACGCCGCCCATGAAATCGTTGCGCACGTTATTTCTGTACTGGCCCGTCTCGAGAGCGTTCCGCATGGCTGCTTCGGGAAGTCCGAGCTCCTCGCCAATCAGGAAAATTGTCGTAATGCTCAGCCTGGCTTTCATCCGCGACCACATTACGTATTTTTACGTACGCATATTTCCGGAATGTTTTGATCGATTTTGCTGAGTGATAGTTCACCGTGCGCAAGGAAGTGTTTCTCACAACACGGACGGATCCTCGAAACCAGGGATGCGATTATGAAAACGAGAACCCACGCAGCGGACTATTATCGGCGGATACTCTCAGTGCAGCCCCATGCGCTGAAACGCCTTGATGCATTTGCCGCGATTAAGCATTGCCATCGCGGTCAGGAAATTCTCAATAATTCAGGGCCTGCGGGCCACTGGTATTACGTTATCACCGGCGCGGTCCGGCGATGCACAATCCGCTCGGACGGGCGGCGACAAATCGTCGATCTGATGCTGCCGCGGGATTTTTTCTTTGTCTCGGACAGTAAGAGGGAGGAGACGATCGAAGCGATTGCCGAAGACACCGTGCTTGCAAGCTATCCGGGCCAGCGGATTGAAGCGCTCGCGGAGCGTGACCCGCAGTTCGCGCGGGAGCTCCGCGAGGTCGCGTTTCAGTCCCTCACTCGATCCCAAGACCAACTCCTGATTCTTGGGGGCGTCACCGCGCTCGAGAAGGTCGGCTCTTTTCTGCTTTCGCTTGATGGACGTGCGTCAGATACAAGAGGGCAAGTGGAACTACCAGTCTCGCGGTATGACATCGCCGAATATCTCGCGGTTTCGGTCGAGACAGTGTGTCGGGCCATTACGGATCTGCAGCAGCGGGGGTTCATAACTTTGGCAGGCAAGCGAACGGTCAAAATTCTGAACCGCGGCGCCTTGGAAGACCGTGTCTGGGAAAAGTTCAATGCTGGCAGGTCTGATTCGATTGGGCCAAGTCGAATAGCGGCCTAGCCCTTTCGTCTATTAGCGGGTAGCGGCGATTTGAGCCTCGCCATTACTCCCAGACGTATGACCTCTGCGAGCTGACGCATTCTTAGCCGCTCCATCATGCGTGCACGGTGGACCTCGACCGTGCGCACGCTGATCCCGAGATCATAAGCGATTAGTTTGTTCGGTCGGCCGGCCAGAAGTCCGTCAAGAACTTCCCGCTCGCGCGGACTGAGAGTTGCGACCCGGCGGGCGGCGTCGGCGATATCGCGGTCGCGTTCGGAATGGCTTTCTTTGCTAAACGCCGCCTCGATTGACCCGAGCAAAGCGTGATCACTGTATGGCTTTTCCAAAAAGTCGGCCGCGCCCGCCTTCATCGCACGAACAGCCGTTTGAATATCTCCCTGGCCGGTCACGACAATAATTGCGAGGTCGTTTCTCATCTTGAGAAGTTGCGCTTGGACCTCCAGTCCGCTCATGCCCGGCAAGCGAACATCCAGCAGAACACAACCCGTCTTGAACGTCTTCGCTGCCGTCAGGAATACGTCCGGATGGTCGAAAGTGATCGGCGCGAAGTTCGCTGAACTCAGCAGGCGTTCCAGCGAACGAAGGACGGCGTCGTCGTCATCCAGAACGTAGACGGTTCGTTCAGTCTCCATCGGACACTCCACCGGTCGGAAGTGTAAAGCGAAAAATGGTTCCACCCCCGGGATTCGGCTCGGCTATCAATTGACCGTCGTGCGCCTCGATGATCGAACGCGAAATTGACAGTCCCAGTCCCATGCCATCGTGCTTGTTTGAGACGAATGGCTTGAATAATCGGCCGACGATGTCGCCAGGAATTCCGGGTCCAATATCGGCGACGGCAATTTCGACCGTCTCGTCATCGAGGGCCCTCGTCGTCAAGGTGACTTCCCGCGGTTCCTGATCGGCCATTGCCTCAAACGCATTCCGGACGAGATTAACGATAACTTGCTGGATCTGAACCCGGTTCACCAATACGTCCCGGACGTTGTCATCGAATTCAAACCTTAGACGCACCGCTAGTGGAGCGGTGCTACTCAATACAAGGGTGCTTGCTTCCTCGATCATCGAGGGAAGTACTTCTATTCGTCTCTCCGTCTCACCCCTGCTCACCAATTGACGAAGGCTGCGGACGATTTCGCTCGCTCGCAATGCCTGCTCGGCAGCCTCGTTGGTGATTTCTTGCGCGGTCAGGAGATTGATCTGCCCCCCGCGTGCAAGCAGCCGCTTCGAGGCATTGACTGAATTGACGACCGCCGTGAGTGGCTGGCTGATTTCGTGCGCAAGAGCGGCGGCCATCTGGCCGGCTGCTGTGAATCGCGCTGCGTGAAAAAGCTCATTCTGCAATTTCTGAAAGCGTAAATCGGCTTGCGTGCGTTCCAGCTTCTCCGTGACGAGTCGTTTGTTGGTGTCTGCCAGTTGAAATGTTCGTTCTTCTACGCGCCGCTCCAGAGTTTCATTCAGATGACGAAGCGCCGCTTCGGAATTCTTCTGCTCGCTGAGATCGCGACTGACCATCGCGACGTTCATCGGCTCTCCGGTACGCGGATCGTCGATCCTGAAGCAATCTATCAGGAAGGGTATTGGTGCCCGGGTTTGAAAATGCCTGAGGTCGAGTTCTCCCTTCCACCGGCCGGTGCGAAGCACCAGAGGCCAGAGCTCGTCCTGTATTGTTTTTCGGTCCTGCGGCGAAATGAAGTCGAGCACATGAAGGCGCAATGCGTCGTCGAGGGCGTCAAGTCCCACCAATTGAAGTCCTGCCGGATTAACATACTGAACCTGACCGTTCAGCGAAGCTATGCTGATGAAGTCGGTCGTCCGCTGCACGAGTGCTGTAAACCTTCTTTTTTCAGCGTCTCCCAGCCACTGCTGGAAGGCGATTGCCGCCTGATTGGCCCCGGTGTTCAGGAGCAGCCTCTCTGCTTTGGTTGGAAACGTGGGTCGGATAGAACCTGCGGCAAGTGTTGCATCGCCACCGAACCCGATTGGTGCGGTCTTGACGTGCAGCTCGCTGCCGCCGGATGTGTCGGCAATAACAAACTCCTGTCCACTGCCGAGCGTTGTTTTTTCATGCTGTAGCCTGGTCCGCACCTGTTTGAGGTTTGCAGGATCTAGCTTCGGATTTCTGCGGGCCAGTTCGGTGATGACCTGGTTGCCATCGCCGGGGAGGGCAATGAAAACGAAATCGGCATCAAGCATCGCGATCAGCGCAGCGACGATGCTGCTGCCGATCTGGCGCATATCATAATTCTGCCAGGCAGCCGGAAGCATTGAGAGCGCGACGAGATCGCGGATGCAACGTTTCAACTCATCGGAATTGGCAAGCGGTTCCGTCCACGGCATTGCCTGCGCCTTGAGTTACGTTCGCGGCGGCCGGATGAATTTGATACCTGTCTTTGGAAGTTCGCAACGCCAAAATTGGCTTTCACCGCATGACGAAGAGATGTTTCTCAGTGAAAAAAAGGAGCCAATTGTCCGTAATCCGACGTTTTTCGCCACAATTTTAAGGCGAACTATCGAAGTTGTTTCGATCAGAGATGTCGTTCCTTTCGAGTGGGGCGTGGTGTCCTTGGTCGGCTGGGAATGCCGACGCGGGTCATGGGAGTCCATGCAGGAGGATCACTCGCAGGAAATGTGTCGATCAGGCTGCAAGTGATTTCATCAATGGTCACGATGGTTTCAATTTCCCGAGCATTTGCCCGGCCTTTTCGCTTTCGATTGTGCGGTATCCTGGGCGTCATCGACACTCGCCCGCCTAAGCGGCTGTTCCGACCGCAGTGGGGCTGACGCGCTCGTGCTGCCGCGATCGGAGCTTGAAAGAGAATACGACCAGCACGACGCCAAAAGCGAGTGCGTAGGCGCCGATCCACCATGTGAGCACCAGAGCTCCGATCAGCGGAGCAGCAATAAGGAGTACGCCATACGCAAGCGACAGCAGCCCGCCGAGAACCAGCCACCATCGGCCATGGTCTATGTTCAAGCGGAGACCCGCAGCCATCATCAGCGCGCCCGAGACAATCGCCCATGCGGCAATCAGCAACACGAACGCAAGAACGGTGATGCCCGGCCAGAGAGGTGATGCCCGGCCAGAGAAACGCGACAATGCCTGTGGCGATATTGAGCAGCCCTTCAAACACCAGCAATCCCCAGCGGTCTCTGCGGCGAATCGCCCGCACAGCCGAGATGATTCCGGCAACGCCATCGACCAGCATATAGGCAGAGAACACGATCACCAGCGACAGCATCGTTGGACCAGGAAAGACCAGCGCGATGCGTCCGAAGAGTATGCCGAGAATACCTCGCAGCGTGAATAGCCACCAGTTTTGAACGAGCGTCTCTCCCGCCGATCGAACGTCAGAGGCGGAATTGATCGTGCTGCTGGCCATGGCATGCTCCCAACTGCGACTTGGTTTCGACCAATTGAAGTCTCTGCTGCTCTTGCAGCTTGAAGTCTCTGCTGCTCTTGCAGCCCAAGTGTATTATTGCCTGCGCCACACGATGGGCGTTGACGAGTATCAACAACGCGAGCGCCTTTTCGGTCGGTTCTCCTCGTTGGGCAGATGATCAGATGATTTTTTCTGCCGCGATCCCGAAGGCGAATGACCTAATCCAACCGGCGAACTCGCGGATTGCGCGATGCTGGCGAACTTGCCGCGCGTTGGGTCGGGCCGACGACATTGGACAAGCCTCCTTTTTCAGCGTCACAAAGTGAAAAACGTTGGAACCAATGGCAATCCGCAAAATTGCTTCACCGCAGCTGTAAACGTAAGGAGTAGCCGAAATGGCAGAGAGCTTGCTGGACGAATGCCGGGAGTCCATTCTGAAAATTGCCGCAACCCAGCCTCCCGACGGGAAAAGAGCTATTTTGATGATGGCTGAGATGTTCCGGGCGAATTCCGGCCGGGCGTCGTCCGAAGGTCAGCCTTCGCCACAAAACTTTCATGCGCCGATAGGCAGCCGATAGCTTCGCATCGGCGTCAATCGCGCTGGCGTTCGCGATCAGATATATGACGCGCGCCTACGAGTCATGCACCGCAAGGATGATTTTTCCGATCACATGCCCCTCGGCGAGGCGCTCGTGCGCCTTGTAGGCCCGTGCGAGGGGATAGCATTCCGCGATCGGAACCTTGAGCCTCGCGGCCTGCACCGCCGCATTGAGGCGCTCGAATTCGCGAACTCCGGCGATGCCGTCATAACGGATCAGGGTCATGCCGCGCCGCTTCTTCGGCGCAGGCTCGACGCCGTTGGGGTGGGCAACACGGCCGGCGGGCCGAAGCACATTCAGGCATCGTTCCAGCGCGTCTCCACCGGCGAGAGCCAGCACGGCATCGACACCCGTGGGTGCGAAGTGGCGCGCCTGATCGTCGATATCGACGCGTTTGCCATCGACAACCGCATGCGCACCCATCTCCCGTACCAGTTCCACCCCTTCCTTGCCTGATGCGGTTGCAAACACCCGGGCGCCTCGAAACCTTGCGAATTGCACTGCGAGCGTGCCCACTCCTCCCGAGGCCCCATGAATGATGATGGTCTCGCCCTCTTTCAAGCTAAGCGCGTCGTCAATGCCCTGCAGCGCAGTCAAGCCCGTGATAGGGATCGCTCCGGCGTGCCGCAGATCAAGCCGCCAGGGAATCGCCGCGACCTTGTCGGCGGGCACCGCAACATATTCTGCGTAAAAGCCGCCCTTTGGATTCTGCCAGCTGTAGGCATAGACCTCCTCACCGACCTTCAGCCGCCGCACCCGCGAGCCGACCGCAGCGACGATGCCGGCGCCGTCGAAGCCGAGAACGAGGGGAAAATGCGGTTTCCGGCCGGCATAAAGCCCGCGCCGGACATCGGCGTCCCATGGGCCAACGCCCGCGGTATCGACAGCGATCAAGACTTCACCGGGATCAAGTGCCGGCACTGGCAGGGCGTGAGCCGTGATCACGTCGGGTTCACCAAAGCGGTCGATAGCCGCGGCGAACATCGTGCGGGGCACATGCATCGTGTGATGCTTCGGAGCAACAGCATGGCGGGTACGGTCGAGCATGACAGGAGTCCTCAGGGCGGGCCTTTCATCTCCATGAAAGAGATTGCCGGCCACGGCGCTGACGTCGATCAATTTCACGGACCAAATGCGGGACGCCCGTCCAGGATCCGCCGATCCTGCCAGCTACCGGGAACGCGCCGCATGCCGTTCCGTCGGCGCCGCGTGCGACGTTCGGGGCATGCCCGGCTCCCGCGCTTGCGGAGGATTGAGGGCGGCGTCGATGGCATCGTCAACGCGTTCAAGCCAGACGAAGCGAATCCGGTTGCGCGCGTTTTCCGGCACGTCCTCGATGTCCTTGCGGTTGCGAGCTGGAAGCATGACGGTGGCGATCCCGGCCTGGATCGCGGCCAGAACTTTCTCCTTCACGCCGCCGATCGGAAGCACCAAACCGCGCAGCGAGATTTCGCCGGTCATCGCCGTATCGCTCCGGATCGTTCGCCCGGTCAGAAGCGACGTTAGCGCCAGAAACATCGCGACCCCTGCACTTGGTCCATCCTTGGGAATGGCTCCGGCCGGTACATGAACATGGACGTCGGACTTCTGTAGTTCGATCGTATCGATGCCGAATTCGGCGGCGCGCGACTTGACCAGGGTGAGCGCGGCCTGTGCGCTTTCCTTCATCACATCGCCCAGCTGGCCTGTAAGGATAAGCTTGCCTCGGCCGGGAATGCTGGTCGCCTCAACGAACAAGATATCGCCCCCCGCAGGGGTCCAGGCGAGACCGGTAGCAACGCCCGGTACGCTGGTGCGCATTGCGATTTCCTGCTCAAAACGTCGCGGCCCCAAAATTGCCTGAAGGTCCGCCACCGTGATGACCACGCGCGCGGCGTTGCCCTCAGCGATGCGCATCGCGGCATGCCGACAAATTGCCCCGATCTGGCGCTCGAGGTTTCGCACGCCGGCTTCACGGGTATAGTCGCGGATGATGGATAGCAGGACGTCGTCGGTAATCCTGCATTGTTCTTCCGTCAGTCCCGCCGCCTCCAATTGACGCTTGACGAGATAGCGCCTTGCGATCGCCAATTTCTCATCCTCGATGTAGCCCGGCATCTCGATGACTTCCATGCGGTCGCGCACGGCGGCCGGAATATTGTCCACCACATTGGCGGTGCCGATGAACAGGACCTTCGAGAGATCGAATGGAACGCCAAGGTAGTTGTCGCGGAACGTCGCATTTTGCTCGGGGTCAAGAACTTCCAGCAGCGCTGCGATCTAACCTCAGCAACCCGGAGGTTCTGGTGGAATGGCTTCGCGGTGTGAACATCGAAAACATCACGGCCTGGACAGGCACCCTTGGAGGCGCTTTGCTGCACCGACTGTTTCTTTTCCTGATCACACTGATCGCGTTGTTCCTCGTTCTCCGCGACGGCACATGGCTGGCGGAGAGCGCCCTAGCCACCGCCGAGCGCTTGCTCGGGAACCCCGGTGAACGCCTGGTGGGCAAAATCGCTGATGCAATCCGTGCGAGCGTCAACGGGACCGTAGCAGCTGCAATCATAAAAGGCGCTGTTATCGGTATCGCATATATCCTGATGGGAGTGCCGCATCCGTTCCTGTTCGCAACGTTGACGATGGCGTTAGCGATGGTGCCGCTCGGTGCGTGGGTCGCGCTCAGCACGGCTGCCCTGATACTGTATTTTCACGGCGGCACCTTGTTAGCGGCCGCTGGGCTCCTTGGCCTCGGCGCGGCGATCTTGCTGATTGGTGACAATTTCGTTCAGCCGGCGCTTATTGGAGGCACCGCGCGGTTACCTTTCCTGTTGGTACTGATCGGAATTCTCGGCGGGATGCAATCGTTCGGATTGGTTGGGCTTTTCCTCGGTCCAGTCGTCATGGCGGCTCTCATGACCGTATGGCGGGAATGGATCGGCGTCGGGGAATGATCGGATCGAAGGGACATTGTTCCATCTTCGAGATACCTGTTCTCGCTGCCGCTTACGTTTGAACGATCGATAAGCATGATGGCGACGCGCCGGCCGCGCCTTGAAGCGCGAACAGGCGCGCGTTGCCGCTGGCAAATGCCCGTAGGATTAGCCGCTCAGGGTCTCTCCGTTGGCTGAACGCACACGTTGACGGTAGTACCCAAGCCTCTTGGACTGCGCAGGCTCTCGCACACGGCAAGCGTCCTAAGGACGTAATCGCACTCCGCGCACTCAAACGTGCGCAGGTCGGTCCCCGGGAATGCTGGCACGATGCGGGCGAGCATCAATTGGGTTTGGCACTTCGGACAGGCAGGACGTTCAACTGCTGGGAGCGAAACGACGGACGACCGGGATTGTGGTTCTGGCATGATGTTTCCCTTGAACAAGCGGGCCGTGGAACACTCTCGATCGCCAGTCATGCCGTGAGTGCCGGGCGGTGGTGCAACAAGTATCGTTTCTGATCCGCGGCCCGCTGCTCAATATTGCTCAGCTTGCGCACGGTGTTTGCCTGTCTGTTTCAGAACGGTCGTATCGCAGCTTCTGTAGGCTCTCGTTTATGACGCTTCACTGTTTCCGAGCATTTCCCAATCTCCCATCCAGCAACCTATCCGCACAAAAAAAGGGCCGCGCGGCTCGCCGGCGGCCCAAGTCCAGGGAGGAAACGCCCAAGAGGGCAACGGCAGCGAGGGAGCTACCGCTCATTCCGTATTCCACATGGAAAAGTCGAGTGCATTGACGGAGCTCAATTTTTGGTCACGCTTAGAACAAACGCACTTGTTCCTGGAGAACGCTCCGATCATTCTGATCGCATCAGCCTCCGGTTTACTGGCGACGCCTTTGCCCCCGCGTGTCCGAACGCTGACGTCTGTCAAGGTGTCGACGATCTGCTCAACGTAAAAACGTAGCCGTTCTCGACAGCGGAGACTTGGTTCGATGAGGGATAGCGGCCTCGAAACGATTTCGGACGCCGGCGAGCCGAGTACTGCCCGCACCAATGTAGAGTCTTCGCCGGCTGCGGCTCCGAGGCAGCAGCCCGAGGTTGATCGGATCCGTCCTGATTCGACAGATGCGTCCGGCAATCGGAGCGCACCGGCCGCGCTGCGGAGTCGTTGGCGTCGGCCCCTCCTGATCCTGGGCCCGGTCGCACTAGCCGTCGGAGCGTTAGGCCTTTAGCTGGCGACTGGCCGATATGTCTCGGAAGAAGATGCCTATGTTCAGGCGGTGAATGTTTCGATCAGCCCGCAAGTCGCGGGTCAGGTCGTTTCGATCGCCGCCCGATCGAACACGCCGATCGAAAAGGACAATCCTCTCTTCAACATCGATCCCGAGCCCTATCGGATCGCGCTGGCCAATGCCGAAGCGCAGCTTGGTATTGCGCGCGACCAGGTCCATACCCTGATCGAGACCTATCGTTCACGCCTCACCCAAATCGATCAGGCCAAGGCGACGGCCGATTATGCGCAAACGACGTTCGAACGCCAGCAGCACCTTTATGAGAGCGGTGCGGGCCCACGGACTGCGCTCGATGCAGCGATACGCGATCTTCAAGTGGCGAAGGCCAATCTGGCAAGCCTGCAACGGGAGGCCGCGGCGGCCCTCGCCCAACTGGGCGGCAATCCGGACATGCCGGTCGACCAGCAACCCGCGGTGAAACAGGCTGTCGACGCACGATCTCTACATCGAGGCCAACATCCGGGAGACTGATCTCACCTATGTGAGGGAAGGTAATCCGGCGCGCGTCACCATCGACGCCTATCCGGACACTTCCATCGCCGCCAGGGTGACGACACTGGCCCCAGCGAGCGGTTCGGTCTTCGCGCTGTTGCCGCCGCAAAACGCCACCGGCAATTGGGTCAAGGTGGTGCAGCGCATACCGGTTCGCCTTTCCTTTGATCAGGCACTGGACCATCTCGCGCTGCGCGCCGGCATGAGCGTCAAGATCTCGATCGATACCGGTCACCAACACTCGCTCCGCGAGCTGTGGCGTGACATCACCGCGATCTTCGGGGCCTGATATGGCGAGGGCGGCAGCCGAGAGGGGAGTCATTAACCGGGCAATGATTACCGCGACCGTGATGCTTGCGACCCTGATGCAGGCCCTCGACACCACGATCGCCAATGTCGCGCACCCTTATATGCAGGGTAGCCTGTCGGCGACGAGCGACCAGATCAATTGGGTGCTGACCTCCTATATCGTGGCGGCCGCGATCATCACGCCGGCAACCGGCTGGCTCGAAGCGAGGTTCGGCCGCAAGCCGCTGTTCCTGACGGCGGTGATCGGCTTCATCGTGACTTCGATGCTCTG